>Ga0182021_10011297_pt1 | contig 10595 bp, 9 predicted proteins | sample 612E3MmetaG_FD_120493 | JGI IMG/M metagenome (GOLD analysis project Ga0182021, IMG submission 120493) | Permafrost microbial communities from Stordalen Mire, Sweden - 612E3M metaG (Illumina Assembly) | ecosystem: Environmental > Terrestrial > Soil > Wetlands > Permafrost | place: Sweden... | reverse complement strand
GCCGCTGGGTCAAAGGCTACCTGCAGCCCTATCTCGTCCACCTCCGGAAACACGGCGCCCTGGTGCGCCGCCCGGGGCCGGGCAAGAGGCTGCATTTCCACCTGCTTTTCGGGGCGGGCTGTCTCTGTCTGCTGATGAATCCCTTCTACTGGCTGCTCACCGTCGCGTGGTTCGTCACGGGGTCGCGGGCGGTCAGCGGATTCTTTCCCCTCTGGGTCCTCGTGCTGGCGCTCCTGAGTTTCCTGGCGGGCAACGCCGCCTTCGTTCTTTCCGCGATGCTCGGCTGCCTGCGGCGGCGGTACTACCGCCTGCTTCCGCTTTGCCTGCTGATGCCGGTCTACTGGGTGCTCATGAGCGTGGGGGCGTGGAAGGGCGCGCTGCAACTCGTCACCAAGCCCTTCTTCTGGGAGAAGACGCCGCACGAAGGAACGGCGGGCGGAAAGGCGATGCCATGAGCAGCGCGTTTCACGCCGACTCGGCAAGACGGAACAGCGCGCTGTTCTCGTTCCTGAAGGAAACGAGCCTGTGCTTCGTGTTGGTGACGCTCGTCCTGGTCTGGCGCCAGGAGCAGGCCGCCGCGCCTTCCACCGCGTGGATCGTCCGGTCGGGAATGCTGAGGGACCTGGCGGCCGAACTCCCCTCCGGGCGGCAGGCGCTTGTCTGTTCGCCGGCCTTCATGCCGCTGCCCGGCGTGGCCGCGTTGCCGTTCCTGCCGTTCCTGCCCCCCGCCGGATACGGCTACGCCTACCTCTACGGGTTGGCCGGTCTATTGTCGTTAGCCGCGCTGCCGTTGCGCGCGCTGCTGCGCCAGCGGGGGGGCGGCCGCTGGGCGTCGGCGGCGACGCCGCTGCTCGCGCTGGCGGCGGCGGCGCTGGGGCCGACGGAACACAGCGATCTTCTGGCCTGCCTGGCGATGCTGATCCTGGCGCTCTACTTCGAGAGCCGGGACCTCGCCGAACTTCGCGCGGTGGCCGGCGTGTTCTGGGGGTTGACCCTGTTCGCCCATGCGGCGGGTTTCGCGCTCGTGGCGCTACGGATTCTCGCCGCCGGAGCGGCCTTCCGGCGGTGGCGCCGGAGCGCGGAGGAGAAAGCCGTACGGTGGATTCAGGGAGTCTGCGTCGTTTACGTTCTGCTCGTGTACCTGTTTCTCAACTGGATGATCATGGGGGCCTGGCTGTACCCGCTGCGGACCGCCGCGCGCCTTGGGCCGTCCGGCGCGCCTGGCGCCGCCCCGGAGCCGCTGGCCGGGGCGTTGGCGCATGCGTGCCCGGACCGGACGCCGGTGGTGAGCGGCCACTGGGGCTACGGGGTCCAGCCGTATCTGGACGCCGTGGGCGGCTATCGCTTCATGGATTTCCATCCCTCCAAGGTGCCGCTCTTGGAGAGCCGGCCCCTGGTACTGGTCGTTCCCGCGGCGGGCAATCCGTTGGCCCGGTTGAGCGATTGGCGTCTCCCTGACCCCGCCAGACAAGCCGACGCCGTCACCTACCTGCTACTCACGCAGACGCCCGACTGGCGCTTCTACCTTTTCGATTCCACCGCCAACCAACGGTGACGGCGGGTTTTCAACAGGTATTGGGGTCGCATCTTGCATTGCACAATCTAGTTTACGCGAATAGCCGAAGACGATAGCCAGGTTCTATGGGGAGGCATGTCGGGATCAGGGTGTGTGATGGTTGGTAGCACGCATTCGCCTTGAGCCACAACCAAATGTGCAATGTTAAGATGCGTCCCCGAGACGTAAGCCCGAGACGTTCCTCCCCGAGACGTTCCCCTGTAAACGCTTACTCATCCTGGTTTATTGCCAGCAAATGTAACACCATTAACCTTTAATTAGTTATGTTTGTATCCTTTAACAGAGTCGGGAATATGACCGCGCCGCATCTGGTACGCGATCCAACTGACTGATAGTAAGCACGTTGCGGGAAACAACGAGACGGAGAATCCGCCATGGTCAGTTTTGTGCCAGAAACCCGTTGACGAGTCTTTATGCCGGGACTATCGTCTCTGCCATAGGAAAGGTAACGCGTTACCGATAATACGTTGGCTCCTGAAAGGAGAAATCGACGATGGAGACCGAGTCGAAAGCGAAGTGGATGCACTCCGGGAAATTTGGACTGATGGTGCATTGGCTGGCGCCGGGACCACCGCCGCAATATGGTCCGCAAGTGGCAGACGTCAATCGTGCAGTTGACGCTTTCGATCTGGACCGTTTTCTGGAGGACTTCCGACGGACTCAAGCCGACTGGCTTATCTTCACGATCGGACAGAACACGGGGTACTATGCCAGTCCGAACACGGTTCTCGATCGTCTGGCCGGATCCGGCCGGTGCTCGCAACGCGATTTGGTGATGGAGATTGCGAAGCGGGTGAAGGCTCTGGGTTGCCGGTTCATCGCCTACCTGCCGTGTGAAGTCGCCGGGCAGTCGGACCAGATCAAACATGCCTTCGGGTGGGAAACCAAAGAAGGCACGGGCCAGGAGGAATTCCAGCGTCGGTACACGGAGTTCGTGAGGGAGTATTCCCTGCGTCTGGGAACGCTGCTCGATGGTTGGTGGTTCGATGGCGCATACACATGGCCCCTCTTCCACTCTTCCCTCATCAACGGCGACCTGTTTTTCGACGCTGCACGGGCGGGAAATCCGAATAGCGCGATTGCGTTCAACGATGGGTCCCTTTGCTGCGGGTATTCCAGGCCAGTCGTCGCGGGCCAGGATTACCTTGCCGGAGAGGCCGAAGTTCTGGTCAACGGGAAGATTCGCTATGGCCGGTTGAAGGAGTCTCCCCTGTTTGTCCCTGCCGGACACCTCCCGCAACCTCCGCCGACGTGTATATGGCATGCGCTGCTGCCGATCGACTGTATGTGGGCGCACGGGAACGGGTTCGCGCCGTGGCAGAATTCACCCTACCACATCGCATCCCCTGAACCGGGAACGATGGAACGGCCACTTTACCCGACAGCTGATCTTCAAGTGCTGCTCCAGGACTTCAAGTCAGTTGGCGGCGGCGTCACATTCAACGTTGGCATATTTCAAGAAGGTGGACTCGGAGAGCAGACCGTTGCCCAACTGGGTGAACTTTCATCCCGTTTGGGATAGATTTCGAGGCAGAAGACAACTGGCAACAACAGCCTGGTGGGTATTTTCGCTCCGCTCAAAACCCACAGGCTGACCGTTGACTGCCGGTGGCCAAATGTCGAATGTCGAGACCCTTCCTGGCATGACCGGATGGAACAAACGGAATCCATTGCCCGGTTTTGTTGTTGCCAAGAGGTCGGGCGCCACCCAGTATCCACGGCCATGATGATGACTCAACGGGCTCTGCGGATTGCTGGTTTCATGTGGTTTGCGGTTGCCGCGCCGCACGGCAGCAACGCCGAGGTGCGGGTCGAGGGGAAGGGCGGCGGCGGGCTGCTCATCGGGGAGTCCATCGAGACGGGCACCAACGGCGTCTGCGAGCTGCGGATCTATCGGGATTTCTCGAAGCGGATACCGGCGGCCGGCATTGCCTCGGTCCGGACGAACGATCTCTCGCAGTCAGTCGAGAGGGCTGTTTTCGCCGAGCGTCTCGCCGCCCTGAAGCCGCGGGACACCGCCGGCGGCATCGCGCTGGCGAACTGGGCGATGGAGACCGGCTTGGTCGTGCAGGCGCAAGCGCTGTTGCACCGCCTGTGGGGGCGTAACCCGAAGCACAAGGAGTTGCTCGCCCGGCTGGACGCGCCGCCGGCGCCCGCGTCGCTGTCCGACGCCGACCGCCGGCGACTGGAGGAACAGGTCAAGCTGTACTTCGCTTCCCCCACGAATCGCGAACCGGTTCTGCGCGCGCTGCGCGGCACGGATGTCCTCCCGCTGGTCGAAGCGGATCGCTGGGCCTCGCTGGCCTTGGAGACGGTGCGCGGCGGGCCGAAGGTGGCCGCCGGAGACACCGTTTTCAAAACCGGCGATCTCTCGAGCCAGGTCCACATTGAGCTGTGGCGCAAGCCGGCCTCCAAGCCGGCTCCCCAGGCCCCTCCCGCCGCGTCGGCCACCAACGCCGCCACCCCGCCGGAACTCTGGCCGGTTCTTGTCGCACTGCACGGCGGCGGCGAGGGCGACGGTTCGTGGCAGTCCGGGGGGCCGCAGTTCTTCTCGCTCTTCCAACGGCACTTCGACCGGCTGCTCTTTGTCGCGCCCACGGTGATGCAAAAACGCTACGCCGAATGGGGCGGCAATCCGTTCGAGGAGTTGTTCGTCCGCGAACTGCTGAAGGCCGTGAAACGCACCTGGCCGGTGGATACCGACCGGGTGTTCCTGGCGGGGGTTTCCATGGGCGGGTACGGCACCTGGCACATCGGCGGCCACGAGGCCGACACGTTTGCCGGCCTGGTATCCCAGGTCGGCGGCATTCTCGTCGGCGCCGCACGCGGCGAAGCGTGGGGCTGGGGCACGATCGGCAACCTGATGCACACACCGATCGCTTTCGCGCACGGGGGAAAGGACGAGCAGGCGCCGCCGTGGTCGGATGCCGAGGCGGACCGGATCCTGACTGCGCTCGCGTCGGCCGATCCGGGGTTCTACCGGCACAAGTATCTCTCTTATCCGTCGGCCGGCCACGGCGCCCCCGGCGAGGCGGAGTGCGTGCAATGGGTGGCGCCGTTCGTCCGCGACCCGGCGCCGGCGAAGGTCGTATGGGAACCTTCCCGTCCGTTTCATCGCAACTTCTACTGGCTGCGCGCCGACCGGCCCAGGATGTTCACCCGGCTGGAAGCCTCCGTGGCGGACAACACCGTCACGCTCCGCGCGACCAACCTGAACGGCGGGTTCAGCGTCTGGATGGATCCACGACGGGTTGATCTGGCGAAGCCGGTGACGATCCTTGTGGACGATCAGGTGGTATTCCGTTCCCGCGTCCGGCCCACGCTTTCAGCCATCCTGGAATCGGTTGACGACAAGCTCGACCCGCGGATGTGGTACCCGGCGCGCGTGGATTTCTGAGATCCGCAACGGACGCCGGGGGCGTCGGGGGCACCCCGGGGAACGGAGCCGTCACTCCGCCTGCGGCAATTCCTCGATTCGCTCCACCAGCTTCGTGAAGCCGCGGTGCAACTGCCTGATCCGGGTTCTTGTGAGCGGCGATTCCGGCGTCTTGGCGAGTTGATTGAGACTCCGGTCAATGAGGCCCGTATTCTCGCCGATGGATCGCAGCTTTTCGAACGCGGCTTTGGCGCTGGGGTCTTCGCTGTAGAAGATTCGTTTCAACGTGTGGTTCGCCGGCAGCGTGATGAGGTTGCTGCCGAGGGGCTGGAGCAGCCCCTCCGGATTGCAGTAGAAGACCTCGAAACTGTCTTCCCTTGAGCGCGTCGGGCTCTCGGGAATGTGATTGCCCTGCCGGTAAGCCATGAACATCACGTCCAGATAATGACTCCGCACCGAGCCGCCGCCCGATTCCGGGTCCGCGCCCAGGGCCGCCGCTTCCAGAAGCGCATGATCCCGGTTCTTCTTGCTTTCGCCCAGAAACAGAGCCCGCACCTCCCTGATTTTCGCGGCCGGCGACCGGGTGGTGTAGCGGATGCTGTAGAGTCCGTAAAGCCGGAGCCTGTCCACGATTCTGACCTTATCCGTCATTTCGATCCTTTCCGCCTTTCGTTGTCATCGTCGGGCGCCGCGCGCCCGGCGCTACAGCGCCGCCGCGATCAAATCCCTGACGCGCCGCCGCTCGCTCTCGACGCCATCGCCGGCCCACAAGGACTCCAGCACGGCCTCGGGCCGCTGGGCGCTCTCCGCCGCCAGAAGGCGAAGGGCGCTCGCCGCGCCACGGGCGTATCGCGCGGGCTCAATCCCCATCGCCAAGGCAAGCCGCATCGTGCCAATGAAACGGTCGTCCCATCCTAGTTTCCGCCGCGTATCTCGAGTGATCCGCTCGACCCCGTCGCGCAGGTGAACGTTCGTCATCCGCGCCAGGAGATCTTCGACGTAAGTTGTGTACCCGTCCGGAGTGAACAAGGGATCGAGTCCCTTGTGCTTGCGGCATAGGGCCTCGCCGGATTCCCGCAAGAACGCCTGCCGGGCCAGGTTGAAAACGTCCGGCAAATCCGCGACCTCGGACATATAGGCCGCGCCCCGCTCCCGCAACAGGTAGCCGATCAGCGCATGGGTGGCGTTGTGTCCGTAGAGTTTGGCTTCCTCGAACGGCAGCAGGTCGTCTTTCTCCTCGAAGGCGTCAAGGCCGCGCTGGAACCCCGGCAACCGGATGCGCGTAATCAGGATGCGGTTGAAGCTCTCCACCAGGAACGCCCGGTTCGAGCCGGACGACATGGGGACGAGTCCCTGCTCCCGCCGCTGGCGTTCGTCGGTCACGACCCCGCTCATCTTCCCAATCACGGTATTGAGCAATTGTGTACGCGCCGCGGACGGATGGACGCCGCCGAGCGCCGCGAGCGTGTCGCCCAGAATCTCGGCGGCATGGTTATGATTCTCGGCCGTGTAAACGACGGCGGGCGGAAACGCGGCGTCCCGCGACTTCAGGCGAAGCCCTTCGGCGAGGACCTCGGCCGCGTCGCCCGGTCCGCCGCGCGCGTAGAACGCCACGCTGGGCAGGGCCGTGGCGATCTCGCCGGCCCCGGCCAACGCCTCGACCAGGACGGCCCGGTCTTCCTCGACGAGGGGATTCAGTATCTCAACGGGGCCAATCCGGTGCCGTTCGATCCCGGCCGCGGTGGCCACGTTCAACCCATAGAAGCCCCTGTCCGCGCGCAAGGCGGCCACGACCTCCGGCATGACCTCGGCCACGACCAGACGTCCGAACCGGCCGGACCGCCACGCTTCGTAAACGAAAAGCCCCGACTGAATGGCGCCGAACCCGAAGCCCACAAAAGTTTTACCGCCGTTCATGGAGTCCCCGCAACAACGGAGGGAAACGGAAGTCGGGCGTGTACGAGGAGTTCAGGAAGGTCTCCTGAAGTCGGGGCAAATTCCAATGCCCTGAAACCATGCCATTGAATTGGAAAGAATGGCGGGAGCGACGGGACTAGAACCCGCAACACCCAGATCGACAGTCTGGGACTCTAACCAATTGAGCTACGCCCCCGAAAAAAACGAGCGGCATCCTGTCCAATCTCCGGTCGAAATGCAACCCCAAAAAGAAGGATCGCAACCCGACGCAACGCTCCGACGCAACGCTCCCTTGCCCCCACCGGCTCAATCCTCTATGATCCCGCCGCAACTCCATGGCTTCTCGTAGCGGAGGGACAGGTCGCGTGGGACGAGTTCTTATAATTGACGACGACAAGGACGTTCGGCTGATCCTGCAGGCGTTTCTCCAATCCGACGGACATGTCGTCCGGGCCGTCGGCGACGTTATGCAAGCCCAACAAATCCTCTCGAAACAGGAGTTGGACGTCATCGTCACCGACATTGCGCTCCCGGGGGTGAATGGCGTCGAGTTCCTCAGGATGGCAGGGCGGCTCGCGCCCCACGCCATGGTCATCATGATTACGGGCGCCCCGGCCCTCGATACCGCAACGGAAGCCATGCGACTCGGCGCCTGCGACTATCTTACGAAGCCCGTCACCAAGAATGCCATTCGCCGCTCCGTGTCCACCGCGGCGCGGCTCAAAGCCGCGGACGACGAACGCCGACGGCTCGAAGAAGCCAACCGTCTGCAACTCGAACAGATAGAACTTCAAAACGCCGAATTGAAACGCGTGGCGTCCTTTCGAGACGAAATCGAAAGCCTCCGGCGCCACGACCTGAAATCCCCCCTCAACGTCATCCTGGGGCTCCCGCAACTGATCCTGCTGGCCGGCGACAACCTTACGGGCACCCAGCGGCGGGACCTCGAGACCATCGAGCGCGCGGGCCGCAAGATGCTGGACATGATCAACCGATCTCTCGATCTCTTCAAGATCGAACAAGGCCTGTACACGCTCGACCGGAAACCCGTGGAACTCATGTCCGTTCTGCGAACGGTTATTGCCGAACTCGCGCCCGTCGCCCGGTCAAAAGCATTGCGGATCACCGCCATCGCCGAGAATCTCGCGCACTCGGACTGCACAACCGCCGGCGAGGAACTCCTCATCTATTCCCTTTTCGCCAACCTCGTCAAGAACGCCGTCGAAGCGTCACCCAACGGCGAGGAGATCACGATTTCCTTCGAATGCCGGGACACGTGCGACGTCAGCATCCGTAACTGGGGTGAGGTTCCGCCCGTAATCAAGGATCGTTTTTTCGAGAAGTTCGTCACGGCGGGAAAGTCCGCGGGGATCGGCCTCGGCACGTACTCCGCCCGACTCATCGCCGAGATTCACGGAGGCTGCATCCGCCTGGACACGTCCGAGCGCAACGCGACAACGGTCACCGTCTGCCTGCCAAGACACCGGGGTTCAACCTGAATCCGGCGAACGGGGACGCCCTGCAAGCTAACGGGATAGACAGGAAAGACCGCCACACCCGCCGATCGCCCTTTTCAAGTCCCTTGCTTCTTCTGGACCATTCGCGCCGGCGCACAGGGGCACCACCCCTTCCCCGAATAGAGGAAACAGCAGAAGGGTATCGCCGTAAAGGCCGATAGACTGCCGATATGCCGGGCCGATGGAAAACGGTTGCCGTGCTCCCATTCGCACACGATCGCGATGGACACTCCCACGCCCAAGGCCACGTCCTTCTGCGTCAATCCTCCGTTGACCCGCCAAGCCCGCAGCCTTTCGCCAAACCTCCACATCAGAATCCCCGACCCTTGCTCGCCGGAAGGACTCGACCTCTTCTCTGAAACGGTGCTTTTCGCTGACATCCCCCCCCCTCTTCCAAGGTGAACGGCCACGGCGCCGAATGCCTGTGTAACCTCCCCCCCACTCTTTGAATAGATTGGATCTTGCCGGTCCCGTTTCCAATACGGGAAACCCTGTATTCCCGCCCGGGGCTTACCGTAGTACCCAGTGTCGCCAATACGGCGACGAATCGGACGGGTGGACGCCGCGCCGTCCCGGCGGCGTTAGTCGCCGATCGTCTTTTTGAGGTTCGGGAGCGTGTGGGGCTTGCCGGGCTCGACATAGCGGCTCTCGCCCTCGCGGCGGGTGACGTTCTCGTAGACTCCTTTGTCGCGACGGACGAGTTTCGTGAAGCCCAGATCTTTCAGCGACGAATTGCCCCTCGGGGTGTTCACGTAAATGGTGGGCAGAACCTTCCGCACGGGCGCGCCGCAGTGCGGACATTTCGCGAGCGCCACGTCGCGGATGGATTGGCTGACCTCGATGACCTCGCCGGCCCGGCACGGCTTGTCTTTGTGCTCGTATTGATAGATTGGCATAGCGCCCTACTCGTGCCGCAAACTCTCGATCGGATTGAGCCGCGCCGCGCGCCACGCGGGATAGAAGCCAAAGAATATGCCCACGCCGCCGGAAAAGAACAAGGCCAGCAATATGGAACCGAGCGAAACAAGAACGGGCCAATGGTTCGCCGCCGCCAGAATCCGCGCCGCCCCCACCCCCAGCGCGATCCCGAGCGCGCCGCCCGATCCCGCCAAGGCCACGGCCTCGGCCAGGAACTGCAGCAGGATGTCGCGGCGCCGCGCGCCCACCGCCATGCGCAGCCCGATTTCCCGCGTCCGTTCCGTCACCGCCACGAGCATGATGTTCATGATCCCAATGCCGCCGACCAGGAGGGAGATCGAGGCGATCACCGTGAGCAACACCGTCATCAATCTGGACACCTGCGTGATCGCCTGGGTTATTTCGGTCATGTCCATAACGGTGAAATCGTCGTCGGCCTCGACCGCCAGATGGTGCCTCTGCCGAAGAATCGCATTGAGATCGTTCTGCGCCTCGCGAAGGGTCTCCATGGAGGAGAGGCTGACGAGCACCTGATCTACGTTCCTGAATGGGGAGCGCCTCAGAATCCGCTCGACCGTGCTCCAGGGCGCCAGGATGGTGTCGTCCTGATCCTGTCCCCAGGCCGCGCTGCCCTTGGGCGCCAGGACTCCCAGGACCCGGAACGGCATGTTTCGGATCCGGATCGTCTTGCCGACGGGGTCTTCCCCCGCGAACAACTGATCCGCTACGGTCTTTCCCAGAACGCAGACACGCGTTCCGCTTCGTATGTCCGATTCCGTGAAGCAATCCCCGTCGGCCATCGCCCAATTGCGAACGGCCAGATAGCCGACGGAAACGCCCAACACGCTGGTGGCCCAGTCGTTTTCCCGATAGATGCACTGGACGCCAGCCCTGAGGATGGGACTGACGGCCTTGACGAACCCGCATTCGTTGCCGATCGCGTCCGCATCGTCCACGGTCAACGTCGGCTGGGTCCCGGCCCCGCCGCGGAAACCGCCCGTTCGCGTGCTGCCCGGAAAGACGATCAGGAGGTTGCTGCCCATGCTGCTGATCTGGGCCTTCATCATCACGGAGGCGCCCTGCCCCACCGAGACCACGGCGATAACCGCGGCAATGCCGATGATGATTCCCAGCGCGGTCAGCAGGGACCGGGTCTTGTTCCGGTACAGGGCCCGCATGGCCACCCTGAAGACCATCAGGCCGTTCATATGGCCTCCCCGTCGCGCATGTGGATCACCCGTTGCGCGTAGGCCGCGATATCGGTCTCGTGCGTGACCATGACCAGCGTGAT
>Ga0182021_10011296_pt1 | contig 10595 bp, 10 predicted proteins | sample 612E3MmetaG_FD_120493 | JGI IMG/M metagenome (GOLD analysis project Ga0182021, IMG submission 120493) | Permafrost microbial communities from Stordalen Mire, Sweden - 612E3M metaG (Illumina Assembly) | ecosystem: Environmental > Terrestrial > Soil > Wetlands > Permafrost | place: Sweden... | reverse complement strand
CGGACACCTACGATACGATCGAGTGGCTTTTGAAAAACGTCCCCGGCCACAACGGCCGGGTGGGCATGTTGGGAGTCTCCTATCCCGGCTGGCTGACGGTGATGGCCATGCTCGACCCGCATCCGGCCCTCAAGGCCGCTTCGCCCCAGGCCTCTCCGGCCAGCATGTTCCTGGGCGACGATTTCTTCCACAACGGAGCCTTCCGCCTGAGCTACGGGTTCGAATATGCGGCGATGATGGAGACTTCCAAGGTCAACTCCAATTTCGCCTTCGACACGTACGACACCTACGATTGGTACCTGAAGCTCGGCCCCCTTTCCAACGTCAACGCGTCCTATCTCCACGGGACCATCCCCACCTGGAACGATTTCACGGCCCATCCGAACTTCGACGGCTTTTGGAAGGCCCAGGCCGTGGCGACTTATGTGAAGGCCGTCACCGTTCCGACCCTCAACGTGGCCGGCTGGTGGGACCAGGAGGATTTCTACGGGCCGCTCAAGATCTACGAAGAACTGGAGAAACGGGACACGCAGGGACGGAATTTCTTCGTCGCCGGCCCCTGGAACCACGGCGGCTGGTCGCGGGACGGCAGCAAACTGGGAAAGATCGCCTTCGGCGACGACACCGGCCTCTATTTCCGGGAAAAGATCCAGGCCCCCTTCTTCGCCTGGTTCCTGAAAGACAAGGGCCCCTTCGTTCCGGCCGAGGCCTGGACGTTTCAAACCGGTTCGAACGTCTGGACCACCCACGACCAATGGCCGCCGCGCCAAAAAGCCGCGGACCGCAGCCTTTATTTCCGTGAAAACGGAAAGCTGTCCTTCGACCCACCGGCCGGAGACGAGGAGGCGGCCTGCGATGTCTACGTCAGCGACCCGGCCCATCCCGTGCCGTACCGGCCGCGCCCCATCGAGCCGACCTATTATCCGCGAGGATCGGGTTGGCCCACCTGGCAGGTCGAAGACCAGCGCTTCGTCCATCAGCGCCCCGACGTCCTGAGTTGGGTCACGGACCCCCTCGCCGAGGACGTCGTCCTGACCGGGAATATCGCCGCGCACCTCTTCGCCTCGACCACGGGCACGGACGCCGACTGGGTGGTCAAGCTGATCGACGTCTATCCCGAGGATTATAAGCCCGAGCCGAAAATGGGCGGATACCAGCTCATGATCGTCGGGGACGTCCTGCGCGGCCGGTTTCGCCGGAGCTTCGAAAAGCCGGAGCCCATCCCCGCGAACCGGGTCCAGGAATACGGCATCGACCTGCACCAGACCGATCACCGCTTCCTCAAGGGACACCGGATCATGGTCCAGGTCCAGAGCAGCTGGTTTCCGCTCATCGACCGCAATCCCCAGACGTACGTCGACAACATCTTCCAGGCCAAGGAATCGGACTATCGACCCGCGACGCAGAAGATTTTCCGCTCCGCGAAGTATCCCTCCCGCCTGACCCTGATGGTGCTGCCGAACTGATCCCATCCGGCCATGCTGGAGCTCCTGTTGATGGTCCGCCTGATCATGGGGAAAGACCGATGAACGATCGTGTTTGCCGAGATTCCGACCGCTTGCGCAATCCGGAGCGACTGGCCCGCCTGGAGATCGACCGGGTAGCAGGACTCTGCCTGGAGATTCCCGGGACCCGGAGTGTCCTGGACGTGGGAACGGGGACGGGCGTATTCGCCGAAGCGTTCGCCGCGCGCGGCCTGGCGGTCACCGGCGTGGACATCCAGGAGGCAATGCTGGAGAGCGCCCGCTCCCATGTGCCGGCCGCCCGCTTCCTGCTGGCCCCTTCGGAGAACCTGCCTTTCGAGGAAGGGGCGTTCGATCTGGTCTTCATGGGGCTGGTGCTCCATGAGACCGAGAGCGCGGAGAGGACGATGGCCGAGGCCTTCCGGGTCTGTGCGCGGCGGAGCGCCGTCTTGGAGTGGCCGCTCCAGGAGCAGCCCTTCGGACCTCCCGTGGCCGATCGCCTGGACGAGCGCACGATCCGGACCTGGGGCATGGATGCGGGCTTTGCTTCCGTCCGGGCCGTCCCGCTGGCCGCGCTGGTCCTGTATCTTTTCGACAAATAGGCGGGTTTTCGGCCTCCCGCCCCCTTGCCTGAAAGTGTTTCGGACCCGATCCTGGAAAGGATTGATCCGGCGGAAGCCCCCGCGAGGCCTTATTGGACGGTGAATTCGACCGTCTTGGCCAGGGTCCCGTTCAGGGAGATGTCCAGCTTGTATTTTCCCGTGGGCCAGTCGCGGGGCAGCTCGACCTGGGCCTTGATGAGATTGGCCGCCAGGCTGGAGAATTCCTTCTGGGCGATCTCGACGTTCTGTCCGTCCGTCGTATCGACCGCCGTCCACACCGTCTTGGCCGTCAGCCCGGCGTCGACGCGGTTTAATTCAATCGCCGCGTAGAAAATGCGGTCGGTCGGCTTGAACGAAGTGACGGCCGAACCGCCCTCCGAAGTCGAGAGCGTCACCTTCTGCACAGCCAGTGGGCCGCTGGCGCCGCAGGCGGCCAGGAATGCACCGACGAAAACCAGCAGAACGAACTGGCGGGAAAAGCGCATCATGATCCATTATCCTTTTCTGTGAGATGGCTCTAAAATAGCAGGGTGCGGGCCGGGAGTCAAATTCGGAGGGATCGCCCGCTGGTCCGCCGCGCGGCAATCCTGAAGAATAGGAACAATGCTTTTATAGAAGACACTTCCGCGGCCGGGAAGACGGCTGCCACGGCTCGGATGCGAATCGCGAACCGGCGGCGATCCGCAATTCCGGGCGTTTTCCCGCGGCAATACCCGTTTCTGGATATCCGGCGGGCGCCGCCACATCCTGGCACGGAAAATGCACTAAAAACGAAGAAGACGTCGTTGGGCCTGCGCGGCAGCCTCGAAAGGCGCCGGCCGGCGAGAGTTCGAAGATCAAAAGGAACCGCGGACGGCAAGTCCTATCTATCAATGGAAAGAGGTGAATATGGGCGAACTGATCGACAAAAGCAAAGGCAAGATCAAGCAGGCCGTCGGGGATCTGACCGGCAACGGAAGGCTCAGGCGGGAAGGCCAAAGGGATGAGCTCAAGGGCCGAGCCGAGGGTGCCGTCAAAGACCTGAAGCGCGCGGTCAAGCGCGCCGTGAAATAACTTCAAAGAAAGGAAAAATCCATGAGCACGACAACTCTCATCATCGTCATCATCCTCGTGGTCCTCATTTTCGGCGGTGGGGGCGGCTACTATTGGCGGCGCCGCCGGTAGGTACCTGGAAAGGCGATGAAGCTGCGCAACCGGATCCGGCTCATCATGCTGGCGGCTTTGTTGGGTGCCCTCGTTTCCCGGGCTTGGCCGCGGAGGGCGGGGTCCGCCGGACCGTCCGGTTAGACGCCCTCTTCGGCTCGAATGTCGATTGACACCGGGCCACGCCGGCGATACACTTTCGCCAGCAACGGCAGGAACGCCCTCGGCGATAGATCGAGGACCCGTCCTGTCGAACCCATCCGGTCCGCAAAGGAGTCCCCGTGCCATTCAGCAGCCTGCACCTCCATTCGAGCCTTTTGAAGGCGATCAAGGAGCTCGGCTTCATCCGCCCGACGCCCATCCAGACCGACGCCATCCCCCCGGCCATGGCCGGGCGCGACGTGCTGGCCAGCGCCGTCACCGGCAGCGGCAAGACCGCGGCGTTCCTTTTGCCGATCCTGCACAAGCTCATCGACAAGCCGCGCGGAACGACCCGGGCCCTCGTCATCACCCCGACCCGGGAGCTGGCGGCGCAGATCCTCGAGGACCTCAACGACCTGGCCGTCCATACGCCGCTCAGCGCGGCGGCGGTCTACGGCGGCGTCTCCATGGGACCGCAGGAACACGCCTTCAGAAGCGGCGTGGACGTTCTCATCGGCACGCCCGGCCGGCTTCTCGACCACTTCCGGGCGCCCTACGCCAAGCTCGGCGGGCTCGAATTCCTGGTCCTGGACGAGGCCGACCGCATGCTGGACATGGGATTCCTTCCCGACATCCGCCGCATCCTGCGCCACGTGCCGACCCGCCGGCAGACGCTGTTCTTCAGCGCCACCATGCCCGGCCCCATCGGCGTCCTGGCCCGCGAGATGCTGCGCGATCCGGCCGCCGTCAACCTGGCCCGCGTGGCCGCGCCGGCCGTCGGCATCACCCAGGCGGTGTACCCGGTCGCCCAGGAGCTCAAGTCGGCCCTCCTGGCCGCGCTCCTCGAGCGGGGCGAGATCAAGGACGCCCTGGTCTTCACCCGCACCAAGCACCGCGCCAACCGCGTGGCGGAATACCTGGTCCGCCACGGCATCAAGGCCGAGAGAATCCACGGCAACCGCTCCCAGACGCAGCGCACGGCGGCGCTGGCCGGGTTCAAGGCCGGGAAGTATCGCGTTCTTGTGGCCACCGACATTGCCGCCCGCGGCATCGACGTGGAGGAGCTCGGCCACGTCGTGAACTTCGACGTGCCCATGGTGCCCGACGACTACATCCACCGCGTCGGCCGGACCGCCCGGGCCGAGGCCACCGGCGATGCCTTCACCTTCGTCTCGCCGCAGGAGCAGGGCGACCTGGCCCAGATCGAGCGGGCCCTGGGCAAGAAGCTGCCGCGCGTAACGGTCCCCGACTTCGATTATAATGCCCGGCCGGAAGCGCGCCTGGAAGTCCCCCTGGCCGAGCGCATCGCGGCCATCCGAAGCCGCAAGGCCGAGGACCGGGTCCGGGCCAAGGCCAACGCCGAGCGCCGATCCGCGCCCCCGGCGGCGGGGAAGGCCCGCGTCGCACCGAAACCGGAGCCGAAGCACGGCCCCGCGGCCCCGGCCCGCCGCGGCCATCGAGGCGAGGGGGGCCGCCCGGGAGTCCGCTGGCGCCCCCGCTGAGCGGCGAGGCGGGGTTTTGACATCGTCCCCGAGGCTGTGAGATATTTTCCGCCGGAATGAGCCGCGCGGAGGGACCCCCGACCTTGCCCGAAACAAAGAGCCCGGACATGGAACCCTTTGACATGTTCGAGGGCCTGGATCCCCGATCCGCCGAGGAAGCGGCCCGCTCCATGGAACGGATCGACCTGGAAAAAGGGCAGGTTCTTTTCCGCCAGGGCGATGCCGCGGATGCCTTGTATATCGTCCGGGAAGGCCTGCTCCAGGCGCACGTGGCGAACGAATCCTGCGCCCCGATCCTGGTGGGGGAGCTGGGGCCGGGTTCCCCGGTCGGGGAAATCGCCCTTCTCCTGGGCGGCCGGCGAAGCGCCACGGTGACGGCGGCGGAAAAAACGTCGCTCGTCCGGCTGGCCGCGAAAGAGGCGCAGGCTCTTTTTGCCCGGAACCCGGATATCAAACGCGGCATCCTCGACGTCGTGCGTCAAAGGCTGCGCCGCAACGAGTGGTTGAAGATCCTTTCCGCCACCATCGGAGAGATCGATCGGGCCAAGTATGAGCTCATCGAATCCCGGTTCACCTGGGTCCACTTGAATCGGGGCGAGACGCTTTTCTCCGCCGGCGACGAGGCGGACGGCCTGTATTTTCTGATCCATGGCTTCCTGCGCGTGGTCGGCCATGAGGGGGCCGACGAAGATAAGGTCATCGGGGCGGTCTTTCGCGGGGAGATCGTCGGCGAAATGGCCATCCTCTCCGGAGACAAGCGTATGGCCACCGTGGTCGCGGTCCGCGACAGCGATCTGGTGCGCCTGACGAAGGCCGACTTCGAGGAGATCAACAAGTCCTTTCCCGCGATCAGCCTGACCATCATGCGGATCCTCGTGGACCGCCTGAGGCACCGGGACCGGACGTCGCGGCGGAAGAGCGCCGTCAACATCGCCGTTGTGCCCGCTGGTCCGGAGGTGCCGCTGGCCGAGTTTTGCCGGCGGCTGCGCGCGGCGCTGGCCGGCGCGGACCGGACCGCCCTTCTCGACGGCGGGACGTTCGAGGCCGAATTCGCCGCGGCCGCCGACCTGGCCAAGGCCGCGGACGACGATCCGCTCCATCTCGGCCTCGCAGCCTGGCTGGAGGAACTGGAGGCGAACCATGATTTCGTCCTCTACCAGACGGATCCGGAGGCGACGCCATGGACGCAGCGCTGCATCCGGCAGGCCGACCACGTCCTCTTGATCGGCCGGGCGGGGGACGACCCCGCCGCGAGCCGGATCGAGAGGGAAATCCTTCCTCCGGAGAAGAGCAACGCGGCGCCGGCCCAGACCCTCGTCCTGATCCATCCCGACGGAAGCCGGCTGCCTGCCGGTACGCTGGCCTGGCTTTCGGGCCGCCGCCTGACGGACCACCGGCACATCCGCTGGGATCGGGAAGGGGATTTCGCCCGCCTGGCGCGCATCCTGAGCCGCCGCTCCGTGGGCCTGGTCTTGGGCGGCGGGGGAGCGCGCGGGATGGCCCACCTGGGCGTGCTGCGGGCCCTGGAGGAGAGGGGGATCCCCGTGGATATGGTCGGCGGCGCCAGCATCGGCGCCATCCTCGGCGCGGGGATCGCCATGGGCATGGACGCGGAGCGCCTGACGAAGCTTTGCCAGGAGACGTTCCAGAAGGACAACCCGTTCAACGACTATGCCATTCCCGTCGTCTCCCTCCTCCGCAGCCGCAAGATCGACAAGGCCGCCCGTCGCGCCTACGGGGACGCGAATATCGAAGACCTCTGGCTGGCCTTCTTCTGCGTCTCCTCCAACCTGAGCTCCTGCGGCCTGAAAGTGCACACCGAGGGCCCCGTGTGGACGGCCGTCCGGACCAGCTCGTCCCTGCCCGGGATCATGGTGCCGGTCATCCATGACGGCGTCGTCCACGTCGACGGCGGCGTCATGAACAACCTGCCGGGCGACATCATGCGGCGGCAGGCCGGGATCGTCATCACGGTGGATGTGGATTCCCGGGAAAACATGTGCCCCGGTTTCGCCGAGTTCCCCTCGTCCTCGAAGATCTTCTGGAGCCGCCTGCTGCCTTGGAAGAAGCGGATCACAGCCCCCAACCTCGCCGAGATCATGATGGCCACCATCATGACCGGCTGCCGGAAAAACGCCGACGCCGTGAAGGCCGACGCGGATCTGAGCCTGGAGCCGCCCGTGCAGGGGATCGGGATCCTCGATTTCAAGAACATCGAGGAGACCGCCCGGGCGGGATACGAGCATACCCAAAAGATGATCGACACGCTGCCCGCGGAGTCGCCCCTGCGCCGGTTCCTGGGCGCTCCTTCAGCCGGGAACGGCGCCTGTCCCGCAGACTGACCGGCGGCGGCCGTGCGCCGCAAAAAACGCCAGAAAATCGCCGGAGCGGCGTCCAACCCGGTGAAGTCTTTTTAAGGAGGCCTCCATGTCAGGCAAACCGTTGGTGTTACTTCTGGCCGGCTGTCTTCTTCTCTGCGGAGCGGCGTTCCAGGCCAAATCCGTGGACGTCACCGGAGACTGGGAGATGACGATGGTCGGCGGGCCCGGAGGCGGCGGACCGCCGGAAGGCGGTGACAGGCCGCCGATGGTGATCAGGTTCGTCCAGAAGGGAGAGGCCCTCGAGGCCACGATGCAGAATCCCATGGGCGAGGAGATGAAGGGCACGGGCAAGATCGTCGGCCATGCGATCGAGTTCACCTTCACCATGGCCGGCCCGGACGGCAGCATGACGATCGTCCACAAGGGCAAGGTCGACGGCGATACGATGAAGGGCACCATCGCCATGGGCGACATGGGCGAGATGGAATGGACGGCCAAGAGGGTGGCCAAGAAATAGCCCCGGCCGATTCGTTCTCGTTTGACATTTCCTATCGAATAACGTAAGATTGAACCAAGGGAAAAAGGGTTTCCCATCGTACAACTTCGGGGAGATGTCCATGAATTCCATCAAGGCCGCCCTTCTGCTGGGCCTGCTGTTCCTGTCGCCGTATTTCGCGATCGCTCAGCAGGTTGACGCGAACGCCATGATGGCGTGGGGGAGCGCCGAGACCGTCCGCTATCACATCGTCGGCGTCTACCAGGCCCGCACCAACGTCATCGGCGATCCCAACTGGATCGGCTACGCGGACGTGACGGACCGCGTCACGATCGACCTGAAATGGAGCCTGACCGAGTCGAAGATGGTGGGCGTGCCGACCATCCAAAACCAGAAATCCGTGGTCGAGAATTTGCGCAATTACGAACCCAAGTGCCTGCCGCCGGTGCTCAAGGGCGACTATGAGCATTTCGATCTTGTGGAGATCAAGGAAGGCCTGGGCGGCGCGCTGGAACTCGAGGTGCGAACCTCCTATCCCGCGTCGCAAGTCGCCCAGTCTTGCACCGGCGCCTATAAATCCATTCCCCCCAAGATCGATACCCACCCCATGGAATTCGTGGTGCCCTCTCCGGTGATGATGGCCATGCCGCTTCCCGATTCGGACGCCTTGCGTGTCTCGTCGGACAAGAAGTCCCTGATCGTCAAGAAAGCCGGCTGGACCTGGACCTTCACTCCCACCCTCGAGCCCAAAAAGTAAGCCGCGGCCCCGGGCTCTCCTCTCCTGCGCCGCTCCCGCGGTCAGATGGTGCGACGGACGCTTTTTATCGCATGCGCAACAAAGACATCCAGGCGCTTGCGCTTGGAATGGATGAGGCCGAAAATGCTGATTGACGGCGGTCTGCGTTAAGACGACATTATTGGTGGGGCAGACGATCCGATGAAAACGCACGGGAACCCGGCTCCGGGAAGACCGGTCGACGAGGAGAAAGAAGAATGAAATCCAAAGTCGTGAATAGGATCCCGGGCAAGAAGGCCAAGGACATGATCTTGGAAAAGAAGCCCGTGGACACTTCAGCGGAAATCGACGAGGCCGGCGCGGACCTTCCGGAGACAACGAAACCGGAAAAACGGGAGACGCTGGACGATAAAAACCGGAAATTCGAAGCCCGCAAGGAGTTCGAAGCGGCCGTCCGGGGAAAATTGAAGAATTCGAGGTAGCGATAACAGCCGGGGAGAGCGATGGCGCGGCCCGCCTGCGCCGCGGCCGCGAAAAAGGCAGCCGGGCATTTTAAAAATTTGCGAATACAATTTTTATCACTATAATAAATTGGCGTCGGGCCGACACGATCAGCGGGCGAAAACGTCTACGAGGCTGTCATTATTGATTCCATTGAAGCCGGGGTGGCGGAATTGGCAGACGCAAGGGACTTAAAATCCCTCGCCCCGCAAGGGGCGTACGGGTTCGATTCCCGTCCCCGGCATTGATTTCCCCAGAAAAAGCAGAGGTTTGGTCTTCCGTTGGTTTTCAGTTCTCATCCGTATCTCTCAGCGATATTCAGTCGTTTTTGTCACAAGGATGTCACACAGGGATCGGTCTGCCCTCCCAGGCCGGGGAGCGGTTCCGCATATTGGACATAAGGCCATACCTCTTTATTTGAGATAGAGCGGGTCTGTTTTCCACCTCATTGCCCAGTCAAATTTTTGGGGTCCAGCACATTAAGAAATCTTCCCGCATTCTGCCTCTTGAGACATCACCATTTCCAGAATAGAATAAAGAAACAAAGGAGTATAAAAATGAAAGACAAGAAAGTTGGAAAATCCAGACCTATAGCAAAAGACAATGCTGTAAAGCCCCGTCGCGGCCGACCCAAAATGACCGATGCGGAGAAAGCGGCTGATCCAAGAAAGATCATGATGGGGGAAATAAAGTCCGATCTCAAGAAAGTAAAGAAAAGCAAAAAGAGGCTGGGCCTCTTATTGGAAAAAGCCCAGGCTGAGCAGGGCATCCTCATGGCCGCCCTTCTGGATAGTCTGGAGAAGATCAAAATAGAGCTCAAAAAGAAGCCCAAGAAGGCCAAGAAAGCCAAAACAGGGAAGAGAGGACGTCCTGGCCGCAAACCCGGCAGAAAATCCGGCAGGAAGCCCCTCGTAAAGAAATCGGCCATAAAGAGACCGGTCGAAAAGAAGCGTCCTGGCCGCAAACCCGTAAAGAAAACTGTCGTTCTGAAACGAGCAAAGAAACGAGTCATGAAACCCCAGGCAGAAAAGCAAGAAGCCGATAAGCCTGTCTCTGGACCTGCAAAGAATCAAATCAAGAAGATCGCGCCGACGCCTATAGCGAAACCCGAAACAGCGGAAATCACTTCAGCTCCGGCAAATCCTGGAGTATCAGATAGTGAACCCAAGAAGGAATAATTTTTATTTGAGGTGATAAGCGGCGAATAAATTGACTTATGTCATAGGACGCTGAACAAGGGCAAAAATCTCATGGTCGGGATAAAACATAAAGAAGGTGTTGGGATTGAAGCAAAAAGGGGGAAGCCCCAATGGACTTGCATATAAAAAAGTTGCTGACAAACGGCATCCCGGGGCTATGTTCTCGGGCTGCGCGGGCGGCGACCTGATCGTCGCATCCGCGGAGACGCTTCCCGGTTCGTCCACGACAAAAGTGCGGCGGCCGGCATGAAAGGCGAGAACGCGCTTCCGGCCTGGTTCCGGGACGGAAAGTTCGGCCTGTTCATCCATTGGGGGCCTTATTCGATCCTGGGCGGCGAATGGAACGGGCGGCGGATCGAGCCCGGCGGCATCGCCGAGTGGATCATGCTGCGGTTCAGGATCCCCGTCGCCGCATACCGCCGGATCGCGGGCGCGTTCAATCCGACGAAGTTCGACGCCCGGGAATGGGTTGCGCTGGCCAAGGCGGCCGG
>Ga0182021_10011295_pt1 | contig 10596 bp, 9 predicted proteins | sample 612E3MmetaG_FD_120493 | JGI IMG/M metagenome (GOLD analysis project Ga0182021, IMG submission 120493) | Permafrost microbial communities from Stordalen Mire, Sweden - 612E3M metaG (Illumina Assembly) | ecosystem: Environmental > Terrestrial > Soil > Wetlands > Permafrost | place: Sweden... | reverse complement strand
GTCAGATCTCCACCACCGTTCACCTGCAGGCGATCAAATCCACTGACGTTGCGGTTCTCGGAGATGATGGTGCGGGAACCGGGCACCGGGATCACGTCGCAGGCGCTGACGACCAGCATGACGAGGATCAATCCCTGTCCGGTATTCATCAATTTCGTGTTCATCGGGTTCTCCTTCTCAATTTGACGAATATGCATTCACTGTACTGATGTACGCCGGATGATACTGGAAGTCGCTGGAATCAACCTATCAGCCGGCTATACTTTGGCTGACAGGCGGGGATGAGTTGGTGATGAATCTGGATCCAGGGCCGTGCGAGTTTTAAGCAAAGCGGTCGTGCTATAATCGAATCATCCTCCCTGTTCCTTCTCTTTCATCTGCAAACATGTCTTTTGTCCACCTGCATGTCCATACCGAATACTCGCTGCTAGACGGCTTCTCCAATATCAAGAAGCTGGTCACGCGCGCCAAAGAGATGGGCATGCCCGCCCTGGCCATCACCGACCACGGCACGATGTTTGGCGTGATCGAGTTCTATCAGGCTGCGAAGGAAACCGGCATCAAGCCCATCATTGGGCTGGAAGCCTATCTGGCGGCCCGTTCGATGCAGGAACACGATGCGAAGGAGGACCGCAAATCCTCACACCTGCTTCTGCTGGCCCAGAACGAGATCGGCTACCGAAACCTGCTCCAGATCGCCTCTGCAGCGCAACTGGACGGTTTTTACTATTACCCCCGCATTGACAAGGAATTCCTGGCCAGCCATACCGCTGGCCTGATCTGCTCTTCCGGTTGCATGTCTGCCGAGGTACCGCGTCTGATCAGGCAGGGACAGGTGGATGCCGCCCGGCGGAGTCTCGACTGGTACTACGAGATCTTTGGCAGGGAGAACTTTTACTTTGAGCTCCAGCAGCATGATACTCCCGACCTTGAGCGGATCAACCGCACCCTGCTGGAACTGGGCCCCCATTACAATGCACGCTTCATTGCCACCAACGATGCCCATTATATCGACCCTGAAGACGCCAAGTACCAGGATATCCTGCTTGCCATCCAGACCGGGGCGCTGCTGACCGACCCCGACCGGATGCGCATGACGGACGGCTCCTACTACCTGCGCTCGCCGGAGGAGATGGCCCGTCTTTTTACCGAAGTCCCCGAATCGCTCAGCAACACCCTGGCGATCGCCGAGCGGTGCGACCTGAACCTGGACGTTAAGAATTACCGCCTGCCGCTGTTCGAAGTTCCCAGTGGTCAGACCGCCGAAACCTACCTGCGGATGTTATGTGAGCAGGGCCTGAAGCTCCGGTATGGCGAACGCGCCGGCAGCCCGGAGGTCCGCTCCCGCCTTGACTATGAGCTGGGGATCATTAACAAGATGGGCTTCGCTGCCTATTTCCTCATCGTCTGGGACCTGTGCAGGTTTGCCCGTGAGCAGGACATCTGGTACAACGTGCGCGGCTCGGGGAACGGTTCGATCGTGGCGTACACTCTGAACATCACTCTGCTGGATCCCATCCAGCATGAACTTCTCTTCGAACGCTTCCTGAACCCGGGGCGCATCTCGATGCCGGATATTGACCTGGACTTTCCAGACGACCGCCGGGCGAATATGCTGGAGTACATGGTCAGAAAGTACGGGCAGGACAAGGTGGCCCAGATCATCACCTTCGGCACGCTGGGTGCGCGCGCGGCACTACGTGACGTCGGACGCGTGATGGATATCCCGCTCCCCGAAGTGGACCGGGTGGCCAAGATCATCCCCAACATTCCCTCCAAGGCCGTACCGCTGCGCGACATCATCGCCGAGGGATTCAAAGGCCTTCCGGAGCTGAAAAAGGAATATGAATCCTCGGATCACCTGCATGAGTTGATCGACACGGCTGCCCGGATGGAAGGCGTGGTACGCAATGCCGGGACCCATGCCGCCGGAGTGGTCATCTCGGACAGACCGCTGGTCGAATACCTGCCACTGCACCGTCCCACCAGCAATTCGGATGAGACACCCATCAAATCCGTCTCGCAGTACGAAATGGGCATTCTCGAAAAACTCAAAATGCTCAAGGTTGATTTCCTCGGACTGGCCACGCTGACCATCATGGCGCGGGCCTGCAAGCTGATCGGGCAGCGCCATGGCATTCAATACAACCTGGGCAACATTCCGACCGATGACCCGGAGATCTACACCTTCCTTGGCCAGGGGAACACCCTGGGTGTTTTCCAGCTGGAAGGCGCGGGCATGACCAAGTGGCTGGTGCAGATGAAGCCCCAGACGCTGGACAACATCATCGCCATGGTGGCGCTCTTCCGTCCTGGACCGATGGACTTCATTCCCGACTACATCAGCCGCATGCACGGCGAGACGGAAGTGATCTACCGGCATCCTGCCATGGAACCGATCTTCTGTGATACCTATGGCATCCCGATCTACCAGGAACAGATCATGCGGGCTGCCGTGGAACTGGCAGGCTATACCCCGTCTGAAGCCGATGATCTGCGCAAAGCCATCTCGAAGAAAAAGAAGGAAGAGATCGAGAAGCACAGCCGGAAGTTCATCCAGGGTGCTATCGGAAAAGGCATCGATGAAGCCACTGCCACAGGCATTTTTGCAGACTGGCAGGAGTTCGCCCGCTACGGGTTCAACAAGTCACACGCCGCCGACTACGGGGTGCTGGCCGTCCAGACCGGATTCCTCAAACTGCATTATCCGGTGGAATATATGACCGCCCTGCTTTCGGCCACCAAGAACGAAACTGAGAAGATGGCCCTGTATGTCAACGATGCCCGTAATATGGGCGTGACGGTCCTGCCGCCGGATGTCAACGCCAGCCTGTGGGATTTTTCCATCGAAGAGTCGGAGGGCAAATTGGCCATCCGTTTCGGGATGGGTGCGGTCAAGAACACCGGTCAGGGCGCTGTGGAACTGCTGGTCCAGGCACGGGCAAAGGGAGGGGCGTTCGGGGACCTCAACGACCTCGCCGCACGGGTGGACCTGCGGGCAGTGGGTAAGCGCGCTCTGGAAAGCCTGATCAAGGTTGGCGCCCTGGACAAGTTCGGGTCGCGCACTGCCATGCTCGAAGCCCTCGACCGCATTGTGGCGGTCAGCTCCTCCCACTTCCGCGCCGCCGAGGCCGGGCAGCTGTCACTTTTTGGGGCTGGCACCGGCGTGACCGATGGCATCACCCTGCCGCTGGTCCCGGATGCCGACCGGCGGGAAACCCTAAATTGGGAACGGGAGCTGATCGGGATGTATATGTCCGAACACCCGCTGACACCTTATCTGAGCGAGATCCAGCGGATTGTCACCCATTTCTCAGCCACCCTGGGTGAAGCCGCCGACCAGGAAAAGACGCGGGTTGCCGGGATGGTGAGCAATATCCGCCCCTATCAGACCAAGACCGGCAAGATGATGGCCTGGGTGATGCTTGAGGACGTGGCTGGTACGATCGAACTCGTGCTCTTCCCGCGAACCTGGGAGAAATTCCAGTTTGCCATTGAAGTGGGTGGGGTCATTGTGGCCGAAGGCCGGGTGGATGCCGGGTCCAATCCACCCAAGGTGCTGGTGGAAAATATCCGCACTGAGATCAAACTGACCGAACCGGCGCAGATGGTACCGCAACCCCAGGATAAACCGGTTGCACACTCACCCAGGCGAGCGGCTGAATCTGTGCCGGGACATATAAAGAGTCCGGCCTTACGGCCGGTCATGAACCACGCACCTGTTCCACCCCCCCCGGAGGACCCACCCAGCTGGGAGGACCTTTCCGCCGGAAGTTCAGGTCTAAGCTCACCGGAGCTGGTCGTCCATGAGCCGGAATTACCGGCGGAAGAGCCGCAGATGGATCCCACTGTAGCGCTAGCGCTCCAGCCTGTCGAAGGGATCACCGCGGCTCCTGCCCCTGTCCTGCCCCGATCCAGCCTGCTCCCCCCTGCCAGGGTGGACGAGGATCTGGCCCCCCAGATGCTGACCGTCATCCTGCGTCCCACCGGCGACGGAGAGCGTGATACCCGCCGCATCAGCCGCCTGTATGGAACTCTCATTTCCTTCCCCGGCAAGGACCGCTTTGCCTTCCAAATTTTCGAGGAAGGCCGCGGGCACCTGATCGAGTTCCCCAATGACACCACCCACCTGTGTGCTGAAATGCTGGCAAAGATCAAGGACGCGGTCGGTGAAGAAAATATGCGCGAGGAGCCGATCCTGTACCAATAAAAACCGGGTAGTGACCGCCGGTGTGATGACGCATTCGAGGCGTCGCCTTGGGGAACAGGCAACCCGGTAGATCACGAAAAAGTGGTAAACTCCATGCATTTCGCTAACAAGCGACCATTCGATCCTGCAGTCTGTACCGGGAAGTTACCGCTTTACAGCCTGTTCGCTAAACACTGGCAGAGTGAAATTCACCGCTGTGTCCCCACTGCTTCGGTAGGTCTGCTACCCGTCGCAAAGGGATATTGAATGCTTTATTGAAGACTCCCCGGCTTGGAGACAAACGGGTAGATCGAAACAATCAAAGGAGATCAAGAGTATGAATTCGCGTCGTAACCAGCTTATCCTTAGCAGCCTCCTGCTCTTTGCTGTCCTGGCAGCTTGCTCCACATCACCGGCGGGTTCGTCAAATGGAAGCACCGGCGGCCCGGCTGCCGCGACCAGTACATCCGCCAGGGGGGAATGCACCAACGACTATTTCCCGGTTTCATCCGGGACTGCCTGGTCCTACTCCAGCACCGGCGGCGTTCTGGGGGATTACACCTATGGCTGGACGGTAGCTGATGTAAGCGACACAGGTTTTACCACCAACGATCAATCCAGCCTCGGAACGGGAACCACCTCGTCCGTCAAATGGAACTGTCAGGGCGGGAACCTGGCGGCATTGGATTCTGGTGCGAACAGTCTCAGCCTGTCAACCTCAAAAGTGAGCATGACCACCACTTCTGTCACGGCGGAGGGGTTTAATATTCCGGCGAGTTTTAAAAGCGGAAACACCTGGTCTGAAAAAGTGACTGCCAAGGGGACTGTGGTAAGTGGCACAAAAACCGTAGATGTCCAAATTGACTCCGATCTTACCTGCAGCGTCGCTGGGAATGATTCGATTACCGTGCCAGCCGGGACGTTCGACTCGGTCAAAACCACCTGCACTGATATGGTGAGCGTGTCGGAGCTCAACCAGGGAACGCCCGTACCGGCCGCAGCTCCCTCTACTGTTAACATCACTAACTGGTATGCCAAAGGGGTTGGATTGCTCAAGACGGTCAGGGTTAGTACTGTAGGCGGGACAGCCACCGGTGTGCTGACTCAGTACAGTATTCAAAAATAGCAGCGGCCGTTCGTCCCTTGGGGGCAGCTTATGAAAATAATGCTGACCAGGCACGATGTTGGCGGATTAATTGACCACAATCCCGCGCACGTCGAACTGAAGGTCGCGCTATCTTATCCCCCGCCATTCAAAGTGGGGATGGAATATCGTCCGCCTTAGGGGTTGATCTTAACTATGGGTTTGGGTATGCTTGATGGATTCCTTGATAGAGCCGGGGAAACCATGCTCAAGCCTTTTCTTGAACCATTGTTCCGATCGGCAGCGTGAATTCAAATATAATTTGATGATTCGATCCCGGCAAATCCCTGGACGCCCCCAGGCCAATTTCTTCATAAATAAACTGCACCTCAAAAAGTATTTTTATCTAACTTTTAGGGTGCAGTTCATCTTTTGGGTAGCCCTTATTTTGGGATCCTACCAGGGCACGGATCTGGTTACATCTCCCACAGTCCTCCTGCTTGCACAACAAAGCCAGCGGGTCGTTTTTAATGCGGGCAATCACCACCCTGAACAGCATCTTGAGCGGTACCGCCTGGACGACTGCGTCCCCGATCTGCACCCTGCGGGTAAACCTGTCAATATCCGGTGCGATCGCCTGAAAACCAGCTGAACAGCCCGGAAAACCCGGACACTCCACCACGCCCTTTGGCGTCAGGGCCCAACGGACGAATTGTGTGCGTCCGGACAGTTTTTCGGCATAGTGAATGCTGGTATTGACCGTATGGTTCACACCCATCAGGATGGCCCAGCCGTTCGCCTGTTCCAATAATCCGATAGGGGTGAGGTGGGCAGTCATGGTCTGGGCAGCGAGGAACCTCTCGGCGTTGATCCCGGCAAAGGATTGGATCGGGTGACCCGACCGCCGAGCATGCGGATACCTGCGCAACGTTTCCGGGATGATACCCATCAGCGGATCGGCAGGCATCTTTGGAGTGAAAAATTCAGCCATCCGGTTCAGGTCCGCCCCCGACCCATAGGTGATGGCATTATTTTCCGGGCCGATCGGTGGTGTGACCATCGCCTTGTAGGTGAAGGTTGGCACCATCACTGTCGCAAAGACGCTTCCCAGCGCATTGACCACCGTTTCTGGGCCATCTTCCACCTGGCCAAACGATTTCAAGGATGAATGGACGATCACCGGCGCACTCCCCAGGCGCAGGTCACGCAGGCCCAGCAGCAGATCACGCAGGCGAACGGTCATTCTGTACACAGCTCCAGGATGGGTTCCACCACATCCCCGGTATCATCCGGTTGGATATGATGTACGCGGACGTTGTATTCGGACAATTCATAGGCTGCCAGGGCAGACAGTGCCGCCAGCCCGGCTTTGCTGGCAAAATAGGCGGAGCGCTTTTCCGGACCCTTGGCCCTCTCGCCAATATGGATGATGATCCCGCCGCCTTTTTCTCTCATGATCCGCCCCGTTGACTGGGTCAGCAAGAATGCACCGGTCAGGTTAACGTCCAGGGTGCGCTGCCAGTCCCAGTCGTCCATTTCGAGCACACTTTTTTGTGGTTCCACCTCTGCGCAGTTGACCAGGATGTCAATCCGTTCGAAATCATCCAGAACGGAATTGAGCAGCCCCTGAATGGGCATCTTCTTGGCAATATCTTCCACATACGCTTTAACCCGGCCACCCGCTGCCAGGATGTTCGCCACGGTCTCGTCCAGGTTGACCGGCGAAACATCGTTCGCAGCCACGACCGCTCCGCAGGCCGCGAAGGCTTCAGCCACGCGCCGGCCGGTTCCCTTGCCAGCCCCGGTTACCAATACAATCCTATCCTTTAGATCAGCCATATGCCAACTCCTGCATCGATCGGATGGCTTGTTTGCTATTGAAAGTACCATTCAACAATAAATGCTGCAGGTCAAAGTACCTCCATGGGGTGATTATACTCTTTACCGGAAAGAACAATAAAAGTCCTCGTGCCGAGGTGGAATACCAAATTGCGGGGGATCGGATACACCCGGAGCTGGCCCTGCGCCAGGCGGTGCGGCTCTCGCAGCTACCCCATAAATGCTGCGAACATGGTTAAGAGGTTGATCCCGGGTAGCCCGGCTATTTCTTATATAATAACAATCTTCCTATTTTATATTTCTAATATTCACCCGGTAAGATAGGGACAATTCAACCATTAATGTTTTCGAAAAGGAGTTCGAAATGACCTACTTTATTGCGCCTCACCCCTATAACATGGCCCGCCGCTGGGCCCGCATGGCGGGTATGCAAGAACCTGCCCATGATTTTACTCTGCCTGTGGATATCCGCGAAGAAGACGATGCCTATGTGCTTAATGCGCTTGTTCCCGGATTGAAAGCCGAAGACCTGAATATCCAGATCCTGGAGGACGTGGTCACCATTGAAGGCGAATTCAAGGATGACGAGAAGGAATACCTGGAGCGAGAACTACCGCATGGTTCCTTCCGCCGCAGCCTGCGTCTGCCGGCTGCCCTTGACGCTGGAAAATCGGATGCCAGGATCACCGATGGAGTGCTGACCCTGCGTCTACCCAAGGTAGAATCGGCCCGCCCCACAACCGTCAAAGTCACCGTGAAGTAAAAAATCCTTGCTGTTCGTCCGTCTTCTCCTTATACCCAGGACGCCCGAATGGGCGTCCTGATGATTTAAGCAATACTCCCGCAGGCAACAGGATGGCAGCGACACCCTCTCAAGCCAGGCCGCTGTCCCGCCGGGGAGGGTGTTTTCAGGTAAAATACCAGCATCGATCGTCCGGAGAAGAACCTGTGCACAACAAATTAATTGTTCTGCTATTATCTTTGAGCCTGACATCCTGCGTGCTCTCCCCAGTCCGCAGTACTCCTACCCCTAGTATCCCTGTGGGCACAGCTGTGCCATCCAGCGCCGCGACCCCGGCCAGGTCATTGGTCATACTTGAGCTGCCGGGTGATATGGACCAGGCCGAATCAGACCAATACCAGACCCTGGTGTACAACCTGGCTCAGGCAGATGGATTGCGCTACCAGGTGCGGAATTCGCTCACGACCGCTGACCTGGCATTTGAAGGCCCGGCTTTGAAAGTCGTCATTACCCTGCCACCCGATCCGGGTCTGGCTACCCTTACGGCTTCTGCGCCCGGTGTACAGTTCCTTGCGGTCGGCATCCCCGGTTTAACGCCGGCACCCAACCTGTCCACGGTTGGCGCATCCGGGGTCCCGGTTGACCAGCAGGCTTTCCTGGCCGGTTACATTGCCGGTATGGTTGCCCCGGAATGGCGCACAGGCGTTCTTTACCAGAAAGAAACGCCGGGTGGGGATGCAGCGCATACCGCGTTTGAGAACGGATACCACTTTTACTGCGGTGACTGTTTCAACCCCAATTTTGCGCAACCATTTTCCCATGGTCTATACCCGGTCCCGGTGGGCATTCCCACCGATGCCCCTGAAAGCAACTATACTGGTTATGCCGACATTTTGATCCGTAACTTTGTCAAAGTTGCTTACGTTTATCCTGCGGTCGCCACTCCCGAACTTCTATCCTACCTGGCTCAGAATGACGTATTGCTTGTCGGCCAGGCCCTGCCGGGAGAGGATGTCCGTCCCAGCTGGATCGCCAGCATACAACCCGACCTCATCTCTGCTCTCCAAAACATCTTCCCGGACCTGCTGGCCGGTCACGGAGGACAGATCGTTCCCACACCCCTGCTCCTGGCTGATGTGAACTCCAGTCTGCTCAGTGATGCCAAGCTGCGCCTGGTCCAGCAGGTGCTGGATGGTTTACAGAACGGGAGCATCGGCACGGGTGTAACCCCGTGATCAGGCTCCTGAAACGCGGGGAACCGATAAAACTCCGGGTTGGTGAGATTTATGCAATACCACAATGCAACAGGTATCCGCGTGTTGCAGATGCCGGGGAAGCGGTAAAATAGAAATATGCTACTTACGATCGATCTCGGCAATACCAATCTGACCATCGGCCTGTACCAGGGTGAAACACTGACGAATCATTGGCGCCTGGCGACAGACCAAGCCCGCATGCCGGATGAGTACGGTTTGCAATTGCTCGGCCTCCTGACCAACGCCGGTAGAACTCCGGCCGACCTGACCGGCATCTGTCTGGCTTCGGTCGTTCCCCAATTGACAGTCCGCCTCCTCCAGGCCTGCCGCGAGTATCTTAAGCAGGAACCGCTCCTGGTCGATGTGGGTGTCAAGACAGGCATCCGGATCCGCTATGAAGACCCAAAGGCGGTCGGTGCGGACCGGGTGGCTGACGCCGTGGCGGTCATACACCTGTACGGTGGACCAGCCTGCATCATTGATTTTGGCACGGCAACGACCTTCAACGCCCTGACCAAGGAGGGGGATTATCTGGGTGGTGCGATCACTGCAGGGATCAACCTTGCCGCTGAAGCACTCTTTACCCATGCGGCCAAGCTGCCCCGTATCGACCTGCAAAAACCGCCATCCGTTATCGGGCGGAACACAACGCATGCCATGCAGTCAGGCCTAATCTATGGGTATGTCAGCATGACGGAAGGTATGGTTGAGCGTTTCCGCAAGGAACTTGGCCCGGAAATGAAAGTCATCGCCACCGGGGGGCTGGCAGAATATGTGACCAGAGAAACAGCGATCATACAGATCTATGCCCCCTGGCTGACACTGGATGGATTGCGCCTTATTTGGGAAATGAACCAATAAGGTACCCAAACAGCATTTCTTAGCCCCAGGGCGGAACAATTCACCTGGGAGCACAGTCCTATGGATGGAGGTTCGTTATGAAAATAACCCTTTATCTTATAGGATTGATTTTATTAACGGTTGGTTGTAATCCATCTCCTACCCCTACGACCTGTGGACTCGAAGGGCAGGTATTGATCGGCCCGATGTGCCCGGTGAAGCAGATCGGTCAGCCCTGCCCGGATCGATCCTACCAGGCCAGGCTTTCGATAATTAAAGTCAATGGGCAGAAGATTATCAGTTTCCAGACCGGGGTTGATGGGTCGTTTCGCCAGGCCCTTGCTCCGGGCGATTATATTCTTCGCCCAGAATCTCCTGGCGGGATACCTCATGCCGAAGAGCAGCCTTTTTCCATTCTTGCCAACCAACACACCCGGGTAACCGTGTCATACGACAGTGGTATCCGTTGATCGGCTGAGGGGATGGAAAAGCTGGGCTGACCTTTTTTCAGCCTTGACAGCCCGCTGTTTCTGCGGATAATAAAGCCCAACAGGCGAGCCTATTAACAGGCAAGATAATAGCGAAGACAGAGGAAAGTAGGTCAGTGAAAGCCGACAGGGAGACGCGGGCATGGACTGAGACCCGC
>Ga0182021_10011293_pt1 | contig 10596 bp, 4 predicted proteins | sample 612E3MmetaG_FD_120493 | JGI IMG/M metagenome (GOLD analysis project Ga0182021, IMG submission 120493) | Permafrost microbial communities from Stordalen Mire, Sweden - 612E3M metaG (Illumina Assembly) | ecosystem: Environmental > Terrestrial > Soil > Wetlands > Permafrost | place: Sweden... | reverse complement strand
GAGAAATACAACCAGATCCTGGCCATCACATTCACCAATAAGGTGGCAAATGAAATGAAAGAACGTATACTGGGAAACCTCAGGGAACTGACACAACCGGCCGAATCGCGCAGCATTAAAATGAATGATGTGCTGTTACCCGAATTGACCAGGAATACAGGCCTGACCGGGAAAATTATTACCGATAGAGCGCGCAAAGCGCTGGAACTGATCCTTCATAATTATTCCGATTTTGCAGTTTCAACGATCGACAGTTTCTTTCATCGGATCATCCGCACATTTGCCTATGATTTCGGGTTGCCTGTCAATTTCAATGTCGAAATGGATTCTGACGATCTGATCGAAACTGCAGTTAACCTTCTTCTCGACCGGATCGGTGACGATAAGGAGCTCACAGTATTGCTGGTCAACTTTCTTGAATCGAAAATGGATGAGGATAAGGGATGGAATATAGAGAATATCCTGAAGGAGTTTGCCCGCACCCTGTTCGATGAAGAGAGTTCCCGGCACCTTGAGAAGCTCCGGTCATTGTCGCTGTCCGATTTTAACCGCATAGCCGCCCAATGTTTTGCAAAGGTGAGGCAGTATGAAACAACGATCGCTGATGTCGCGGGAAAGGCGATAACATTAATCAATGAGCAGGGAATATCCCCGGGAGCATTTTACCAGGGATCAAGAGGGATATCCTCATTCTTCGAAAAACTGGATGCAGGAAATTTTGATATCCTCGATTCAATCATTGCAGAAGATACCGTTTATAATGATAAATGGATCAGTAACAAAGTAACATCAACTGAAAAGAAAAGCATAGAATCCATCAAAGAAGTTCTGAAAAATTTGTATCTTGAGATACAGGGAGAGAAAGCTAATCATGGGCAGATCATTGTCATACTCCGGCAACTGACCAATACAATTTATCCCATGGCAGTCTTAAATGAACTGGACCGTTTGCTATTGGAGTTCAAAAAAGAGAATAACCTTGTCCATATCTCCGAATTCAACCGGAGGATCTACAATATCATTCTGAACGAGCCGGTCCCGTTTATTTATGAACGGCTTGGGGAACGGTTCCGGCATATCCTCATCGATGAATTTCAGGATACTTCGGTTTTGCAGTGGGCCAACCTCCTGCCATTGATAGAAAATGCGCTCTCAACAGGAAATTCCAACCTTGTTGTGGGAGATGCAAAACAAGCCATTTACCGTTGGAGGAATGGTGATGCCACGCAGTTCACTGCACTTCCATCCATCCCGGGTAGTGAACAGTCACCATTGCTGAAAGAACGTGAACAGCTTTTAACCAGCCAATTTATTTCCCATTCCCTGAACACCAATCACCGTTCGGGAAGGGAGATCGTTGAATTTAACAACAGGTTTTTCTCTTCCCTTATCTCATTACTGGGTGAGGAAGGGAAAAAGGTTTATGAAAATCCTGAACAGAACCCTGCTCCGGGTAAGACAGGAGGATATGTTTGCATTGAATTTGCTGATCATGATATAACCACTGTAGAGTTTACTGAAAATACTCTTTTGCGAATCCGTGAAATAATCGGAACCCTCGAACAGGATAAGTTCATGAGAAAGGATATTGCCATTCTTTGCCGGAGCAATAAAGAAGCTGCACGCGTTTCATCCTCTCTTCTTGAAAAGGGGATCGACGTGATATCTGCCGAATCATTGCTGCTGCAGAATTCACCGGAGGTTCTTTTTATCACAGGATTGATCCGTCTCCTTTATCAGACTCCTGACACACTGATCCAGGCAGAGCTGTCGACATACCTTTTCAGGAGAGGTTTGTTTGGACAGTTACGATTGCACGATCTTCTCAAAGAAATAAAAAGCAATAAACCCACGGCCGATGCATTTTTCGCGTTCATCAAATCAGCCGGGATCCTTCCTGGAGCTATCAGTACACGGCAGCTTCTGCTTCTACCCGTATTTGATCTTTGTGAAGAGCTGATCAGGTTATTCTCCTTTCAGGAACATGCAGATCCATACCTCCGGTTTTTCCTGGATGCAGTTTATAAATTTTCAAGGAAGATCTCCACGGGTCCGTCTGAATTCCTGGAATGGTGGGATGAGCATAAAAGTGAACTTTCAGTGATCGTTCCTGAAGGAATGAATGCCATCCATGTAATGACGATCCATAAAGCGAAGGGATTGCAATTCCCTGCTGTTATCCAGCCATTTGCCAACCAGAGGAAAAGATTTACCAAACCATGGTTATGGGTGGACATGGAGGGTGAGGAACCGGAGGGGCTGTCGTCTGCAATGCTCCGGCCGAATAAAGAACTGCAAAATACCAGGTATGGAGAATTATATGATCGTGAGGATGAAAGATCCCTGATCGACCTGGTTAACCTGTTGTATGTGGCGATGACCCGACCTGAAGAACGATTATACATTTTATCGAAATTTCCCGGGAAATCTTCTGCATCGAAACAGTCCCTGCCTGATTTTTTCAGGCATTTTCTGGAGGAACAGGGGCTTTGGTCTGATGAAAAATCAGCTTATGCTTTTGGCGAATTGGCAGAACATAAATCTATTGTAAAAGACCAACAGTTTAAAATTGCCGGGATGACATCGGGCATTTCCAATCCATGGCAAAATAAAATCGTGATCAGGCAAAGAGCTCCTGTCATCTGGAATATGGATGACCCGCAACGCAACACGCGGTGGGGAAATTTAATCCACTCGGTTTTATCAGGAATAACAGTTGAGAAGGATATTGAAAGAGCTCTTGACCAGGCCGGAAATTCAGGGATAATGGATCCGCTGGACAGAAGCCAGCTGAAGGAAAAGATCCTTGAGATCATTCATCATGATGAGATAAAACCATTCTTTCGAGAAGGATTGACCATTAAAGTTGAGTCGGAGATCCTGTTGCCGGGAGGTACTGTTTACCGTCCCGACCGTGTGATCATTGATGGGAAGAAGGCCACGGTGATCGATTATAAAACGGGACGCCCGAAGGAAAACCACAGGAAACAATTGAAGGAATATGAATCATGTCTGCTGGGAATGGGATATGCTGAGGTCAGAAAATATATCATTTATCTTGATCCCGCGATCGGGGTTGTTGAAATCACATGAAAGGGGAAAAATATTTAAATAAACGGCATGAATAATTACGAAGAGATACTGAAAAACCTTTATCTTAAATGGAGTTCAACCCCTGCTTCATCATTTGAATGGCTCCCTGCTTCGGGTTCTTACAGGAGATATTACAGGATCACAGGTGAAAAAGGCAGCGCCATCGGTGTGTTGAATGAAGATCTCAAAGAAAATAAAGCGTTCCTCGCTTTTACAAGGCATTTTTTAAAAGCCGGGTTACCTGTCCCTGCCGTTTATGCCGAAGACCTTGATCGTCATATCTACCTGTTACAGGATCTCGGGGATCTGACATTATTTGGAATGTTAAGCAGGGATAGAAAAAACAGGAATGATTTCCCTGAAAATGTTTTGAAAATATACAGGAAAGCACTTTATTGGTTGCCCTTCTTTCAGGTAAAAGCCTCTGCAGGGCTTGATTATTCTCTCAGTTACCCGAGAGCTGTCTTCGACCGGCAGTCAATGCACTGGGATCTCAATTATTTTAAATATTATTTCCTGAAATTGGCGAAAGTTTCCTTTGATGAACAGAAGCTCGAGGATGATTTCAATGTGCTCATGGATTTTCTTTTAATGGCTGAAGGCCGTTATTTTATGTACCGTGATTTCCAGTCAAGGAATATCATGATCACAGGGAATGATCTTTATTTTATCGATTACCAGGGAGGAAGAAAAGGCCCTTTGCAGTATGATGTGGCCTCACTTTTATATGATGCCAAAGCCGTTATCCCGCAAAAAATAAGGAAAGAATTGCTTGATGAGTACCTGGAAAACCTGGCAGAACAGGTTCCGGTAGATTTTAAAGAATTTTTAAAATACTATGACGGTTTTGTCCTGATCAGGATCATCCAGGCATTAGGCGCTTATGGTTTCCGCGGATACTACGAGAAGAAATCCCACTTCCTTCAGAGTATCCCGTATGCTATGGAAAATCTCAGGGTTCTTTTAGGGAGTGGCAGGATTCCCCTGAGAATACCGGCACTAACCGGGGTGCTTCAAAAAATGATTGTCAATCCTGCATTCATGCAATACAGCAGGCATGCAGGCAGTCTTACCGTCACGATTAATAGTTTTTCCTATAAGGAGGAAAACCCTCCCGATGAAAGTGGTAATGGTGGCGGTTTTGTTTTTGACTGCAGGGCTTTACCCAACCCGGGAAGATATGAGGAATACATTCACCTGACCGGGAAAGACCAGGCGGTGATCGATTTCCTGAAAAAAGAGCCGGAAGTGGCAGAGTTCCTTGCCAATTCCTTCGCGCTCGTGGATCAGAGTGTGAGAAATTACATCGAACGTGAATTTACCAACCTGGTGGTCAGCTTCGGATGTACAGGCGGCTGGCACCGGTCGGTTTATTGTGCCGAAGAGCTTGCACGCCATCTTAGCGAGAAATTCAGTCCGAATATCAGGATCAATCATAAAAGTATAACTCAGTAATATTTTATTGTGACCCCGTAATGAATGATTTTTCTGTCAAAGCGATGATCCTGGCTGCCGGCCTGGGAACACGGTTGAGACCTGTTACTGACTCAATCCCCAAAGCCCTCGTGGAATACAACGGAAAAACCCTCCTCGAACAATCGCTTTCCCATCTTAAGGATAATGGAATACTGGATGTGATCATCAATGTACATCATTTTGCCGGAAAGATCATCGATTACCTTTCTGTGAATGACAATTTCGGGATGAACATTGCTGTTTCAGATGAATCGGATCAACTTCTCGATACCGGAGGTGGTGTCAAAAAAGCATCATGGTTCTTTACCGGTTGCCAGGCCTTCATAGTCAGAAATGTTGATGTGATTTCCGACCTGGATCTGAGCGATGTCGTCAGGTACCACTTTGATCATTTACCACTGACAACACTGGTCGTGAGAAACCGGATGACCAGCCGGAATTTTTTATTTGATGATGATATGATCCTGTCAGGATGGGAAAACCTGGAATTAGGAGCAAGGATCATTACCCGTCAGGATATGAAACCGCTCCATTTATTTGCATTCAGTGGTATCCAGGTCATGGCCCCCGGGATCACCGACCTGATGACCGAAGTCGGAAAATTTTCTTTGACGGACATGTACATCCGGCTTGCCCAGGATCATTGTATTAAAGGATATGTCGATAATAACTCATTTTGGAAAGATGCCGGAAAAGTCTGATAGCCCCACCTCTGGCCCATTCCTCCGCCAAACGGCCTCCTGGCTTTTTAATGCTTATAAAGAAAAAGTAAGTGATCTCTGCATTGTCTTACCCAACAGAAGGGGAGGGCTTTTTCTAAAGAAATATCTTGGAGCTGTTGTGGGAACAACGATCTGGGCGCCTGCCATTTTTTCCATCGAGGATTTTCTTACCGGTCTCTCGGGAATGCAGATTTGTGAAACGACAAAGATACTTTTCGAACTCTATGAAGTTCACCGGTCAATTGAAGGGAAGGATAGCCACTCGTTTGAAGATTTTATCGGGTGGGGATTACAACTCATCAACGACTTTAACGAGATTGACAGTTGGCTGGCCGACCCGGGTAAACTGTTCACCTATCTTACCGAGGTCCGTGCAATTTCCGTCTGGAACCTTGATCAGAAGCCATTGACGGATTTTGAAACAAAGTACCTTCAGTTTTATCGCTCGCTCGACCGGTACTATACTGAGCTGAAAAAGCGCCTGCTTGACCAGCACATGGCTTATCCCGGGCTTTTGTACCGCTCTGTTGCAGAAGATATCGAAACCATCAGCAAAACAATCCCCTGGATGAAAATCATCTTTGCCGGGTTCAGTGCATTAACAGCTTCTGAAGAGCGGATCATCGACGAACTTTATATTGCCGGTAAAGCCGACCTGCTATGGGATGCAGATCACTATTACCTGGATAATCCACAACAGGAAGCAGGCGATTTTTTACGGAAATGGCTGAAGAAATGGCCTCTTTCGGGGCAACACGGGATCGGGAACGATCTTCTTGTTTCTTCCAAAAATATCACCATCACCGGTGTACCGTTTAACATCGGGCAGGTTAAATACAGTGGGCATCTGCTTTCAGAATACCAGGAAAAACAGATCAAACCGGAAGAATGTGCGGTAGTCCTGATGGATGAGCAATTATTGATCCCATTGCTTAATTCAGTTCCTGCAAACGTCGCTGAGATGAATATCACGATGGGCTTGCCTTTGAAACAGACCACACTCTATTCATTGATCAGCGATATGTTCAGGTTACATGAAAATCTGATGAAATTTAAAAAAGCAGAAAACGGGGAACCCGGGTTTTATTATCGCGATATCCTCAGGATCCTGCGCCATCCCTATGTCATGAGGGCTGCAGAATTCAGGATGCAGGGGAATCTCTTTGTACTGGAAGATCTCACTGAATCACTCCGCAGTGGGAACAGGATTTTTGTTACAAAAGAACAACTTCTTAAACAGGATACCGGACTTTTTTCAGCAAACCTTTCATTCCTCGAAATCTTCTTTGAACCCTGGACTGATCCTCTGCATGCCATTGAGAATATCAGGAATGTGATCACGATGCTGAGGGACTCATTGATTACAACGGCGCATCTTGAGCCTCCTGGAGGAACCCAACCGGCACCGGTCATGGAAATGGAATACCTTTATGCCTTCTCAAAAATCGTATTCCAGGTTTCCTCATTGATCGTACAGTACGGTTCTGTTAAAAGTATTGCGACCCTTCACAGGCTTTTTGACCGGCTCACTGAATCCACCCTGCTCCCCTTTTATGGCGAACCGCTTAAAGGGATCCAGGTGATGGGAATGCTTGAAACAAGAACCCTCGATTTTGAGAATATTATCCTTCTTTCGGTTAACGAAGATATTCTGCCGGGTTCAAAAACCAATTCATCATTCATTCCTTACGATATCCGCAGGACATTCAGGCTTCCCACCTGGCAGCATAGGAATTCGGTATATGCCTATCATTTTTACAGGCTGTTGCAGAGGGCAAAAGAGGTCAACATTCTTTACAATACTGAACCGGATGAGCTTGGGGGAGGTGAGAAAAGCAGGTTCATCATCCAGATGCTGAATGAACTCAGAAACAGCAATCCCGGTGTAACGATCACCGAACAGATCTTCAGCACTCCGTTGACAACATCAGAAAGCTTACAACATGTCATTGTCAGGAAAGACCCGGATATCCTTCAACGACTTGATGAACTCGCAGCAAAAGGGTTATCACCATCCTTGCTGAATCAGTACAGGAGCTGTTCCCTGAAGTTTTATTTTTCTGCAATCGCCGGTCTTGAAGAAACAACGGAACCGGAAGATGCAATCGATGTGAAAGTTCTTGGACAGGCTGTTCATTATGTTCTGCACCAGCTTTTTAAGCCTGTGACAGGCAATGTACTTACGGTCGCTGCCATCGACCCGATGTTTCCATTGATCGATGATCTGACAATAAACGCCTTTGAAAAAGAATCGGATGGGGCAGATGTTTCTTATGGAAAAAATTTATTACTTCTGAATGTCGCGAAGATCATGGTCAGGAATTATCTGAAGTTCGAAAAGAAGAGAGTGGCTGACCTGGAAAAAGATAAAAATTCAACAACGATCAAATTCCTTGAGTTCCTGTTATTCGGGCAAATAACCATCAGGGTTAATAATGAATCCCGGGCTGTTCAGCTGAAAGGATTTGCCGACCGCATTGACCGGGCTGGAGACGAATGGCAGATCATCGATTATAAAACAGGAAAAGTTGATCCTAAACAATTAAAGATCGGGGACTGGGATGAATTGATCACGAATACAAAAGTGGACATGGCATTCCAAATGCTTACTTATTCTTACCTGCTCGGCAGTATGAATAAAAAAGAGAACAGGATGATTCATGCAGGGATCGTTGCTCTTAAAAAAGTCAGATCGGGTTTCCTGCCTGTTGTGTTGCCCGTTGCAGGAAAGAATAGCGGGACCATTGATCAGAAATCCCTGAAGGATTTTGAAGGGATTTTAATCCGGTTACTGGAGGATATCTATAATCCTGACGTTCCTTTCCGGCAAACTGAAGATCGGGAAATTTGTGAAAAGTGTCCTTTTGTCAATTTTTGTGCCCGTTGACCTCTTTCTCTGAAAAAACAGACGCTTCGTAAATATAAATCTCTGCGTTTTTCCATCCGTCCCAGCCGATACCCGCTTTATCCCTTGCGCAATGCCCAAGGAAATCCTCTCTCGTCCATCCCGTCTCGTTTGCAACCTGTGGCAGGAATGTACCTGAATTCCATCCTTTTTTGATGTAGATCCCATGTTTGCCAAGGATGATCTCATCGATGGAATTGATCTTTTTCATCGGGGAAAGTACGGAGATCTCTATCTCAAGTTTACTGATTTCATTGGCAGACACTGGGGGAAACCGGTTATCCTCAGTCGAAGAAGCAATAGCCATCTCCTGTATCACTAAATATAAAGGATCATCGGAAGTAAACCGGCCGACACAGCCCCTGAGATCACCGTTTTCTTTCAGGGTTACAAATGCACCGGCTTTCATTTTCAGGTTGGCTGCCAATCCTTTGGCATCAATGACCGGTCGGACATGATCGGGGATGTATTTCTCAAGAGTATTTCGGGCAATTTTCAGCAATTCTTTTTTTTCAGCATTTGTAAAATTGAATTCAGACGGCGTCTTCTGTAGATTCTCTTTATGTGTTACGGCCACTGACCAGTACCCTACGACCTGCGATTTGTCTGCATATTTTGAATCCCCCGAATTCTGATAAAATACAGGAGTGAAATGGTATGCAGGATCATTCCCTGTAATATCGAGAAGGGTCAGCACTGATGTCCACCCGCAAAGACTGGTTGCAAGATTCGGTATATCTTTCTGTTCATTGTCCTTCAGAACCCTCATCAGGTTATCCGGCGACCCGGTAATAATGGCATCGCAGGTTCTTTTATCATTGGCCTGGGCATCCGAATAGGAAGGATAATGAGAGAAATCGCTGCTGATCACAAAAAGATTATTTTCGTTGAAATAGGGTTTTAGCGCCTGGGCAATTTTCTGGCAGGTCTGTTCCGATTGGGTTCCCAGAATTATCGGAACGATCCTGATCCCGTTCTTCATATGATATTGGAGGAAGGGGATCTGGACTTCAACGCTGTGCTCACTTTTATCGGCGTCAGGGTTGAAGATGAAGACCGGGTTCTCTTTGATGAGCTTCTTGGCCAGCTCCGTGTTGATGGTTACATGTCCGAGCGGGGTCACATAATCACCCTGTGTGTAAATGGATGCACCCATGAATGAAACCCGGTGACTGGAACCGATCACAAAAATGTTATCGTATTTTTTCAGCGGATCGATCTGGTTAAAGCTGCTTGCAGCCACGATGCCGGAAAATACATATCCTGCATGTGGGCATATGATTGCCTGAACATTTTTGACGGAAGCCGGTTTTGCCTTTGCAAAGAGATCGGCCAGCATCTTTTTCAATTCTTCAGGATCGGAGGGATAAAAACTGCCCGCAACAGCAGGTGGACGATCACCCTGCTTCAGGGGCGCATTGTTCTGGGGATGACAACCACTCATAATAAAACAACTTAAGGTGAATACCAAAAGCATTTTTCTTCCTGTATCCATAATAATACTAAATTTGATACGCTTCAACCTGCATAAGTTTACAAATATATTCAAATAATTTGTGAAAAACAATAAATTTATGCAGGATCATGAGCTGGCTTGTGGGAGGGCCTTCTGGAGCGAATAACAAAAAATGCTGAAAGCGTTTAAGGGGAAGAAAATAAATGTTGATTAAAAAAGAAAATATTATTTTAGTCTGCATTCTTTTTCTTGGCTTTTCTTCCTTTGTTGTACAGATTTATCTTCTCAGGGAATTCATCAGTGTTGTTTACGGGAATGAGATCATTGTGGGCGTCGTCCTTTCATTCTGGATGCTGCTGACCGGCTTGGGGGCCTGGCTGGGTAGATTTTTCCCCGGGATGAAGAATAAACTGAACTTTATTATTTTTCTTCAATACCTTCTGGCAGTTCTTCCGATCCTTACCCTCATCAAGCTGGATCTCTGGCGATCGGTTGCTATCCCGTCAGGTAGCATGGCAAGCCTTTACCAGATCCTTTATTCCACCCTCCTGATGCTTGCTCCATTTTGCCTCATCAACGGATTCCTGTTTACAGCGTTCAATTTTCTTATTTCGGAATTTCAGGGGTCCCGGACAATACCCCCTGGTGATTCAGATCCGGGAAAATTAAAAGTCCGGATCAACCTGGCTGGCAAAGCCTATGCATATGAAGCAATGGGAAGCATCGCCGGGGGATTGGCTGTGAATTTTATCATGCTCTGGTTTTTCGGGACCTTTACAGCGTTAAGGATACTTCTGATCCTGAATTTGCTGATCACAATATCCCTGATATTTATATTTTCCGGACCTGCAGGAAAAATTATTTCTGTCGTTCTTACAGTTGCAATCTGCATTCCGGCATTCACCATTGGCTTTGACACTTATACTTCAGGGATTCTTTTTCCG
>Ga0182021_10011292_pt1 | contig 10597 bp, 6 predicted proteins | sample 612E3MmetaG_FD_120493 | JGI IMG/M metagenome (GOLD analysis project Ga0182021, IMG submission 120493) | Permafrost microbial communities from Stordalen Mire, Sweden - 612E3M metaG (Illumina Assembly) | ecosystem: Environmental > Terrestrial > Soil > Wetlands > Permafrost | place: Sweden... | reverse complement strand
GTTGACAGATCAGTTTGTACTTTGGTCATTTGCTCAAGGGCCTTCTGCCCCTGATAACTTAGATCGGTAACCTGGTTAGCTGATCTGTAATCCTTTAATTTGGACTCTGACTTCATCAGTGAGTCAGATATTTCAGAAATCTGCGAATCGATAAAGTTGATTGTCCTTTCTGCGATCTTATTCTTTTTTGAAAGGTCATCATCCAGATAAGCCTGAAGGTACCTGTTTAAGAAATCAATTGTAAGACCGAGGTTTTCACCCTGAAAAGAGACCTTTATCAGAGAAGACTTGAGACTGACCGGTTCAATTTTAAGTCTCTTAAGATAGGCTTTGGCCAGTAAATCCTGATGATAAAATTCAAAATAATGGTGCCTGGTATCTTTGGCACCTCCCATATAGAGGTCTAAATTTTTAGAAACCGAGAACCTGAAATTCTTATTGCTTACAGTTTCATTGAATTTGCAGATCGAGTCGAGTTTTATAGGATTGGTATTCCTGATCATAACGTTGTCAAGATATTTGTACATCGTGACTTTATCTTCCGATATTCTCAGTTTGTACGAACGGTCATCAAGAATGTCGACATAGAACTTTGCATTTATTGGTTGTATGTGAGACCTGTCAATATTTACAGTGTAAGGAGCATCCGTGTAACTCTGACTTGGATGTCCGAAAATGTTCTTCTTGTCTACAAAATATCCGACCTCAAGTTTGAGGTCTTTCAAAGTTGTGTTTACGAGGTTGAACGAACTCAGACTGGTCATGTCGTTTTCAAGGTTCCTGGCTTGCTGGAGTGCACCCATTCCATTGAAAAGTTCGTTGGATCCTCTTAATGAAGGACTTGTATCTTCAATTGGTCCGATAATAGAATTAACCCCGTATACTGTTGGATTAAACTTATTTATTATCGAAGCTGCAGCCATGCAAACTACAAAACATGCTAAATAGAAATATTTGTATGAGAAAGCTGTTAATATGAATTCCTTGATGATAAGCGCTTCAGGAACCGAGTCTTTTTGATTTGCCATTTATTGAATATGATTTTAAAATTTTAACCCTGTAAAAAGCATAACTGCTATTAGTGTTGTAATGGAAGTAAGTATCGTTGTATAAGTATTATTCTGGTAGCTGTATGAAATTGCTTTTAATGGTTCTACAATGATAACATCATTCGGATGGATATAATAATAATCCTTATTGGCAATCTTTGAATCTGAAAGATCTAACCTGTAATGCATTATCTTGTCACCTTCATTCCTGACGAGAATGATTTTTTTCCTGTCCCCGTACCTTGTTAGTCCTCCTCCAAGACCTAAAGCTTCATAAATATTAAGTTTATCCTGAATAAAAGGATAAACTCCCTGGCTATTAACTTCACCCAGCACAGTAACCTGGTTGTCAATATATTTTACTGTTATAGAAGTATTTGAAACATAGTCATTCAAGGCTTTCTGAATTTTTGCTGCCGCCTGTCCGGTAGTCATTGATACAACATTAATATTACCAACAAAAGGGAAATTTATATCACCTTTTTCATCAACAAGATAGCCAAGAACACCATTGCTGACGCCACTTCTCATCTCTTCGGTAGTATTAAATATCTGGCTCGTCTGGGGATCGATACTTATTACCTTAATATAAAGTCTGTCAAACGGCAGAATCAGCTTCTGATTTCTGGGATTAACCCCTGGTTCTTTAAGATCATTCATGTCATTGAAGTAACTCAACTCTTTTGTGGGAACACACGAAACACTAAAAATCATTACGAAAATAATGACTAAGCTTTTAGTATTGAATATTGATTTCTTTTGCATCTTATATATTATAACAATTATTCTTATTGTATGCTTCTCTTAAAAAACGACTTTCTTATTATAGGCAAAAGTATAAATTATTAACAAAGTGACAAATTATCTTAACGTGTTATAAAGGAAAATTAGACAAAACAGCAATTTTTCATAATTTAAAAATTAGTGTTCGGGCAGATATTTAGAGAGATAAATCCCCATAAACCTGTTATTAATCAAAATTTCAGATTCGCCCGAAAAAAAAGCCGGAAAACATCTGCCAGTTTATCAATTTTAATGTTTTTATTAAGGTGAATATATTCCGTCTTATATAAGATTAGGGTCAGTAAATCCCTTATGAGAAAAAATAAGATACTTATAATCCGGATCTTAAAAAGACAGTTTTGATCGTTTTGAGAAAGATAATAAAATCCAGGCGAAGTGACCAGTTATCAATATAAGCCAGATCAAGTTCCATCCATTTTTCGAATTTTATACTGTTCCTGTCGGGTTTGATCTGCCAGAAGCATGACAAGCCGGGTTTAACAGAGAGCCGTCTTAATTGCCAGCGCTTGTACAATTTTGTTTCATCCGGAAGGGGCGGACGAGGGCCAATCAATGACATTTCACCTTTAAGGATATTAAAAAGCTGCGGTAGTTCATCCAAACCTGTCTTGCGAAGAAATTTCCCGATTTTTGTAACACGGGGGTCATCTTTTATTTTGAATACAGGTCCATCAACTTCATTTTCAGCTTCAAGATCTTTTCTGAGTACTTCAGCGTTGACAACCATTGTCCTGAATTTGAATAGTTTAAACAGACGTCCCCTTAAGCCAACCCGGGTCTGCTTAAATAATATCGGTCCCGGAGAAGCTAACTTTATCAGAATTGAGATTGCTAATAAGACAGGCGATAAGCAAATAATCATTAAAAGGGATAAGCTGATATCCATAATCTTTTTTATGGCCAGAGCATACAGATTATGAGGTATGTTAATAAAGGTAAGAAACTTTTCATTTCCGATCTCTGTTTTAATAGCATTTGTCAGCTTAATATAGCTATCCTTATACCTCAGACTGAAAACCACACCCAGCTCTTCACATGATCTTACCGTTTCTCTTACTTCAGACGGGATGACTTTATTTTTTAAATAAAGGACTTCATCAAGAATATCAACCTCCATAAGATCGTTAAGGACTGCCAGGTATTCTTCAGGGAGCAGGATAATGCTTTTTTCATATTTTTCCTTAAGTATGGGAGAGGCGGTAAAAATTGCAATTATCTTGTACCCCCACTCTTTTCTGAATAGAAGATTTTCAATAAATTCCAGGGAGGATTCATCAGCTATCAATACAATATTCACCTGGTTGTGACCTTTAGCTCTGTAAATCTTGAATACCTTATACTCAAACAGTCTGACGAGAAACAGGAATATAAATCCAAGAAAAGTGAACTCAATCAGAAACAAACGCGATACTTCATACAGTTTAAATACAAAATAAAATACGAGCAAAAGAACAATTATAAATACTGTTGATTGAAGATACTCAAAGAACAGAACCATATAGTTTTTGGTCCTTGGAATTTCAGTAATTTGAATCAGGTAGAGAATAACCAGCCAGAATGGCATTATTAAAAGGAAAAGCTTCAGCAATCTTAAGTTATTGAAGAATAAACCTGCCGTAAAAGAATAATTTATGAAAAAGGAACATTCAAAAGCAACAGCAATCGACAGAATGTCTATGGCACCCAGCAGAAAATATATAAGATTCCATTTCTTTAAAAACGGAATTAGTCTGAGGTTAATAAATGAACTGATAAATTCCATACTTAATAATAATCACTTTGCAAAAGTAATGCAAAAGTACAATAAAATGTGAAAATTGATTTTTACTCCGGTTATATTAATTATCGGCAGATTTGACCTTCTGGGCATGGAAATACGTAAGTCCGTTTACCTCTTTCATATCTAAGACCTTGAAACCGTGATCTTCCAGCATCATCGAAACACTGCTTCCCGACAGGTATTTGTTGGTCTTAAGATCCATAAAACTATACAACATGTTTAAAAATGGGTTAGGTGAGACAACCCCGTTTTCTAACTCATCATTAATAATATTCTCCTGATGGATAGAAAAATTGTTTCTTAATTCGTATCCATTAACCTTTTTGTTGTCAATAAAGAACCCGATAAAATTGCTGTTCTGTGGTAAAACATGGTGGATCGAGTGAAAAAAGTCCTTAATCTGCTTTATCTGGTTTAGTCCTTTCAGGTTAACAACAGTTTGAACATCCTTCATTTCTTCAGCATCATAGTAATAATGTCGAATTGAAGAAAGAAAAACCAGATTTTTATCTTTAGCCAGTCCTAATCCTTGAATATAGCTATAAAAATCAGACCTGCCTTCAGAAGCCAAAATTTCTGATATAGAATTATTTTCGGATAATTTTGGTGAAGCTCTCTTTTTTTTCACTAATGTCCTAATCTGTTGATTATTATTTATATCTGTTTCTTGAATCGTAATCCTACTTCTCATAAATTTTTTTCATTATCTTTAAGTAAATTTAAACAATATGATAATGTGGATCAAGAGGTTGGATCAATTGAACCGGGGAATGACAAAGCCAATTTTTAGCATTAACAGATGAAAATGGAATGTATGACATCAAAAAGTTAATTTTCATCCCCAAAAAAGCTTAATTCGTCAAAATCAGGGTTAATTTATCATCGTTTTTATATGATTGAGGCAATACATTATATTTACATATCGTAATACTCAATGAAACAGACAGGTATGATAATTATTTTACTTTGATTCAGTATGAATTTCAATTGTATGATTTTGACCAATGTCTGATTTTATATGACGAATAAATATTCTCCCGCACCTTAGGTCGGGAATTATATATAGGTATAAGACCCCGGGGTCAGGCAGTTTTATTTTCATCGTTTATTAAATATAATGTGCAACATATAAGGATAATATCAGTCTTTATTCCGGACTTAACCTTTATATCATGATTCGAAACTTCTTCAAAATCGCTGTCAGGAATATTGCCCGGCATAAAGGCTTCACTTTTATAAATGTAACAGGTCTTGCTGTAGGTTTGGCTGCATCCTTATTAATACTTTTATGGATTCAGGACGAATTCAGTTTCGAAAAATTCAACATTAATGCCAAAAATATTTATCGGGTCGAAGAAGATCAGTTCTATTCAGGTGCACGTTATCATGTCACTGTAACGCCTCATCCTGGCGGCCCGGTCTGGAAAGAGAAAATTCCGGAAATTAAGGAACAGACCCGTTTTCATCCATGGCTTCCACGTCTTTTATTCCGTCAGGATGATAAAGTATTTTTTGAGACATTAATCGCCGCTGCGGATTCAGGGCTTCTGAAGATGTTTTCATTTCCTCTTCTGTCCGGAGATCCGGAGACTGCGCTGAAAGCTCCTCATTCGATTATTCTTACGGAAATTCTGGCTAACAAATATTTTGGCAGGACAAATCCGATAGGTAAAACAATAACGCTTGAAAATAAGTATGAGTTCACCGTTACAGGAGTTATGAAAGATCTTCCCAAAAATTCCATGTTTACTTTTCAGGCGATTTTACCTTATTCTTTTCTAAAGGAGATTGGTGCAATAGATAATTACTGGGGCAACAATTCCATTTTTACATTTGTTCAGATTGAAAAGGGATCTGATATAAATTCAATTAATAAGAAGCTTACCGACGTGGTACTTGAAAACGATCCTCAGACAACAACTAAATTCAGTCTGTTCCCTCTGCTCGGTATTCATCTGTATGGTCAGTTTGGTTTTAAGGAGACAAAAGGTCCGGTAATTGTAGTAACAATTTTTACACTGATTGCAATTTTCATAATTCTTATAGCCTGCATAAACTTTATCAATCTTTCTACTGCAAAGGCTTCAGGAAGAGGAAAGGAAATAGGTATAAAAAAGGTAGCCGGCGCCAATAAAATGTCTATGATTGTGCAGTTTATGCTTGAATCCCTGCTGTTAGTCGGTATTTCAATGATCCTGGCTTTAATTCTGGTAGGTTTATCACTTGGAATATTCAATAATATCTCGGGTAAGAGTTTCCGGCTTGAAGATCTGTTTCAGGTTAAATTTATTATCAGTTTTATTATGGTTGGTCTGGTAGCGGGATTCATATCAGGGATCTATCCTGCTTTCTATCTCTCTTCATTTAAACCTGTGGCAGTTCTGAAAGGCGAGTCTGTTTCGGTAAAAGGTAATGGAAGATTAAGACAAATAATGGTTGTTATACAATTCACCCTTTCAATATTGATTGCAGTTTCGGCAATTTTCATGTACAGGCAGTTAAAATTTCTTCAGAATAAAGATCTGGGGTTCAATAAGGAAAACCTGATCTGCATCCCTATGCCGGATAGTATGAAAAAGAAATATTCTTCAATCAAGCGTGAGCTTGAAAAAGAAACATTAATTCAGGGAGTTACAGCCTCATTGTATAATCCGACAATGATGGGAAGTAACTCTGGAGGCGCCAGCTGGGATGGAAAGGATCCTGAAAAGCAGGTACTTATCGGTACAAATGCTATCGATTATGATTATCTTAAGACGCTGAACATGAAGCTCAAATCAGGCAGGGATTTCTCAAAAGATTTTCCATCCGATATGGTCAGGGATACAACAGGAAATTTTCTGGTAAACGAAGAGGTGGTTAAACTCATGGGTATTGGCGATCCGGTTGGGAAAAACTTCAGATTTATGGGTTTTTCCGGAACCATCGTCGGGGTTATAAAGAATTTTCATTTCAAAGGAGCTGATCAGGCTATTGAGCCAATGGCATTTGCTTTGACGGAAACAAATTATCTGCGTGTTATACTGATAAGGTTGACTCCGGGCAATATTCCGGGTTCATTAAAAGCAGTGGAGAAGACCTGGAAAGATATAGTACCGGAATATCCGCTCGATTATACCTTTGTGGATCAGGATTACGAAAGATTATTCAGAGCACAGATGCGTCTCACAAGCCTTTTAAAATATTTTACTATACTGGCAGTAATTATTGCCTGTCTGGGTCTTTACGGATTATCCTCTTATTCTGCAGAGCGCAGGACAAACGAAATTGGAATTAGGAAAGTTATGGGGGCAGGTTCATATACTGTTATGTATACCCTGGCGGCAGAATTTCTTTTACCTGTTCTGCTATCTGTCATAATTGCAATTCCAATAGGTTGGATCATAGTCAGCAACCTGCTTAAACAGTTTGCATACAGAGTAGAAATAAGTTTCATTGTGTTTGCGGGAATTGCATTCGGTGCAATTGTTATCGCCATGTTAACCGTTAGTTTTCAGGCATATAAAGCAACCAGGATTAATCCGGCCGAAGCACTTAAGGTGGAATAAGAATACCCCTCTCCTTACCTGAAGAACATGCCAATCAGGATGTTGTACATCAATATAGGCATAAGGATAATCTACTCAAAAAATTAAAGAGAAAAATATGAAAATTTTTTAATTATCTACGTATCTTTATGAAATAATTAATACGTAATATGGACTCAAAATTGACATTAAGCATAGACAAAGATGTAGCAAGCAAAGCGAAAGTTTACGCCAGAAAAGAGGGCAGAAGTCTTTCTGACCTGGTTGAAAACTATTTGAAGCTTCTGACAAGGAACCCGGCTATCCAGGATTCTGAGTATACACCGCGCGTAAAATCCTTACTGGGATGCATCTCACTTCCTGAAGACTTTGACTATAAGAAAGAGATTTCTGAGTATCTGGCAAAAAAATACTTATAGCATGACTGATCTATTCATTGATACAGATGTCATTATAGACTTTCTGGTTGACAGCAAGCCTTTCTCACGGGAAGCTGCAATTATATTTACCCTGATTGAACAAAAGAAATTAAGAGGGTATGCTTCATCTCTGACATTTAGTAATTTATATTATGTCCTTAGAAAATTTGAATCACATAATAAGGTTATCTCAAAGCTTGACAGCTTATCAAATATGTTGAACATTCTCAAAGTAGAGGAACAAACTATAAAAAAAGCTTTGGCATCTGGTTTCCCTGACTTCGAGGACAGTATACAATATTTCAGTGCAATTGAAAATAGAAAAATTGATGTTATAATTACCCGGAATATAAAAGATTATAAAAATTCAGACATCTCTGTAATGACTCCGGGAGATTATTTAAAAACAGTCAGCAGGTAACATTCGGTATGTATAATTGCCTCGGCAGCCCAGGACAAATTTGTAATGACAAGTGACATCATACGAGCTAATCAATAGTAGCTGCTTCGGCGACATCATGCGGAGCAAGGTTTTATTAAACTTTTCCTTATTTTGTTTGCAGCGATTATGTTTTTTCCGAGTCATTGGAAAGGGATTCTGATAATAAATATATCAAACTCCTGTATGAGAATTATAGAGCTGATATTTACCAATTCAATCTGAATTAATATGTTTAACAATCTGATCAAGTATAGTTTACGCTCTTTCAAAAGACAACGTGCATATATAATAATTAATATTCTGGGTCTCTCTATCGGGATTGCATGCAGTCTTCTGATTGCACTTTTTGTTATAAATGAAGCAAGTTATGACAAGTACAATACTAAAAAAGAGAGGATTTACAGGGCGATCCTGAATGGAAAAATCGGTGGCCAGGAATTGACAATTGCCACATCGGCAGCTGTTATGGGACCAACCATGCTGAAAGAATTTCCTGAGATTGAAGATTTTCTCAGGATGTCAGGAAGAGGTCCTACGGTTGTTGAATTTAATAAGCAGACTTTTACTGAAGAACACCTGGTTGAAGCAGATTCCTCATTTTTTAATTTTTTCTCCATACCTGTACTTATTGGTGACGCTAAAAATCTCTTAAATGCTCCTTATAAAGTAGTTCTGTCGGAATCAACTGCAAAAAGGATATTTGGTAATGAAAATCCTATTGATAAAACCCTGAAGATAGGATCAGACACAATACGGTATATTGTCTCAGGTGTAATGGGAGATATCCCTGAAAACTCTCATTTCGAAGCCAATATCATCTCTTCATTTATGACTAATCCGAGGTCAAAAAATCCTATGTGGCTAAGCAACAGCTTCAGTACCTACCTGCTTTTGAAACCTAATACCAGCTATTTAAAGGTCGATGAAAAGATTCCTGAATTATTGAAAAAATATGTCGGACCAGAAGTCCAGCAGTATCTGGGAATCGCTATTGAAGATTTCGAAAAACAGGGAAATAAGTACCGGTTTTATCTGCAGAATCTTTCAGATATTCATCTCGATCCGTCGATTCAACAGGAATTTAAAGCTGCTGCCGATCCGAAATTTCTGAAAATATTCGGAAGTATTGCAATTCTTATTGTACTCATAGCTGCAATCAATTTCATGAATTTATCCACAGCCCAGGCAGCCAGGCGGGCCAAAGAAGTGGGGATAAAAAAGATCGGTGGTTCCACCAGAGGGATGCTTATAACCCAATTCCTTTCCGAATCATTTATTCTTTCATTTATTTCACTCATTTTCGCCATGATTTTTATCAAAGCATCATTGCCTTATTTTAATAACCTTCTTGGCGTGAATCTTGAACTCAGACTTTTTGCCAGCGTGTATACCGTACCTTTACTGATTCTCTTTACATTTGTTGTTGGCTTTCTTGCAGGGAGTTATCCTGCTCTTTTTCTCTCTTCATTCAACCCATATGAAGTACTCAAGGGCAGCGTAAAGAACAGTGTGCGAAACGGACGCCTCAGAAGAGTTCTCGTTGTCTTTCAGTTCGCCGTATCGATTCTTCTGATTATAGGTACAATAATAATGTACAGGCAAATAAACTATATGATTAATAAAGATGTCGGATTCAATAAAGAACAGTTAATAGTGATAAACCGGGCCGGAGCTTTGGGGCCAAAGATGAAATCATTCAAGGAGGCTGTCAAGTCAATACCGGGTGTTGTTAATATTGCCAGTTCAACGGCAGTTCCGGGACGTAACAATAACAATAACGGGTATAGAATTGAAGGCAGGAAAGACGAATCTTTCCTTATGACGACTAACTGGGTTGATTATAATTATCTTGATACTTATGGAATGACTCTTGTCTCAGGACGATTCTTTAATGAATCATATACCTCCGATAAGAGTGCCTGTCTTATAAATGAAAGCGCCCGGAAGGATTTTGGAATTACCGATATTGAAAAGGTGAGATTTATGGAGCCGGCTGATTCGGGGAAAATGAATTACCTGCCTGTCCTGGGGGTGGTAAAGAACTTTAACTTCGAATCGCTTCGCAATCCCATCAATCCGTATATCTTAAAATTTCAGAATGAGGGAATGATGTGGGGATATATAACAGTCAGGATATCTGCAAGAGACTATTCGGGAACAATAAATAAAATTGAAAATAAATGGAAAGAATTTATGGCTAATGATCCGTTGCAATATTATTTTGTTGATGATGATTTTGAACAGATGTACAAGCAGGAAAAACAAAATGCCCAGATGGCAGTGATCTTTTCGATTCTAGCTATTTTTATAGCATCTCTCGGACTTTTCGGACTTACATCATTTACTGTCGAGCAACGAACCAAGGAGATTGGGGTAAGAAAAGCTATGGGTTCCTCTGTTCCAGGGATTTATATCACAATTTCGAAAGAGATAATAATCCTGATTTCGATATCAGCCCTCATTGCATGGCCGATAATTTACTATATTGCAGGCAAATGGCTTGAGAATTTCTATTACAGAATAAATCCGGGGCTGTTCAGTTTTGTTGCCGGATTAATTATTGCTCTCGGCATAGC
>Ga0182021_10011291_pt1 | contig 10597 bp, 9 predicted proteins | sample 612E3MmetaG_FD_120493 | JGI IMG/M metagenome (GOLD analysis project Ga0182021, IMG submission 120493) | Permafrost microbial communities from Stordalen Mire, Sweden - 612E3M metaG (Illumina Assembly) | ecosystem: Environmental > Terrestrial > Soil > Wetlands > Permafrost | place: Sweden... | reverse complement strand
TGAGAGCGCCGCGCCGCCGTGGCTGACGGACGAGATGGCCCAGCCGCGCATATGTGTCTCGCTGGCTGAGCGCATGCGCTACGTCCTGGACCTGGCTCGGCGCAATGTCCTCGATGGCACCGGCGGTCCTTTCGGCGCCGCGGTCTTCGAGCGCGAAAGCGGGCGGCTCGTCGCCGCTGGCGTCAATCGCGTCGAGGCCCTCAAACTCTCCTGCGCCCATGCGGAGGTACTGGCACTGTCGCTCGCGCAGCACCGACTCAGAGGCTACGACCTCGGCGCTGCCGGCCTCCCGGAGCACGCGCTGGTGTCGTCGGCCCAGCCGTGCCTGGTGTGCGCCGGCGCCGTGCTGTGGTCTGGCGTGACCGAGCTGGCGTACGCGGCGACCAAACAAGACGTCGAACGGGTGTTGGGTTTCGACGAAGGCTTCCTGCCGCGCGGCTGGCAACGTCGCCTGGGCCGCCGCGGCGTCATGGTCCGGGCGGCCCTTCTACGCGATGAGGCCCGCTCCATCCTGCGCTTGTACCGCGAACGCAACGGGACGATCTACGGCGGGCGCAAAGGCAGGGAGCGTCGCTAGACCGGGCCTCGCGTGCCACCGTCCTGCTGGATGGTGATGCGGGGACTTCAGTCCTTCGTCCAGGGCAGCCAGCGCACGTGCTGGCCCCGCGAGGCAGGTCCGGCGGCCACGAAGAAGATCCCGAGCAGCAGCGCCGGCGCCACGCTCAAGAGCAGCGCCAGCCACGCCTGCAGGCGAGCGTCGTGCCTGTGGGAATCGCGGCCCAGGTCGCGCAGTGCATGATAGAGAGTCACCATCAGCAGCGGCGGCGCAAACAGAGTCGTTACCAATGCGGCCCAGTCGCCGCGGTCGCCCACTGTGGCCAAACCCACGGCCACGAAACCCACGCACACGTTCGCGAGCGCAAAGCCAAGCGCGCGCGACGGGCGCGGCAAGTGCTTGTGTGGATGATCCGTTGCGGGCCGTCGTGCGCTGTCGAGCATGGCGCCTCCGTCCTATGTCTGCGTTCCGCCGACGGTGATCTCCGAAACGAGTATCGTCGGCAGACCCACGCCCACCGGCACTGTCTGACCTGCTTTCGAGCACAGACCGACTCCGCTGTCGAGGGCCAGGTCTCGGCCGATGCGCGTGACCTTGGTCAGGATGTCGGGGCCGTTGCCGATCAGCGTGGCTCCGATAACCGGCGCGCCGAGACGTCCGTCTTCGATGAGGTAGGCCTCGCTGGCCGTGAAGACGAACTTGCCGCTGGTGATGTCGACCTGTCCGCCGCCGAAGTGCTTGGCATAGAGCCCGCGCTGAACCGCACGCAGGATGTCCTCGGGCTCCTCCGTTCCTGGCAGCATGAAGGTGTTGGTCATGCGCGGCAAAGGCATGGCTGCGTAGTTCTGCCGGCGGCCGTTGCCGGTCGGCGCCATCTTCATTAGCTGAGCGTTGTGGCCGTCGTGGAGGTAGCCGCGCAGGATCCCGTCCTCGATCAAGACCGTGCGCGCGGTGGGCCGGCCCTCGTCGTCGATCGAGAGGCTGCCGCGCCGGTCGGGAATCGTGCCGTCGTCCACGACCGTCACGCCCGGCGCTGCCACGCGTTGGCCGATGCGGCCGGAAAACGCCGAGGTGCCCTTGCGATTGAAGTCGCTCTCAAGCCCGTGGCCAACGGCCTCGTGCAGGAGGATCCCCGGCCAGCCGGGTCCGAGCACGACGGGCATCGGCCCGGCCGGGGCCTCGCGCGCGTCCAGCAGGGCGACGGCCATGCGCGCCGCCTCGCGGCCGAACGACTCGGGCGATGTCTGGTCGAAGAAGTCGGCGCCCATGCGGCCACCGCCGCCGGCGCTGCCCTCGCGGCGCACGCCACCGCGCGCGGCGATCGCTGAGACGCGCAGCGAGAACAGCGGCCGCACGTCCTCCGCCAAAACACCCGCCGAACTCGCCAGGCGCACCCGGCGTGTCTCCTCCGAGAGCGTGACGATGACGCGTTCGACTGCCGGATCAAAGGCACGCGCCGCACGATCGGCGCGCTCGACCAGACTCATGCGCTCGCGGAGCGACAGGGTGGACAACGAGCTGTCGCCGTAACGCCTCCGCACCGGCGCTGCCGACAGTGCCTGCGGCCCCACGACGCGCGACTCTGCCGCGATGTGCGCTGCCGTGTCCGCGGCCCGCGCCATCGCATCCCATCCCAGGTCGTCCGTGTACGCGTAGCCCGTGCGCTCGCCCCAGATGGTGCGCACGCCGAGGCCACAGCTTGTCCCGACGGAGGCGCTGCGCACGATCCCGTCCTCCATCAGCAGCGACGAGCTGACCTGGTGCTCGAAGAAGAGGTCGGCGAAGGTGCCGCCGCGAGCCAGGGCCCGGGCGAGCAGACGCTCCATCTCGGCGACCTCGATTCCGTCTGGCAGGCGCGAGCGCTCGTCGGCGGGAATCACGACGTCACTGCTCACGGCTCGCTGCGCACCGTTGCGCCTGCGCCCGTGGCCGCTTCCTGCGGCTCGGCGAGGGCGCTGGCGACCTGGTTGCGGCCGTGCGCCTTTGCGCGATAGAGCGCGCGGTCGGAAAGGCGAATCAGGTCGGAGACCGACGCGATGTCCAGCCCAGGATACGTTGCCACGCCCATGCTGACCGTGAGATCCAGGTCGTGCCCGGCAACGGCGAAGGCGTGTTCGTCGACGCGCCGGCGCAGACGTTCGGCCGTGAGTCGCGCCTCGTCATGGCCGGTCTCCGGCAGGACGACCATGAACTCCTCGCCGCCGTAACGGCCAACGGCATCCACGCCGCGCAGCCCACCGACCAGCAGGCGCGCGACCTCGCGCAAGACCGTGTCGCCGGCCTGGTGACCATACGTGTCGTTGACCAGCTTGAAGCGATCGATATCGATCATCAGAACGCTGACAGCTGTCTCGTAACGGCCGGCGCGCTGGAACTCGCCCGCGAGCGTCTCCATGATGTGGCGATGGTTGTAGAGCTCGGTCAGTCCGTCGTGAATGGAGAGGTTGCGCAGACGCTCGACCAGCCGGCTGTTCTCGATGACGATGTGCGTCTGGTTCGTCACCTGAACCATGAGCGCTTCGGTCTCGGGCGCCATGCGCGCTACGGCCCGTCCGGCCAGGGCCAGGAGCCCCACCAGCCTCTCGCCGGTGACGATCGGGAAGGCGGTGAAGTCTTGCAGGCCGTCCTCCGCGACGCTTTCCTTGTCGGCAGCGTCGAGAGCCAGCAGCCGCGTGCGCAGCTCGCCCAGCGGCGCCCCTGCGCGATGATGCTGCGCGGCCTCTGACAGGCGCTGTCGAAATCCGTCCAGCGCTGCCGAGCCGAACGGGTGGTGCAGCACGAGGATGGCGTCGAACTCGTCGCCGTCGACAAAGGCGACCGAGCCGACGGTGAAGTCGACCACGCGCGCGATGAGCCCCATCACCGCCAGGACCGTCTCGTCGAAACGCACCAAGAGGCGCGCGACCTTGCCGATCTCCGACAGCAGCGTGGCCTCGAAGAGCTGCCGGTCGAGCAGGTCGTTGACGCGGCTGAGGATGTCGATGCTGGTGTGGCGCTTGACCATGCGCCGCGGCGCGCGGTTCTTCCACTCGGCCAAGGCTGCCGCCACCAGCTCCTGTAGCTTCTGCGGCGCCTCGTCCTTTGTCAGGTAGTAATCGGCGCCTGTCTCCAGGCCCCAGGAGCGGTCGCTGGCTTGGTCTTTGCTCGTCAGGATGATGACCGGGATGGACTTGGTCTGGACCTCGCTCTTGAGCAGGCGACAGGCCTGGTAGCCGCTGAGGCGCGGCATCATCACGTCCAGGATGATCAGGCTGACGTCGTGGGCAAAGGCCATTTCGACGGCCTCGATGCCATTGCGCGCCGTGACGACGTCGAAGCCCGTGCCCCGAAACATCGCCTCCAGCATGTGGAGGACGACGGGGCTGTCGTCGGCGATGAGCACCTGCGTCGCGCCACCCGACTCGGCCATGCATGCACATTTCAGCCGATTGGCCTTATCATTGCAACATGGGTCGAACAAGCTGGCCACGGGGCCGCGACTAGCGACGAGGCCCACGTCAAGGGAACTCCATCGTCAGCAACCCCGTATCCTCATCTGATGGAGGGGATTCTGTGTCCAAGAAAGTCCGCGTCATCGTCGCACTGATCGTCGTGCTCGTGGTCGGCGCAATCGTCGCCGTCAACGTCACACGCGATCGACGCAGCCGCATCGCCGTCCAGACTCAGAAAGTCGAGCGGCGCGACGTCGTCTCGATCGTGACGGCCTCGGGCGAGATCAAGCCCAAGCGCTACGTCAACGTCAGTTCCGACATCCCCGGACGGATCGTCAAGCTCTTCGTGCGCGAAGGCGACCGCGTGCGGGAGGGCCAGCCGCTGTGCCGCATCGATGCCACGCGCTACGAGGCTTCGATGCGCGGCGCCGACGCCGCCCTCCAGGGCTCGCGCGCCGATCTCACGCGCGCCCTCGCCGACCTCAAGGTGGCCCAGAGCGCCTTCGACCGCACAAAGAAGATGTACGTGGACAAGCTGGTCTCAGACCAGGTCTTCGACCAGGCCGAGGCCGACCTGAACATGCGGCAAGCAGCGGTTGACAGCCAGAGACGGCGCGTGGCCCAGACAGCGGCGGCTGGCGAGTCCGACCGCGACAACCTCACCAAGACCACGGTCGCTTCGCCCATGGACGGCGTCGTCACTCTGCTGCAGAAAGAGGAAGGCGAGACCGTGGCCGGGACCCAGTTCTCGCCGACCGTCATCATGACCGTGGCCGACCTGTCTGTGATGGAGGTCGAGATCATGGTCGACGAGACCGACATCCGGGACCTCAAGCTGGGTGAGACTGCCGTCGTGCGCGTCGACGCTCTCCCGGACTTGAAGATCAAGGGCGAGGTGACTGAGATCGGGGCCTCGGCCATCGTGCGCGGCTCGACCGCCGGACAAACGACCACGAACACCGGCAACCAGGCCAAGGATTTCAAGGTCACGGTCACAATCAACAATCCCCCGGCGCAACTGCGCCCGGGCCTGAACGCCACGGCCGACATCCAGACGGCCAAGAAGGACAAGGTCGTGGTGGTGCCGATCCAGGCCGTCGTGATCCGCGAGCTGGGCAAGGACGGCAAGGTCGTCGATCCGGGGGTCGGCTCTGCTGAGGCTGCCGAGCCGGGCGCGCCGTCGTCCGCCAACGCTGGCAAACCCAAGGGCGAGGAACGGGAAGGCGTGTTCGTGGTCAGCGTCAAACAGGCACTGTTCCGGCCGGTCAAGACGGGCGTCCTGGGCGAGAGCGACATCGAGGTCCTCGAAGGCGTCAAGGAGGGCGACGAGATCGTCACCGGCTCCTACAAGACGCTGCGCACGCTGCGCAACGAGGCACGCGTCAAGGTCGATGTGCCGCCAAAGGGCAAGCAGTGATGAGTGCGACGACGGTGGTCCCAGCCGTACACGACGACTCGGCCCACATCCGCGCCATCGATCTCTGGCGCACGTACCAGATGGGGACCGAAGAGATCCACGCGCTGCGTGGCGTGAGCTTCACGATCAACGCCAATGAGTACGTGGCTGTCATGGGCCCGTCGGGCTCCGGCAAGTCGACTCTGATGAACCTGATCGGCTGTCTCGACTCACCCACTGGCGGCACGTATGTGTTGCGCGGCAAGACCGTCTCGGAGATGAACGACGACGAGCTGGCCGTGATCCGCAACCGCGAGATCGGGTTCGTCTTCCAGACTTTCAACCTGCTGCCGCGCGCGACGGCTCTGCACAACGTGGAGCTGCCCATGGTCTACGCCGGGATCCCGAAGATCGAGCGGCTGGAGCGCGCGCGCCACGCCCTCGAGATGGTCGACCTCGCCGATCGCGCGAACCACAAGCCCAACGAGCTCAGCGGCGGCCAACGCCAGCGCGTGGCCGTGGCCCGCGCCCTGGTCATGGGGCCGTCGATCCTGCTGGCCGACGAGCCCACCGGCAACCTCGACTCCGCCACCGGCGAAGACATCATGCGGCTCTTCGGCAAGCTGCACGACAGCGGCAACACGATCATCCTGGTGACGCACGAGCACGACATCGCCGAGCACGCCCTGCGCACGATCCGGCTCCGCGACGGCCACATCGAAAGCGACGAGCGGAGACACTAGCCATGCCCATCTGGGAAGCGGTCCAGTTCGCCCTGGCTTCGCTCAGGGCGGCCAAGCTGCGCACGTTCCTGACCGTGCTCGGCATTGTGATCGGCGTGGCGTCGGTGATCGCGGTGGTCGCCATCACCCAGGGACTCGACGAGTACGTCTCCGCGCAGGTGCTGCAGCTCGGCTCGAAGAGCTTCACCATCTCCAAGATGCCCGCCATCATCACCAGCCGCCAGATGTGGGAGGAGATGCAGAAGCGCAAGGACATCACCATGACCGACCTGGAGGTCGTGCGCAACGCGTGCGGCGAATGCTCCGAAGTCGGTGGCTCGAGCCAGTCGAACCGCACTGCCAAGTGGCACGACATCAAGCAGGAGGACGTGCAGGTCTACGGTGTCACCGAGAACTACAGCCGCATCGGCTCGATCCGCGAGCTCAGCGCCGGACGGAACCTGATCCCGGACGACGTCGATCACGCGCGGCCAGTGGCCGTGATCGGCTCCGATCTCGTCGACGCGTTCTTTGGCGCGCTGGACCCGTTGGGCAAGACGATCCTGGTCGGCGGCCAACCCCTGACCGTCGTGGGAGTGGCTGCCAAGAAGGGCAGTCTCTTCGGCTTCAGCCAGGACAACTTCGTGTGGGTGCCGCTCAGCAGCTTCCGCAAGCTCTTCGGCACGTATCGTACCGTCAGCATCTCGATCGAGGCGCGCTCGATGGCGGTGTTCGAGGCGGCGCAGGAGCAGTGCCGCGTGGCCCTGCGCACGCGCCGCCATCTGGGCTTCAAGAAGCCGGACGACTTCGCCATCGAAACGGGTGAGAGCATCCTTGACCTCTGGACCACATTCACGCACAACATCTACATCGTGACCTTTGTCGTCACGGCCATCAGCCTGATCGTGGGCGGGATCGTGGTCATGAACATCATGCTGGTCTCGGTCACCGAGCGCATTCGAGAGATCGGCGTCAGGAAGGCGCTTGGAGCGCGGCGCCGCGACATCCGGCGCCAGTTTCTGGTCGAGGCCGTCATCCTCTCAGGTCTCGGCGGTCTGCTGGGCGTCGCCGGCGCTGCGGTCTTTTCTTGGATCCTGGGCACGATCCTCGGCAACATGATGTCGGCCGACTTCAGCGCGCCTGTGCGGCTGTGGGCGGTGGTCCTGGCACTGGCGGTCTCGGCTGGCGTCGGGCTGGTGTCGGGCATCTACCCTGCGGCGCGGGCCGCGGCCCTTGACCCGGTGGTCGCACTCAGGAACGAGTGAGTCAATGAGCGACATCGATCGCACGCAGCACATAAGCGCGGTGCAGCGCTTTCGGCAGCGCGTCACGACACGCTATCCGGTGCTCTTCGCGATGCGCGAGGCCGTGGGCCTGGGGCTCGCAGCGGTGCGCGCCTACAAGCTCCGCGCTGGCCTGACCATCCTGGGCGTCGTGATGGGCGTCATGACCGTCACCGGCATGAGCTCGATCATCGCCGGCCTCAACCAGAACGTGGCCTCTTCCATCCAGGGCCTCGGAGCCTCGGTCATCTTCATCCGTCCCTTCGAGCCCGGCAAGCACGTCTCGTCCGAAGAGTGGCGTCGGCGCAAGATGCTGAGCCTGGACGAGGCGCGGCTGATCGCCGAGCGCTGCCCGTCAGTCAAGGCAGTGGCTGCGATGGAGATGGTGCCTGCCAGCGTGATCAAGCACGGCACCGACAAGGTGCAGGACGCGCAGGTCATCGGCACGACGCCGAACTACGAGATCGTGCACGAGTCCTACGTCGCGAGGGGCCGTTTCTTCAGCGATGCCGAGAGCAAGAGTCACGCGCCACTGGCCGTGATCGGCATGGACATCTCGGACGCGTTGTTCCCTTCGGTCGATCCCGTCGGAAAAGAAATCATGGTCGACAATCGGCGCTTCTCCGTGGTCGGCGTGATGGAGCGCAAGGGGAAGTTCCTGGGTTTCGCCCGCGACAACCTGCTGCTGATCCCCCTCGGCGCGTTCGAGAGCCGGCCGGCCGACTTCAACTACCTAGCCGTAGACGCCATTCCAACAGCGACCGAAAAGATCGAGGACGCCATCGAGCAGATGCGCGAGGTGCTCAGGCGCCACCGGCGCATCCGTTTCTGGCAAACCGACACGTTTTGCATCTTCACGCAGGACACCTTCACCGACCTGTATCGGCGCCTCACTGGGGGCATCTACATGGTCATGATCGCGATCTCGTGCATCGGGCTCGTGGTCGGCGGCGTGGGCGTGATGAACATCATGCTCGTCTCGGTTACGGAACGCACGCGCGAGATCGGCGTGCGCAAGGCGCTCGGAGCGACCAAGCGCGACCTGCGCTGGCAGTTTCTGACCGAGGCCATGACGTTGACCGGCCTCGGCGGGATCATCGGCATTCTCGTGGGCGCGCTCGTGGCGTGGGTGGTGAATCTCCTCTCGCCCTTCCCGGCCGCGCTGCAGCCGGTGTGGGTCCTGTCGGCCTTCCTGAGCTCGGTGGCCGTGGGCCTGACGTTCGGCCTCTGGCCCGCGGTGAAGGCCGCGCGCCTTGATCCAATCGAAGCGCTGCGGTACGAATAGAGCTGGACTTCGCCTCATCTCGGCGTGGCGCCTCACGCCGCGGGAGAACGGATATGAGTGATGCAGTCGCGCCGGTGGCCGAACGCAGCTTGGGACAGGATCTGGGCGACCTCTTCATCTCACCTGGCGATGCCTTTGCGTCGCTGCTCAAGAAGGGCCAGTTCTGGATCCCGCTCGTCGTCTGGATCGCACTGACGTACGCCTTTCAGGCCATCTGGCTGTCGCACCTGGACGTGGCAGAGTTCCTGCGCCGACAGGCGGAGCTGGCCGGCAAGCCGGTGCCGGCCATGCCAGAGGCGGCCCTCGGCTTCGTCAAGATCATGATGTGGGTCGGAGCGTTCGTCGCCGTGCCCATCGTGCTGTTTGCGATCGCAGGGGTGTACCTGCTGGTCTTCCGCGCCTTCATGGGCACCTCCGTGACGTTTAGGCAGACCCTCACGGTTCTGGCGTGGTCGTCGCTGTGCGTGAGTCTCGTCTCGCTTCCGCTCACATTTGGGACGATGGCGCTCAAGGGCGATTGGAATCAGGCGCCGCAGCTCGCGTTTCAGACCAGCGCTGCGCTCGCGCTCGACCAGGCGACCACGGCCAAACCGCTCTACGCTTTGGCAGATAGCCTCGACCTCTTTGTCGCCTGGTCGCTGTTTCTGCTGACGACCGGATTCGCCGTCGCGTCACGGCGCTCGATCGGCTCCGCCGCGTTGGGGGTAGTTGGACCTTGGGGCCTGTACGTGCTCATCAAAGTGGGTTGGGCCGCGCTGATGGGCTGACGGCCTACGTCTGGTCGGCCCCGGGTGTGACCGCGCCGTACCGCGCGCGCAGGACCGCAAGAGCGCCGCCTCGGGCCACCCAACTCGGGCAAGGCCTCGCCAGCAGTGATCGGCGCGGCGTCGATGTCGCTCTAGCTTCCGCGACACACCTGGCGTCGGCGCCGGAACCCCGGCCACCTTCGAAAACGTCGGCCAGTACGAGTCAGTAGCAATCGTAGATGTCCGAACAACTGTTCATCGCCGCGCATCCGATCCCACAGCCGACGCGGCACGCGCTCGTGAACGGCCACGTGATCGCGTAGTCGCAAATCAAGTACATCCGTCCAGCCGACGAGTCCGGCATTTCGCCCTTCGCACTGTCGGAGGACAACGGCGTCGTCGGACCGGTGGACGCACGCCACACCCGATTGAGGGACGACACAAGCATCCTTCTCCAGCGCGGAGCTGGCGTGTGCCTCTCTATCTAGTCACGCGAGAATGGGGCGGGAAAGTGATCATCGGGCGGTGCGTTATGTGGCGCCACCTGTGGCGGCAAGACCCTGCATTTGCGCCGCACCCGCGGGGAGATGCCCGCGAGTGCGGCGCACGACTCCGTGGTCGAAAGTGGGAACGGCTGCCTATTGGCTCGGCTCTGGCGCGGCCGGCGCCATCAACGGCACGTCGGGCTGCAACGTGTCCGCCTGACCGGCCGGTCTACCACGCAGCCGTCCTTGCACACGCAGGAGGTACAGCTCGTCATCGGTGATGCGGACGCCGGTTTCTAGGGGATCACGACCCAGCAGACGCGCTGCCGCATCGAGTTCCGCGCGCATAGCTGCCGCGGCCTTCTTGTCTCCGACGACTTCCTCGAGCGGACGTCCGGCTTCCCCGTTGATGCGTGTCGCCATACCCACACTGAAACGGACCGGCTGACCCGAGGTGGTTTCACCCTCCCCGTCGGCAACTATGCGGCAAGTGGCGGCAGAGGCGATCTCGTCAGGCAGAGTGATATCGACGCTTGTCTCTCCGGCATCGAACCGCGACTGTCCGAGAAGCATCTCGGGTGACACCTCCACGTCACTGGCTTCCGATTTGTCGTCACAAGGGAGCTTGTGCAGCACAACCCTCTGCAAGTCGAACGGGATGTCCTCGAGGTTGCGCACAGTCAACCTGGGCCG
>Ga0182021_10011290_pt1 | contig 10598 bp, 10 predicted proteins | sample 612E3MmetaG_FD_120493 | JGI IMG/M metagenome (GOLD analysis project Ga0182021, IMG submission 120493) | Permafrost microbial communities from Stordalen Mire, Sweden - 612E3M metaG (Illumina Assembly) | ecosystem: Environmental > Terrestrial > Soil > Wetlands > Permafrost | place: Sweden... | reverse complement strand
TCGAATACGGCAGCTATCTGAGCGATTGGCGCCGGCGCAACGCGCTGAAGATGTGGACTGGGTGGCCCACCTTTCCGATGGTGTTCGTCAAGGGTATGCTCGTCGGCGGCGCGGACGACCTGCAAAAGCTGATTGAATCGGGCGAACTCGCGCGGCTATTGGGTAAGTAGGCTTAGAGGCCATTTCAGAGTTGCCGAAATGTCCTCTGACTTGAGGGAATATGAAGGGATGCGCCCCGAAGGAAGTCCGCTTGGGCGATATCCCCTGATCTTGCATTGAGCTGTTAGGAGAGGAGATATCACATGCCCCACATCACCGCCGGCGACGGCGTCAAACTGTACTACGAGGAGGCGGGCCAGGGCACGCCGATTCTGTTCGTGCACGAATTCCTGGGTGAGATCGGCGCGTGGGAAGCACAAATGCGCCATTTCTCGCGGCGCTATCGCTGCATTGCGTACAACTCGCGCGGGTATCCGCCTTCGGACGTGCCGGAAAGACTCGAGGATTACTCGTTCGAGCACCAGCGCGCGGGCGTCCGCGCCGTGCTCGACGGCCTCAAGATCGACAAGGCGCACATCGTCGGACTCTCGATGGGCGCGTTCGCCACGTTCTATTTCGGCATGAAATGGCCCGAGCGCGCGCTGTCGCTTACCCTGGCCGGCGTCGGCTCCGGATCCATGCCCGAGGCGCGCGCCAGGTTCAAGCAGGAATCGGAAGCTGCGGCGGAAAGGCTGCTTGCGGAAGGCTGGGAGAATAGCGCAGAAGCGCGCTCTCTCAGCCCGACCCGGGTGCAGCTGCAGAACAAGGATCCGCGCGGCTTCGCCGAGTTCGTATCGATGGTCAAACGGCACTCGGCCAAGGGCTCTGCGCTGACGCTCAAGGGATATCAGGCGCTGCGTCCGTCGCTAGGCGATTTCAAGGAGCAGATGGCGCAGTGCAGGGTGCCGACGCTGATAATCAGCGGCGACGAGGATGAGCCCTGCCTCGACGCTTCGCTCATGCTCAAGCGCCACATGCCTTCCGCCGGCCTGCTCTTCATGCCGCAAACCGGGCACGCGTGCAATCTGGAGGAGCCCGAGCTGTTCAACCAGATGTGCGAGCGATTCTTCCACCAGGTGGAATCGGGGCAGTACCGGATGCGCGACCCGCGCGCGACGCCGGCGCGCATGCTCTGAGGCGGCGCATGCGCCCTGCCTGCGGCTCTGCGGGAACACGAACATGACGGACACCGGCATGCCGTCGCTGCACGACGTCATTGCCGCCCGGCCGCATGTTTACCGCTATCTGAAGCCCACTCCCCTGTATCGTTATTCCGGCCTGAGCGAACTGGTCGGGGCCGAGGTCTGGGTGAAGCATGAGAACCACCAGCCCGTAGGGGCGTTCAAGGTGAGGGGCGGACTGAACCTGGTGGCGCGCCTGAGCGACGAGGAGCGCGATTCCGGACTGTTTACCGCCTCGACCGGGAACCACGGGCAGAGCATCGCGTACGCGGCGCGCGCGCATGGCGTGCGCGCCACGATCGCGGTTCCGAACGGCGCCAATCCGGGTAAGGTCGCGGCGATGCGCGGACTCGGCGCCGAGGTCCAGTTTCACGGACCGGATTTCGACACCGCGCGGGAGTGGATCGAGGGCGTCGCCCGCGCGCAGGGCGGCCGCTTCGTCGGCTCCACCGAGGAGTTGTTGATACACGGCGTCGGCACCTACGCGCTGGAGATCGTCGAGGAGTTGCCCGAGGTCGATGCGATCATCGTTCCGGTGGGTGCCGGCAGCGGCGCCTGTGCCACCTGCATCGTTGCCAAGACGATCAATCCCCGGATACAGGTTATCGGTGTGCAGTCGGCTCAGGCGCCGGCGATGCAGCTGAGCTGGGCGTCGGGCCAGGCGGTGTGCGCCGGCATGAACACCTTCGCCGAGGGGCTGGCCACGCGCGTTCCGTTCGAGAACACCCAGCGCATCAGGCGCAAGTACCTGGACGATTTCGTGCTGGTCGACGACGACGCCATTGAAGCGGCGGTGCTCCTGCTGCTCGATCACACGCACAATCTTGCCGAAGGCGCGGGGGCGGCCTCGCTTGCGGCGGCGATCAAACTCAAGCAGCGCCTGGCCGCGAAGACGGTGGTCCTGGTGATGAGCGGGGGCAATTTGTCGGTCGAGCAGCTGCGCCGGGTTCTTGCGCGCCCGGAGTTGCCTGCCCGCGCCGGATGACGGCCGGCGGCGGCCTGGCCGGTAGGGCAGGGGGCCGTCGAAATTTCTCGCCGATCGCCGCTGGCTCGTTCATAATGGCGACGGCGGGCCGCCCCGCATTGCGGCGTAGTGAACCTGGTCAGATCCGGAAGGAAGCAGCCACAGCTATTTACTGCAAGTGCCGGGGGTCCGGCTCGCCACGCGCGTAACTCTTTGCGCCGCCAGAATCCTTTCTCCGCAAGGTCCGGGACGCTGGTAAAATTTCACCATGAGTTACCAGGTTCTCGCACGCAAGTGGCGCCCGCGCAATTTTTCCACATTGGTGGGTCAGGAGCACGTAGTGCGCGCGCTTACGCATGCGCTCGAGCAGCAGCGCCTGCACCACGCCTATCTGTTCACCGGCACGCGCGGCGTGGGCAAGACCACGCTCGCGCGCATACTCGCCAAAGCGCTCAACTGCGAGACCGGCATCACCGCCACCCCTTGCGGGGTTTGCTCGGCCTGCACCGAGATCGACAGCGGGCGCTTTGTCGACCTGATCGAGATCGATGCTGCCACCAATACCGGCATCGATAACATGCGCGAACTGCAGGACAACGCGGTGTATGCTCCGACGCGCGGGCGTTTCAAGGTGTTCGTCATCGACGAAGTGCACATGCTGTCGAAGCAGGCATTCAATTCGATGCTGAAAACCTTCGAGGAACCGCCCGAACACATCAAGTTCATCCTCGCCACCACCGATCCGCAGAAGATCCCGGTGACCGTGCTGTCGCGCTGCCTGCAGTTCAACCTGAAACAGATGCCGCGCGAGGCGATCTACGGCCATCTCGGCTACATCCTGAAGGAGGAAAACACCGCTTCCGAGCCGGCAGCGCTGCGGCTGATCGCCCAGGCGGCGCAGGGCAGTATGCGCGACGCGCTGTCGCTGCTCGATCAGGCCATCGCCTACGCCGGCGGCAAAGTGAGCGAGGAAGCGGTGCGCGCGATGCTGGGCGCCATCGACCAGGACTATTTGTTCAAGCTGCTGGACGGGCTGGCGCAGCAGGACATCAAGGCTATGCTCGCGGTCGCCGACGAGATGGAGTCGCGCAGTCTGTCTTTCGATGGCGCGCTGCAGGATCTGGCCACGCTGCTGCACCAGATCGCGCTGGCGCAGAGCGCGCCCGAGGCGCTGGGGCCGGACTTGCCCGAACGCGAGCGCATCCTCGGCCTGGCACAGCAGTTCGACGCGGAAGAATTGCAGCTGTATTACCAGATCGCGCTGTTCGCCCGGCGCGACCTGCCGCTGGCGCCGGACGAATACGCCGGCTTCAGCATGAGTCTCATGCGCATGCTCGCTTTCCGGCCGGCGGAGCTGCCTGTCGTTGCGGCTCCGCCGCCCGCAAAAAAAAAGCCTGAAGCCCGGAGCGCGGTAGGCGCGGCCGAGGTGCCGGCCCTGACCCCGGCCAAGCGCGCCGCGGTTGCTGGCGCGGCGGCCTCGAGCGCATCGAGCCCGGTGTTCGACGGCAACTGGCCGGTGCTTGCGAATCGGCTCAAGGTCAGCGGCGTCGCCAAGCAGCTCGCGCAGCAAAGCGAGCTGCGCAGCTTCGACGGCGAAAGCGTGGAACTCGGCCTGGCGTTCACGGCGAAACATCTGGCGGACAGGATCTACCAGGATAAGTTGCGCGCGGCGCTGCAGGAACATTTCGGCAAGCCCGTCGCGCTCAAGATCGTGATCGGGGAAATCAGCGGTAATACCGCCGCGGTCCAGGCGCAGAGCGAGCGTCAGGCGCGTCAAGGCAAGGCGCTGGAAGCGATAAACGGCGATGCGTTCGTGCGCGATCTGATGGAAACGTTCGACGCGACCATCGTGAACGATTCGGTCAAACCGACTTAGATATCCATCCGATTCAGGGAAACACGGAGGGCGGTGCTCCTTCGTGTCATAACCGACTATCAACAGGAGAGAGCGTCATGATGAAAGGTCAGCTGGCCGGCCTGATGAAACAAGCGCAGCAGATGCAGGAGAACATGCGCAAGATGCAGGAGCAACTCGCGAGCGTGGAGGTGGAGGGGCAATCGGGCGCGGGCATGGTCAAGGTGGTGATGACGTGCAAGCACGACGTGAAGCGCATCAGCATCGATCCTACGCTCGTCGGCGACGACAAGGAGATGCTGGAAGACCTGGTCGCGGCCGCCGTGAACGACGCCGTGCGGCGCGTGGAGGCGACGGTGCAGGAGAAGATGGCTGGCTTCACCGCGGGCATGGGGCTGCCGCCGGGTATGAAACTGCCGTTCTGAGCGGCGCGCAGCAGGGAGGAGAAAGGCCAACGCGCAGACTATCGTCTTGCTCCACTGCCTCGCGCCTAGCGAATCATGAAACCGCCATCCTCCCTCGAAGCATTGATAGAGGCCTTGCGCTGCCTGCCCGGCGTGGGGCCAAAGTCAGCGCAGCGCATGGCCTACCATCTGCTGCAATACGACCGCGACGGCGCGCAGAAGCTGTGCGAGAACATAGGGCGGGCGTTGACGAGCATACGCCGCTGCGCCAAATGCAATAGCTTCACCGAGGAAGAAATCTGCGCGCTGTGCAGTTCGCCGCGGCGCGACGCCACGCTGCTTGCGGTGGTCGAGACGCCGGCCGACCTGCTGATGATGGAACAGACGCTGGCCTTCCCCGGGATGTATTTCGTGCTTATGGGGCGGCTGTCGCCGCTGGACGGCATCGGCCCTAAGGAAATCGGCCTGGAGCGCTTGCTCGCGCGCGCCACCGACGGCGTCGTGCGCGAAGTGATCCTCGCGACCAATTTCACCAACGAGGGCGAGGCCACCGCGCATTACATCGGCGAGATGCTGCGCAGCCGTGCGATCAAAGTGAGCCGCATCGCGCGCGGCGTGCCAGTCGGCGGCGAACTCGAGTATGTCGACAGCGGCACGCTCGCGCAAGCGGTGGTCGAACGGAGGCCCCTGTGAGTTCGAAAAAACCCCTGGAAGGCATTAAAGTCATCGAGTTGGGCCAGCTTATCGCGGGCCCCTTCGCAGGCAAGATATTCGCCGAGTTCGGCGCCGAGGTGATCAAGATCGAACCGCCGGCGACCGACGGCCAGCCAGGCGGCGACCCGTTGCGGCAGTGGCGCAAGCTCCACAACGGCACCTCGCTGTGGTGGTACGCGCAGGCGCGCAACAAGAAATCGGTTACGGTCGATCTGCGCAAGGCCGAAGGGCAGGAGATCGTGCGTACGCTGGCGCGGGACGCGGACATCGTGATTGAGAATTTTCGTCCGGGCACCATGGAAAAATGGGGCCTGGGATACGACCGCCTGGCGGCGGAGAATCCAGCGCTGATCATGCTGCGCCTGTCCGGGTTCGGGCAGACCGGTCCCTATCGCGATCAGGCCGGCTTCGGCGCGATCGGCGAGTCCATGGGTGGGTTGCGCTATATCACCGGCTACCCGGACCGGACGCCAGTGCGGCCGAACCTGTCCATTGGCGATTCTCTGGCTTCGCTGCATGGCGTGATTGGCACGATGATGGCGCTGCACCATCGCAACATGAACGGCGGCCGCGCCGCCGGTAAGGGCCAGGTCGTGGACGTGGCATTGTACGAGGCGGTGTTCTCCATGCTGGAGAGCACCCTGCCCGAATTCGACATGTACGGCGTGGTGCGCGAGCGCAGCGGCAGCAACCTCTCGGGCATCGTGCCGTCTAACACTTATTTGACCAAGGACGGCCAGCACGTGGTGATTGCAGCCAACGGCGACAGCATATTCAAGCGCCTGTGCGCGGCGATGGGACGCAATGACCTCGGCAGCGACCCCGGGCTCGCGGACAACGCCGGGCGCGCCAAGCGCGCCGAGGAACTCGACACCGCCATCGGCGGCTGGGCGGCCGAGCACAGCGCGGCGGCGCTGCTCGGCATGCTCGACGAAGCGCAGGTTCCGAACGGCAAGATCTACAGCATTGCAGACATCGTGCGCGACCCGCAGTACCTGGCGCGCGAAATGATCCGGCAGTTCACGCTCGCGGACGGCACGCCGCTGAAGCTGCCGGGTATCGTGCCCAAGCTCTCCGATACCCCCGGCGACGTGAACTGGGTCGGACCCGAGCTCGGCGCGCATACCGAGGAAGTGCTGCGCGCGCACGGCTACGACCCAGCCGCGATCGCAGCATTGCGCCAGAAGAAGGCGATATGAAGGCGGTGGCGGGCACGACGCGCGCCGCCACGGCCGGGTTCAAGGGGCGCGGCGCCGCGGACAATCCGCAGGGCCGCTTCGAGCGCGACGGTCGGGAGGCTTTCGACGACGGCTGGGAGGGCGACGAGGGGGTGGTGCGCGGTCCGCGCACCGAAGTGACGCTGACCCAAGCGCGCTCCATCATCAGCCGCAACAATTCGCCCGACATCCCGTTCACCCAGTCGATTAATCCTTACCAGGGCTGCGAGCATGGCTGCATCTATTGCTATGCGCGGCCCAGCCACGCGTATCTGGGTTTGTCTCCGGGCCTGGATTTCGAAACCAAGCTGTTCGCCAAAGCCAACGCGGTGCAGTTGTTGCGCGCGGAATTGTCGCATCCGGGCTACCGCTGCGATGTCATCTCGCTCGGTGCCAACACCGACCCATACCAGCCAATCGAGCGCAAATACAGGATCACCCGGGGTATCCTGGAGGTGCTGTCGGAGTGCGATCACCCGGTCGGGATCGTCACCAAATCTGCACTGGTGGTGCGCGACCTCGATCTGCTCGCCCCCATGGCCAGGAAGGGGCTGGTTCATGTGTACGTTTCCGTCGGCACGCTGGACCACGATCTCATGCGCCGGCTGGAACCGCGCACCTCCGCGCCGGAGCGCCGCCTGGAGGTGTTGCGCGCACTGAGCGAGGCCGGCGTGCCCTGCGGCGTGCTGGTGGCACCCATCATCCCGTTCCTGAACGACGCGGACATGGAAGCGGTGCTGGAGCGCTCGGCGGCGCAAGGCGCGCGCTCGGCGGGCTATCAGATCCTGCGTCTGCCCTACGAATTGAAGGACTTGTTCAAGGATTGGCTGGAACGGAATTACCCGCTCAAAGCGGCGCGCATCATGAGTCAGATCCGGCAGATGCGCGGCGGGCGCGAAAACGACCCGCGTTTCGGCGCGCGCATGAGAGGCGAAGGCATATTCGCCGAACTGCAGGAGAACCGCTTTCGCCTGGCCTGCGAGCGCTGCGGGCTGAACCTGCAGCGCCGCAACCAACTGGATGCGACGCGTTTCAGGCCGCCGAATGATGCGGGCCAATTGAGTTTGTTTTAGGGTTTTCCGCGTTGACAGCCAGGCGTGCCTGTGTGAGCATCACCCGGATGGAAAGAGGGCAGCGCAAGCGAAGCCCCCGATGAAAATCGATACGAAAACAAGGAGGATAATCATGTCGAATTGGATCCGGTGGGTGCTCGGTGCGGCCGTCATTTCGCTGGCCTTGCCGGTCCAGGCGCAAGGCGCGCTGGAAAAGACCAAGGTGCATATCGCAGTCGGCGGCAAGGCGGCATTCTATTACCTGCCGCTTACCATCGCCGAGCAACTCGGTTATTTCAAGGTCGAGGGTCTGGACGTCACCATCAGTGATTTTGCCGGCGGCTCGCAATCGCTGCGCGCCGTAGTCGGTGGCAGCGCCGACGTGGTCTCCGGCGCCTATGAGCACACCATCAACATGCAGGCCAAGAACCAGATACTGCAGTGCTTTGCGCTGATGGGGCGCGCGCCGCAGCTGTCAGTGGGTGTCGCGACCTCCAAGGCGGCCGCGTACAAATCAGGCAAGGACTTGAAAGGCATGAAGATCGGCGTTTCGGCACCGGGTTCGAGCACGAACATGCTGGTCAATCAAATCCTGGCCAAGGACGGTTTGAAGCCGACCGATGTGTCCATCGTCGGCGTCGGCACCGGTTCGGGCGCGATCGCAGCCATGAAAAGCGGCCAGATTGACGCCATCTCCAATACCGATCCGGTGATGACCAAGCTGGAGCAGGACGGCGCGGTCAAGATCATCGCCGATACGCGTACGCTCAAGGGCACCGAGCAGGTGTTCGGCGGCCCCATGCCGGCGGCGTGCCTGTATGCGCCGATCGCTTTCGTTCGCAATAATCCGAACACGGCGCAGGCGCTGACCAACGCGATCGTGCGGGCCGACAAATGGCTGCAGCATGCGTCACCGCAGGACATCCTCAAGACCGTGCCGGAAAGCTATCTGCTCGGTGACAAGGCGCTGTACCTGTTTGCATTCAGCAAGGTGCGGGAGGCGTTCTCGCCCGACGGCTACATTGCCGAGGCCGGCCCCAAGACGACCCTCAAGGTGATGCCCGGCATCAATCCCGAGATCAAGCCGAACGAAATCAAGCTCGAGCTGACCTATACCAACGAGTTCGTCAAGAAGGCAAACGCGAAGTACAAATGAGGCTAATACCGGACGCCTCGTGGCGCCGGATTAACTGCGCGGGATAGACCGGCGTGGTGACGCCTCTCGAGATTGCCACGACGCCGGTCATCTTGCGCGCAACTGAGCCAGCATGGTCCCAGCACTCGCCTTAGAAGACATCAGCTGCACCTTCATTTCGCGCGACGATCGCAGCCAGCGTTACACCGCGGTCAAGGATACGACCCTGGTGGCGGAGGAGGGCGAGTTCGTCTGCGTCGTCGGACCTACCGGTTGCGGCAAATCCACCCTGCTCAACGTTGCCGCCGGCTTGCTCCAACCTTCAAGTGGTTTAGTCACAATATTCGGCAAGCAGCTGATTGGAATAAATAATAGCGCAGGTTATTTATTCCAGGCCGAGGCGCTGATGCCTTGGCGCAGCGCCCTGGACAATGTCATTATCGGGCTTGAATTTCGCGGCGTGGGTCGCGTCGAGGCGGTCGAGCGCGGCAACGACTGGCTGAAGCGCGTCGGGCTGGCCGGGTTCGGCAATCGCTATCCGCATCAGCTGTCGGGCGGTATGCGCAAGCGCGTGTCCCTTGCACAGACTTTCATCCTGAACCCGCAGATTCTGCTCATGGACGAGCCGTTCTCGGCGCTCGACGTTCAGACGCGGCAGCTCATGGAAAACGAACTGCTCGATCTTTGGTCGGCCGAGCGCAAGTCGGTGGTGTTCATTACCCACGATCTGGAGGAGGCGATCGCGCTGTCCGATCGCGTGGTGGTGCTGTCGGCGGGGCCCGAGACGCGCCCCATCGGCGAGTACAAAATCGACCTGGAGCGTCCGCGCGACGTAGCCGAGATCCGCCTGACGCCGCATTTCATCGAATTGCATGCGCAAATCTGGCACACCATGAAACAAGAGGTGTTGAAAGGCTATGCCCAGCAACAACGCTAAAGGCAAGCTGCGCCTATACCAGCTGATCGTGCTGGCGGTGTCATTTCTGCTCTGGTACGCGCTGACCAGTCCGACGCTGCTGCCTGCCTTCTATTTCGACGATGCGAATCAGGCGGCGTTCTTCTTCGGCGAGCCGCAAAAGGTGCTCGCGCGCATCTGGGATTGGTTCAGCTCGGGGAGCATCTACGAGCATCTCGGCGTGACCCTGCTGGAAACGATGCTGGCGTTCGCGATCGGCACGGTGTTCGGATTGCTCATAGGCCTTTGGCTGGCCCTGAGCCCGATGGCCTCGGCGATTTTCGACCCGTATATCAAGGCAGCCAACTCGATGCCGCGCGTGATACTCGCGCCCATATTCGCCATCTGGTTCGGCTTGGGGATCTGGTCCAAGGTGGCGTTGGGTGTGACGCTGGTGTTCTTCATCGTGTTTTTCAACGTCTACCAGGGCGTGCGCGAAGTGAGCCCGGTGGTGCTGGCCAATGTGCGCATGCTCGGCGCAAGCCAACGCCAGTTGCTGCGCCACGTCTATCTGCCGAGCGCGACCAGCTGGGTGTTCGCGAGCCTGCACAACTCGGTGGGCCTCGCCTTCGTCGGCGCGGTGGTCGGCGAGTATCTGGGTTCGGCGCGCGGCGTAGGCTATCTCATCCTGCAGGCTGAGGGCGTGTTCGACATCAACACAGTTTTCGCCGGCATCATGGTGCTGACCGGGTTCGCGCTGGCGCTGGACGCCGTGGTCAGCGTGGTCGAAAAGCGCCTGCTGGTGTGGCGGCCGAGCGCAGGCGAGACCGAGCGCAGCATTTAGCAGACGAGGAGATCCGGGATGACCGCCTGATAGCGGTTTTTTCTTGGATAGCACCGTGTAACAACGTCGCACGAAGCACCGCCAATGCGCAGCCATGTTCTTGCGCCACACGCTGGATTCGTTTCGGTCTGGGCTCGTGCATTGCGCAAAGCAGCATTTGGTTTGACACCGACTCCATATGTTGGCTATAATCTCACCTCTGTAGCGAACTCGTGTGTTGTGTTCGTGACGGACGGACGCGGGGTGGAGCAGTCTGGCAGCTCGTCGGGCTCATAACCCGAAGGTCGTAGGTTCAAAT
>Ga0182021_10011288_pt1 | contig 10599 bp, 6 predicted proteins | sample 612E3MmetaG_FD_120493 | JGI IMG/M metagenome (GOLD analysis project Ga0182021, IMG submission 120493) | Permafrost microbial communities from Stordalen Mire, Sweden - 612E3M metaG (Illumina Assembly) | ecosystem: Environmental > Terrestrial > Soil > Wetlands > Permafrost | place: Sweden... | reverse complement strand
CAAACTATTGCCCTGACAAATGAAAGAACGGCTATTAGTATCAGCGGCCAGCGTCTGAACGCAGCCGTCCTTCTTATCAAAGCTCTCGGCGGCGGCTGGAATGTGCCGGAAGCACATGGAGTTAATCAAAAGTAAAATTTCTAAACTCCGCTTTTAAGTCATGAAGAGACTTGATGACTTTATTGACAATAGGTGTAACAAACAAAAAGCGACTTCAATGTCTTCTGTTATTTCGACTATCGGATTTGTTAATCCGTTATCACTGTGATAAAATTGTGATAGAATCATGGGTAAAGAAGATGAACAGATAGAATAGACGGAAATAGATAGAATTGGTTTTATTGATTGTTTTTAAGTATTTACGGGAAATCAGACCTGAAATCAAGGAGTTAAAAAAACGTTATTTTTTGCCTATTAAGAACTCAAAATCCCCCGTTCGCAAGGACATCTCGGCTCAATTCCGAGCTCCGGCACCATGTAAAATCAAGGGTTTATAAGTTTCAAATGATTTGTAAGCTCTTTTTATTTTTCTTACTCTATCTAAAAATTCCCACTATGTTCCCACTTTCGGATTAAAAAGCGCTTTTTTTGTGAAGCCCAACGCCGAGAGACGTTGAGCTTTAATCGCAGATCCTTACCTAGATTGTGTCTTTTCCCTGGTCAAAAGAAGGGCGTTCGCTGATGTAGCCCGATCACTCACCGTGCTAACACCGGCATAATATTTTTGAGCGGGCCTGCTAGTCGCCCTTGGACAAAAAGAATTTCAGCCCTCGGTATGACCTGGAAAACGAAACAGGGGCGGCTATGAACCCCTCTTGTGGGAACTGTGTCTGTAACTCACACCTCAGAAAAAAAGAATCCCTTGGGTGGCCGCTGGCAGTCTGATTGATTGCTGGTTAATAGGAAACCGATGCCGGAATATTTTAGAAAAAATTTGAGAATGTGGAGAGGCGTGCAGCTAGCGATATATGACTTCAATCCGTAATAAACATAATTTACGCGTAATAAATTCTATGATACAAAAATAGCGAATGAATTGGTTACTTTTGTTTAATCACTACAGGGCTGTTTTTTGTTCATGAAGAAAAAAAATAAATATCTCATCGTCATATTTTTAATTGTAGCTTCCTGTGCCGCCTTCGGCCGGATAGCAGGCAATAACTTTATCCTTCTTGATGATAAAGACTACATTACCGAAAATAATCATATTAAATCAGGTATTAGCACGAAAAATATTATATGGGCATTTACCACTACATATTTTGCCAATTGGCATCCCGTCACTTGGCTATCCCACATGCTGGACTGGAGCCTTTTCGGTGCGACTGCATCCGGCCATCATATTGTCAGCTTGCTTTTGCATATCGGAGCAGTTATCTTTTTGTTTCTGTTTTTAAATAAGACAACAAATAATCTATGGCCTTCGGCTTTTGCCGCTGCTCTTTTCGCCCTGCATCCGTTAAGGGTGGAATCGGTAGCGTGGGCTTCCGAACGAAAAGATGTTTTGAGCATGTTCTTCGGGATGGCTACTCTTTACGCTTATGCCTTTTATGTGGAAAGTTCCAAGCTTTTCCGATATTTTTTTTGTTTAATATTATTCGCTTTAAGCCTTTTGTCCAAATCCATGCTGGTCACGTTGCCCTTTGTCTTTTTGCTTCTTGATTATTGGCCGCTGGGACGATGGCAGAAAGAAATAAACTTGCCAGTCAAAAACCGCTTTCATATGCTCAATCGGCTGATGTGGGAGAAGATACCCTTCGTTTTTCTCACGATTATATCAAGTATTATGACCTTCATGGTGCAATGTGAAGCCGGTTCGGTATATACTTCTTTTTTTGTACGTATTTCCAACGCAATAGTTGCTTATGCTACCTATTTGGGAAAAACTTTCTGGCCCGTTGATTTAAGTTTGGTTTATTATTTTATATATTCTTTTCCATCATGGCAAATCGCTGTTTCCTCCTGCATCTTGAGCGGAATTACAATAATTGTTATTTATTTCTTTAAAAAAACACCTTTTTTATTTGTGGGCTGGTTTTGGTATTTAGGAACTTTGATTCCCGTTATTGGGTTGGTGCCAACCAACGCACTGATAGCTGATCACTATACTTATCTGCCCTCCATCGGAATTGCCATGATATTGGCATGGGGCATTCCACTGTTGTTTTCAAGCGAAAACATCCGCAAAAAGATTTTATTCCCGGTAGGCATAGCTGCCTTGACCATTCTGGTAATTTTAACATGGCAGCAATGCGGTTACTGGAAAAACAGCATTACCCTTTTCAGTCATGCCTTGAGTGTAACAAAAAATAACTATATGGCGTACAATAATCTTGGTCTTGCCCTGACTGAAGAAGGAAAATGTAATGAGGCTATTAATCATTATAATAAGGCTATCCAAATGAGACATGATTTTGTACTGCTATACAACAACAGGGGACTTGCTTATGCTAAACTCGGACAGTATCAACGTGCCATAGATGACTACAACGAAGCAATACGACTGAAATCTGATTATAAAGAGGCCTACAATAACAAAGGGATTGCCTATTTTAAGCTAGGTCAATATGAACAGGCTTTTGAAAACTATAAAGAGGCAATTAGACAGAACCCGTATTATGTCGGAGTCTACAATAACCGAGGAATTAATTACGCTGAGCTCGGTCGATATACGCTTGCCTTTGAAGACTTTAATAAAGCAATCAGCCTGGAACCCAATAACACCTATGCCTACTACAACAGGGGGATTACTTACGTTAAACTTAGCCAGTATCAACTTGCATTTGAAGACTTTAATAAAACCATACGCCTGAACCCAGATTTTACTGATGCCTACTACAATAGAGGAGTTATTTATTTAAATCATGGCTACAGAGAGCTTGGTTGTTCTGATGCTCAAAAAGCGTGTGAATTAGGCAATTGCAAACTGTTAGATGATGCCAAAGGCAAAGGAGTCTGCCGCTGATTTAATATGGGACTCTAAAACTGATTTCAAATAGTCATCCTCAGTCCTGACAACTATCCACTACAGAAACCAAGAAGGCAAACTCAACAAACACTTTTTCTACAATGTTGGTTTTCTTATTTGCTAAATTCACGCAATATTCAATCGGAAATAATCTAAAAATTGAATTCTAACTCAATATGGTATAATTATTTAAGGTAGGTCACCTGTGTGTGCGGTTTCAATCTATAAAGGAGTTAGCCATGTACGATGGATTAGAAAGAAGGAAATTTCAGCGCCTTGAATGCCCTTTAGAAGGCACAATTAAGGTTGTAGCCGTTAAGGAAGTGCCAAATAATCTACCTCCTCTGCATATTAAAAGCTGAAATATTTCAGAAGATGGAATTTGTTTCGAGATAAAGCCTATCGAGGTTGAAGGCATCAATTTGCTTTCAGGACTTCCTTTTGCAGGGGGACACCATATATACATAAACATTGAGCTTATTCCGAATGAACCGCTATTTGAGGCAATAGGAGAAATCCGCTGGTATGACATATCTCGTGATGAATACATCTATCAAGTGGGAGTCGCATTCATAGACATTAAGAACAACTGGAAAGAACAACTTTTAAGGTTTTTAAAAACCCATAAAAGCAACAGGGGATATTTTCACAAATTATTTAAATAACCGATTGACCAACCGAAGTCGATGACTTGTAGGTAAAAGCGATAATAGCCCAACGATGGGCAGAATCAGAAATGGCTCTGCCTTTTTTTATTCATAGTATTACAAGTTATGCTCAATTCAGAAAACTGCCTTGCCGGCGAAAGACTCCCTGCATAAACCTACCGTTCAGGAGATAATGCTCATCTGGCGGCAGCTACCATGGTTTTTCGGAAAGCCCAGCGAAGGGCTTTTGTCGTTCCAGACAGGGGGAAAGAATTACTTTAACGAACCACCACCGATACTTGATTTCACAATAGGCCGACGTATTGGTACCTCTTATGGGAATTGTTTCTGTAACTCACGCCTCAAAAAAAAGAGTCTCTTGGACTAACTGCTGCATTCCAATTAATGTTTGCTAATAGGAAAAGTCGCTGCGGGAAAAATTTAGGAAATTGGGGAGGCGTGGTGGCAGAACATTTTCTCTTTCTGTAAGTGTTTGACTGGATGATTTCATTGCTGTAGTAGATTTCAAATTCAAATCATGATAGTAAGAATGTGAAAATAATCTTTGAAATTAGATTACTAGTATGCCAAAAAAAGATACCACAAAATATAATCTTCAGATTTGCAATCCTGCAAATGAATGAAGGACATCCTATGAAAAACGGCAATCTTGCATCAGAGAACATAGAAGCAAGTACCGTTAAAAAAGTATGGTGGCCGCGGTTGCCATTTGCGGCTCTTTTAATCATCTTTACGGTTTCCGCTTATCTCCCTTCGCTGGATAAGGTCTTTACATTCGATCAAATGTCATATTTTCTTGAACTAAATGGTGAGACTTCTTTGGCTTCCGGTTTCCGGCTCTTCGATTATGAAGCGAACCGTCAGTATGGTAAAGGGGATGAAGTCCTCTACCGTCCACTTTTGTTTACAGTACTGGCTTTGGAAAATACTCTTTTCCATCGTGATTTCCGGTTGTGGAATATAGCTAATCTTGTATTTCATCTGCTGGTTGCTTATCTGCTTTTTGAGGTACTGTGGCGCATAAAGCCGTCTTTATTGGCGTGTGGAGTTGCCTTGTTGTTTGGACTGTTGGCGTCGAATTTCGAAATGGTGACAAGGAACCATCGGGGCGGCTATATGTTAGGATACGGATTACTTCTAGTGGCGCTATGGGCAGCAAGGAAAATGGGATGGGACAAAGGATGTTCCGGTGTACGGTGGTTTTGGATATATGGTCTCGCGATGACTAGTGCGATGCTGTTTCACGAAATCGCGGTAATTGCTGGTTTCGGGGTCATAGCGTATGTCAGTTGGTGCCGACGGAAAAAGCTGAACACAAAGTGGGGGAAATTGATAGCGGCTACATGTGCACCGATTCTTATTTACGTGATGCTGTATTCTTTCCATGTCTCGCATTGCAATCGATTCTTATGGGTAGATACACATGGTGTTGTCAGCTCACCGATAGAACGTTTGGTGTACGTACCTTCGCTTATTTTATACTGGTTACAGCATATCTTTTTGCCTCTGTCAGGCCAGCTTGTCTTTTCGTACATGGGAATTTCATCATGGACACTGCCGTATGGCGCATTGATACCTGAAGTTTTTGTGCCCGGTGCGCTGTGGATTGGTATACTGATTTGCCTTAGGCAGGGCTTTGAGCGGAAATATATGAAGGAATTCTTCCCTTTTGCGGCACTGATCTTCTCCCTGATTGTATCATATGCAGGCATAGTTCTACTTGGTCGCTTTCACCGTGCCTTGGAAGAAGGGTCCCACTATGACTATTTTCCGGCTCTGTTCGGTGCGGTATTGCTGTATTCTTTTGTTGATTTTTCAAGAGTGCGGCGAACAAGCAAACTAGTCGCAATCGCATGTCTCTTGCTGCTCACTTTAAACAACGGATTAGAGGTCCGAAATATGAGTTGTCGGATTCAAGAGCTTTATAGTCCGGTGTCCAGATATCTTGAATGGGTTGAACAAACTGTTAGACCCAAGATATCCAGTCCGGATTTCTCCTTTGCCATCAAAGGGGTGCCTCCGGAACTAAATATACCATTGTGGGCGTGGGTTGGATATCCTGATCAAGGCTGTATCATGGATTTGTCCTTGTTCGATGTTCTGTATGGTAAATATTATAATTCAGTAACGCCACGGTATATACTGGTTGTCAGGGATATTCGGACAGGCAAGATAGATACATTAACTGAAAAATGATGTGGCTCGATATGAGACGATGATTATTCAATTACCTCCGTAATCTCAATTCTGACGACTATCCACTTAAAACTTTGTAGGTGAACTCAACAAGCACTTATATTAAATTCAGGCTAAGTTACATATATTCAGGGTAGTCAGTATCTAATTAAAGTCCTATGGAGTAAATGATGCGAAAAATTATGACCACGCGAAACATGATTATGTTTTGGAGGGAAGTATTCTTTGGTTCCTTCATTATCCGGACCATGTTTTAGATCTGCACATCTTTCTTAATTGAAGTAGATAGTAATTTATGTATGTATAAAACCTGAGATCATTTTTTAAAATGCAATTTATAGATTGGGCAAAGATAATTAGAGGTTTCGGCAAAAAGCGAAAATATCTGTAGAGCTTCTCCCTTATAATATATCTACGCAGAAGCCCCGGTATAAGAGGATATATCTTATACAGTTTCTCGAAATTGTCTTTCATCATTTTATCGGCCGTATGCTTGATTGAATCATCATGATAATAATCCCCCACCTCGCCTCTCTCAAAACCTTTGATGTCGCTGTCGGTTATCATACCCATCTCTTTTGCTTTTAATGCGATTGGAAGTTTCGGATAATAACAAAGGTTAAAACATTTTATCCTGTTAAGGTATCTGTAGGAATCCAGGAATTTAAGCGGAAGCACGTAATCATCCTCCCGGATCGAGGGCAGCGGCATCAGTAGATCGACTTCGTACATTAAGTGGGCTCTATCGCATGCACTAAAAGCCTTCTCGATCTGTTCATTAGTCTCAAAACGGTTTAGGACTGTCTTTCTTATATTCTCATTAAACGTCTGAACTCCGAAATCCACATCGTAACAGCCGGAATCTTTCATTAATTGGATTATATCGTCGTCTGCAAAAGTGACATGGCCTACGCATCGGAAAGGCACAGAAATATCTCTTTTATACTCTTTCAGTAACTCCCTAAGCCATTTTTTGTCCGTGAAAAAGACGCTGTCAAAAAACATAACCCTCTTAAAACCGTACTTTCGCTTCATTTCGATCAATTCATGCATAACAGAGGAGACGCCGCGCCTTCTGAAGTAATTCTTACCGTAAAGTAACTGCATAAAAGATTCACAGCAGTAATTACACCTGAACTTACAGCCCCTGCTCGTCATTATCGTGTAATCGTCTCTGTAATTCACATCGTTCTCAAATAATCCCTTGTCCGGCATCGGAAGCGAATCGAGGTCATCAATAGGCGGACGAACTGGGTTTTGTATAACAACTCCGTTTTTCTTGTACCAAATATTCGGTATGTCATACGCTTCTTTTCTTGAGGATAGCGCCTCGGTAAGGTCAAGAAGCGCTCCTTCGCCCTCTCCCACTATGACATAATCTACGGCATCGTCCCGTATTACAACTTCCGGCATAAGAGTAGCGTGCGATCCGCCAAAGACCGTCTTCGCTCCGATTTTTTTTCTGACCGTGCCGGCTATATCGCTCGCCCACTTATAAGTGCTAGAGTAAACCGAAAACGCCACCACGTCTGGATTAGACTTTTCTATCGCGGCGAGGACCGATTTTTTCCTGTCAAAGAATTTTTCCAAAGACGGGATATGGAATACGTTGTCCTCGCGGGTGAAGATGCCAGGATCATGTGCCAAAAAAGTATCGTGCCCCGCCTTTTTAAGCACGCTTGAGAGGTATTCTATACCTAGCTGTTCTCTTCCTAAATGAACAAATGTTATTTTCATTTTGATCTGCCCCAAATATTTGTACCACATGTTAGATTAGAGTTCAGCCATTTTTTATTTCTCAATTCTGACAACTGCCCATCGATGAACAGCAGCAGGTAAACTTTTCTAAAACCTGCTCCGTACGGGCCGCTGAGCCGTAAGAAACCGCTCGTTGAACTCCTTCTCAGCCTTTTCCTTATCTGCCTCATATATAAGCGCCGATTTAATACCCTTATCAGTCCAAATCTTTCCGTCATAAAACCTTTTGTTGAATCTAAGAATCCACTTATCAATCTGCCACGGTAATGCCACTGGCCTTTTGCCGGCATTCTTTAAAAAAGGCATCCTGTGCTTTTTGCCATATCTTTGTGCTGTTTTTGCACTCTTTCCTATATATTTTCCGATTGCCTTCCATCCGACCAGCCATTTTTCTTCGTCCATAATTTTCTCTTTCTAAGTTTAATCCAACCGCCTTTGTCCTGATTAGGTATTTCCGGTGGTGGCAGTGATATAGGGGTATAAGCGTGTTTGTAATTTAAATATTTTTTCTGGCTCTGTGCGCGTTACCAACAAACACACTGTAACTAAATTGTAACCGTCTTAACCTAAAATAAACCAACATAACCAAACAAAAACCAACTTGCCCTTTGTAACCTGTCAATATTCAAGACATTAAAATTGATGGAAAATCGCCTTTATGTTAGTTGCGTCTCAAAATCCCCCGTTCGCAAGGACATCTCGGTTCGATTCCGAGCTCCGGCACTAATTATATCAATGGTTTGCGACACTCAGTGTTACAAGCCTTTTTTTATTTTTGGACAAATTGTAACTGTTCCGCCTGTTTTTCTGTAAATTGCTGGCGCTTCACCGCTGCCTCTTTCAAATCGTCTCGCGACACGATGTTGTATCTGTCAAAAACTCTGCGTGTTTTGTGTCCCGAAATCATCATAGCAACACGTTCAGGAATACCGGTTCTCACCATATTTCTGATAGCACTTCTTCCTGTTGAGCCGGCCAATATTTCATTGACACACAAGACCAACTATTCTATATTTCCTCATATAGAAAGCAAATTATTTATCAAATAAATCAAACAAAGAAAGATTTCCCTATTGCCTATGAATGTTTCAAAACCGCGTTCATCATTGTTCCGCATATGGTTCAGTCGCAGGGAAATCTGAACCAGGTCAGCTCATTAGTCAGGAGACAGATGAAGAATAACGGAACTATGTCTGGAATAGTCAACTGCCATTGATTCTCCGAAAATCGGTTATGTATACCCATCAAACGAGAAACGAATTGATAGAAAAATCAAATTCCAATATCCGAGAAATTACTCTGGTCCCTGGAAAACTTCTCCCTGCTGTAAAATCCCGCCCAGCAAATTCATGGGCGCCCCATATCATACTTGCAGTTTGTCTGCTGATCTTTGCCATAAAAGCCCTTACCAGCATGGTGCAGGAATCGGCGACCTGGGATGAAACACATTACTTCGGTATTGGTAAATACCTGCTGCAAACCGGGAAATGGGATGTTGAGGGCAGCATAATCCATCCACCGCTCCCCTATTACCTCAGCAGTATCCCTCTACTATTTTTTCCAACCGACAAGGCTTTATGGAAACATGAGCCGTTCTATCGCGCAGAGCCCAACATCATTGGGGGACAAACGCTGTTATCAAGTCCGGAAAACCGGGGAGACCATCTCCTAACCCTCTCCCGTCTTATGATAGTTTTCGTCGCAATGCTCCTTGGATGTTTCGTTTACTTATGGGCATATAAACTTTACGGAAGTTCCGGCGCCATTTCAGCTATAATCCTTTACGCCTTCTGTCCGAATATTCTCGCCAATGCACGGCTCATCACCCCCGATATCGTCATAACGGCATTTTCGTTCATTACACTATATTTCTTTTGGAAATTGCTCAAAAATGGGCGTGTCATGGATGCCGCTTTTGGCGGAATCTCCCTCGGGCTGGCACTTCTGTCGAAACATACCGGATTGCTGATGCTTCCTGTCTGTATAGCGCTCGCGTTGGTCTATTTGTGGAAATACCGGTCTCTACCTTTGCGTAATTGCCTCATCTTCGGCGCACTCGGTTTTGTTGTCCTGCTTCTCGGTTACCGGTTTGACCTAGAGCCATATTTCGCCGGCATTGCACTTCAGCAGTATAAGGCCCATGCCGGTCACTGGAGTTTTCTATTGGGTGAGTGCTCGCTACATGGTTGGTGGTATTACCTTCTCGTCGCCTTTGTCCTTAAAACGCCAATTGCAGGCATGCTTTTCCTTGTATCAGCATTTTTCATTTATCTCTGGAACATACGCAAAAACGGCGGATTCGAGGAATTATTTCTTCTCGTCCCCGCTGCGGTTATTTTCGGCTTTTTCAGCATCTATTCGGAGGCCAGAGGCTTACGCTATATTCTGCCGGTCTATCCTTTTCTGTTCGTCTTTGCCGCCGGCGCGACAAGGACCCTCTTGTCAAAAAAATTTCTAACTGCGGTGTATGGCGTTCTTATTGCGTGGTATATCGGTGCTTCGTTGTACATCCACCCCCACTATCTCGCCTATTTCAACGAGTTGGCCGGTGGACCGGATAACGGTTACCGATATCTGGTAGACTCGAATCTCGACTGGGGACAGGACCTCAAAGGTCTGGGTCGGTATATGCGAGAACACGGTATCTCGAAAATCTGCCTGAGTTATTTCGGTACCGATAGACCGGAACGATATGGAATCGCGTATGAATGGTTGCCGAGCGAAGTATTGCGGAACCCATCACCGGGTGTGCAAACAGTGACGCTGCATGATTGGGTGGCCATAAGCGCCACGAATCTCCAAGGTGTGTACTTTGAAAATAAGGATATATACGCCATGCTAAGGGCAAAACAGCCGGTCGCAAAGATAGGATATAGTATTTTTATTTATAATCTGAAGAATTGATGGGAAGCAATAAACATAATTTACGCCTAATAAATTCTATGATACAAAAATAGCGAATGAATTTGTTACTTTTGTTTAATTATTACAAGGCTGTTTTTTGTTCAT
>Ga0182021_10011287_pt1 | contig 10600 bp, 11 predicted proteins | sample 612E3MmetaG_FD_120493 | JGI IMG/M metagenome (GOLD analysis project Ga0182021, IMG submission 120493) | Permafrost microbial communities from Stordalen Mire, Sweden - 612E3M metaG (Illumina Assembly) | ecosystem: Environmental > Terrestrial > Soil > Wetlands > Permafrost | place: Sweden... | reverse complement strand
TCCCGCGGCTGGCAAGGCCCGCGCCAGCCACGTCGTGCTATAACCGCCCAGCGTGCCGATCTCCAATACGCGCTTCGCTCCGGCCAGCTTCGCGAGCAGATACAACAACTTGCCCTCGTTGGGCGAGACGTTGATGGTGGGCAGCTCGGCTTCTTGGGCATTCTGAAGGTTCTGCGCCAACGCTTCGTCGTGCGGATTGAAGAGGTGCTCGATGTACTTGTCGATTTTTACGGCCAATTGTTCGTCGAAAGATTCCATGTCTCTCCCCTTGTCCCCCTCTCGATCTCGGGAGAGGGGAAGTTATTGATTCTTATCTTAACCGTATTGGGTTTAGATGCTCATCGTTGACAAGCGCGCTGTGCCAGGGACACCTCCGATCGGTGAAGAGGTGCGTCCAGTATAGCCAATTTGGCGCGCCTTGTCGATAGGGTGGGGAGGAGGTGTGATGGCGAACTACAATCCCGAGTTTCTCGTGTTTGACCCTGTCGCACATTTATTCTATACTCACTCGGAACATCCTTGCGAGGGCCTGGTTTTCCCTCGCAAGGATGTGTGGCAAGTTCACCCCTGAGAAGGGAAGCACAGCCTCCGCTGGGTTTTGAGGAGCGACATGACACATCTCATCGGTCATTACTATCACGTCTACAATCGCGGCTGCAATCGTGAAAGTATTTTCGTCACCGAAGACAATTACCGTTATTTGTTGCAGCAAGTCAAACGCATTTTGCCCGGCTCGCTAATCAGCATCATTGCTTATTGCCTGATGCCCAATCACTATCATTTTTTCTTGCGTTCGGATTCTGAAGAAGCAATCAGTCGTTTCATTCAGCGTTTGTTCAGTGGTTACACGCAGGCCTTTAACAAACAACAGAAGCGTCACGGCACCTTGTTTGAAGGCCGTGCCAAAAACATTGAGGTCAGCGATGATCAATACGCGGTGCATCTCTGCCGTTATATTCATCTGAACCCGGTAGCCGCTCGGCTGGTGAGCAGGCCGGACGATTGGCCATATAGCAACTATCTGGAATGGATTGGCAAACGGCCAGGCGCGTTGATCGATCATGATTTTGTGCAGCATTATTATCCACGGCCCGGCGATTACGAAGACTTCATGCGCGCAACGATTGATGAAGCGCTTGCGCTGAAGCTGCCGCGTTATTACCTTGATCAATAACCTTCCTTGCGAGGGCTGGGCTTTCCCTCGCAAGGGTGTGCGGCAAGTTCACCCCTGCGAAGGAAAGCCCAGCCTTCGCAGGGGTGACGACGATCTTGCAAGGGCTTGGTTTTCCCTCGCAAGGGTGTCTGGCAAGTTCACCCCTGCGAAGGGAAGCATAGCCTTCGCAGGGGGCGGGACTTTGTGAGAGCCGTGTCACCCTCTTTTTCTCTGGTTGACAAATCTGCTGGCCTGCGGTATCCTAGCAATACGATAAAGTCTATTTAAGAAGTATTCTTTTGGAACTTCGGCTATGAAACTTTCCAAACGCGGTGAATACGGCCTCAAGGCGCTGATCGACTTGGCCTCCCAGGAAGATCCGCAGGTGTTGGTGCAGATCAAGGATGTCGCGCAGCGCCAGCGGATTCCGGTGAAATTCCTGGAGCAGATCATGCTGGCGATGAAGAACGGCGGCATCCTGCACAGCCGGGCCGGCCTCGGCGGTGGTTATTCCCTGGCCCGGGCGGCGGATGAAATCACGCTGGGGCAGGTGGTGCGCCTGCTCGATGGGCCGCTGGCGCCCATTTCGTGCGTCAGCCAGATGGCCTACGAGCGCTGCGTGTGTGAAGACGAGGCGACCTGCGGCTTGCGCCTGGCCATGCTCGACGTACGCAACGCCATCGCCGATATTCTGGACAAGACGACGCTGGCCGATGTATCGACCCGGGTCGAGCGGGCGCAGCGCGCCGAAAAACGCCCGGTGCGGCGTACCGCGCCAGCCAAACCGGCGCAGCGCGCCAAGCGTTAGAGCGCGTGATGCGTTTCTTTTGTTTTTCAAAAAACATATTAATTCACTGGAATTTATCTACAATACGCCCTTATTCGAAAATCTAAAGGGGCTGGAGGAAGAATATGCAACAGTCAATTCGTCGTGGAGCCGTCGTCGTTATTGTCGTGGCGCTGATCGTGCCGCTGCTGGCGGCCTGCGGGCAACCGGCCGCTCAACCGCAAGGTAACGACCTGAAAGGAAACATCACGGTGTCAGGTGCGAATGCCTTGTATCCTTTGATGGTTCAATGGAGCCAGGAATTTCAAAAGCTGCATCCCGGTGTGAAGTTCGACGTTTCGGCCGGAGGCGCTGGCAAAGGCATGACGGATGTTTTGTCGGGTGTTTCTGACATTGGGATGGTATCGCGCAGTATCACAGCTCAAGAGGAAGGAAATGGCGCGTACTGGGTGCCGGTCGTCACGGATTCAGTTTTCCCAGCGATCAATACTCAGAACCCGGTGTTGAAGGACTTACTGGCGCGCGGCGTGTCCCATGATGTATTTGTCAAGATCTTTCTCACTGGCGAGATCAAAACCTGGGGCGAGGTCATCGGGCGGCCCGAGGTCAAAGATGAGATTCATGTCTATACTCGATCAGATTCTTCCGGCGCGGCCGACGCCTGGGCAAGCTACCTCGGAAAGAAGCAAGACGCTCTGAAGGGAATCGGCGTCAATGGCGATCCAGGCATGCTGGAAGCGTTGGGCAAAGATCCCTTGGGCATTGGCTTTAGCAACCTGGCTTATGCTTTCGATGCGGCCAGCGGCAAACCGCAGCCAGGCTTAACCCTCTTGCCGGTTGACGCGAACAATAACAATCAGGCTGATGCCGAAGAAGTGCTTGATACCAGGGCAAAGGCTATTGAAGCTGTGGCGAATGGCAAGTATCCTTCGCCGCCCGTACGGCCGGATAACCTAGTGACCAAAGGCAAAGCTTCAGGGTTAGCGCAAGCCTTTCTGCTATGGGTGTTGACCGATGGACAAAAGTTTGTCGACAGCGCCGGCCTCGTTCCCCTGCCGTCCGATCAGCTGAATAGCAGCCTGGCGAAAGTGAAGTAATACAACCAGCCACCGTTAAACAACAAATTGTCGCTCTACCATGACGAGGAACCTCCTGTGATACAATGAGGTTCCTCGTTACATGTCTGATCGCAAACGGAGTTGAGGGAAGCCATGCGGCGTTGGAAGGATCGATTTGCGGGCCGGTTGTTTTTCATCACGACGCTGTTGCCAATCGGATTGCTGGTGGCCATGATCGTCGGACTCGCCATCCGAGTACAACCGTTGGCGGCGTCACAACCGATTGGCGATCTCCTTTTCGGCCAGATTTGGCTGCCTTCGGAAGGCCGCTTTGGTTTCTGGCCCTTTATCATGAGTACGCTCTGGGTCACGGTGGTGGCGATGATCATCGCTGTGCCCGCCTGCCTGTTGAGTGCCCTATATCTGTCGGAATATGCCGGACTGCGCCTACGCGCGCTGATGAAACCACTCCTCGATATTCTGGCGGCGATTCCCTCGGTTGTTTACGGCGTGTGGGGTTTGCTAGTAATTGTCCCGTTTACAGCCAACGTGGCTGCTCCCTTAGCTCAAAAGTTGCTGGGGTTCATCCCTCTGTTCCGATCCAACAATACCACGGGGTATAGCGTATTTTCCGCCGGGCTGGTGCTGGCCGTAATGGTCACGCCCGTCATCGTAGCCGTCACTTATGAAGTGCTGCAAACCGTACCGCAGGGTTTGCGGGAAGCTTCACTGGCGATGGGTGCGACGATGTGGCAGACGATCAAATTCACGCTCTGGCCCAAGGCCTTGCCGGGCATCATCGCGGCGATTGTGCTGGGTTTTTCGCGCGCCTTCGGCGAGACGATCGCCGTGATGATGGTTGTGGGCAATGTGACGCAGACTCCTACCTCGATCTTCGATCCGGCTTATCCGCTGCCGGCGCTCATTGCCAACAACTACGGCGAGATGATGTCCATTCCGATGTATGATTCCGCGCTATTGGGTGCGGCCTTGATCCTGCTGCTGGTGGTGCTGGGCTTTAATTTGATCGCCATGCTGGCGCTGCGCCAGGCCGTGCGTCGGGCGGTGTAAAGGCGGAGTTGAGCGCGCCCCACATTCGCTAAGGGAGGATGCTGGTGAAGAAGAAACTGGCCAGGCGACATATCGAAGAGTCGATCTTCAAAGCGTTGATGATCGGCTCGTTTGTGTTTGTCGTGGGAAGTCTGGGACTGATCTTGCTGACGGTCATTGTCAAAGGCCTGCCCTCTTTGACGTTCAACATGCTGACGCAAACACCGCAGGGCGGGTACTATCTGGGCAAAGAAGGCGGCATCCTCAATGCGATTGTCGGTTCCCTGTACCTGGCAGGCGGCGCCACTCTCCTGGCCCTGTTGGTCAGCGTGCCGATGGTGTCGTACCTGACAACCTACGCTCACCGATCGCGTTGGGCCGGCACGCTGCGCCTGTCACTCGACGTATTGTGGGGCGTGCCATCAATCGTGTATGGGGCGTTCGCCTTCATCATCATGGTGGCAGTTGGAATGCGCGCGTCTCTGTTGGCCGGGATCGTGGTTCTGGGGTTGATCGAAATTCCGGTCATGGTGCGGGCGATGGATGAAGTGATCCGATCGATTCCACCTGAACTTGGAGAGGCTTCCTACGCGCTCGGCTCGACACGCTTTGAAACGGCGCTGAAGATCGTGCTGCGGCAGGCCTTGCCCGGCATCGTCACGGCAATTTTGCTGGCCTTTGGGCGCGGCATTGGCGATGCGGCGGCCGTGCTGTTCACGGCTGGTTATACCGACCGCATGCCCGAAGGTCTGCTGCGGCCGGTGGCTTCTCTGCCGCTGGCGGTATTCTTGCAACTCGGCACGCCATACCCTGAAGTGCAGCAGCGCGCGTATGCTTCGGCGTTAGTCTTGACGATCATGGTGCTGTTGATCAGTCTGGGCTCGCGGCTGCTGGCCCGGCGGTTGTCACGGAATGTGGTGAAGTAACAAGCCTCCCCCCGACGCTAGAGAAGAGACGACATGCAACCTCACATCCAAGTGCAAAACCTGAATGTTGAATACAGCGGTGGACATCCGGCGTTGAAAAATGTGTCGGTTGAGATTCCTAAGGGCCAGCTGACCGCCATTATGGGGCCATCGGGCTGCGGCAAGACGACCCTGCTGAAGAGTATGAACCGCCTGTTGGAACTCAGTGATGACGTCCGCATCACCGGCCAAGTCTTGATTGACGGGATCAATATTTACGATCCGGCGATCGATGTCACCGAAGTCCGCAAGAAGACAGGGCTGCTGGCTCAGCGGCCTTACCCGTTGCCGATGTCGATCCGCGACAACGTGGCGTATGGCATGCGCATCCATGGGACGAAGAAGGGCAAAGAAGTCGATCGGGCGGTGCAGCATTATCTGGAAATGGCGGGGCTGTGGGACGAAGTCAAAGATCGCTTGAAATCGCCGGCAGCGCGCTTATCGATCGGGCAGCAGCAGCGTCTGTGCCTGGCACGCGGCCTGGCCGTCGAGCCGGAGATCATTTTGGGTGATGAGCCGACTTCGGCGCTCGATCCCATTTCGGCGCAGCACATCGAAGGGAAGCTGAACGAGCTGAAAGAGAAGTACACGGTGGTGCTGGTGACGCACACGCTGCGACAGGCCAAGCGCCTGGCCGATTACGTGATCTTCATGTACCTGGGTGAGGTGGTCGAGGCGGGAGTCGCGCGCGAGGTGTTTGAGCATCCGCAAGAGGCGCGGACGAAGGCGTTCATTGAGGGGGCCATCGGGTAAATGAACAATGATCAAGTAGACTAAGCCCGCGGGGTATGTGATAATCAAAGCATGCAAGCGCAAACTTTTTTCAAGGTGATTGCCATGGATGAGGCTGATCTGCTGGAACGGCTCATGGTGCTGTTCGAGGAGCAGCGCATTGCGTATTGCGTGATTGGCGGTCAGGGCGTCAACGCGTACGTCGAACCGCTGATCAGTCTGGATCTGGATGTCGTGGTGGTTGCCAAGCAATTGGCAGAAGTAGAAAAACTGCTGACAAAGTCATTCAGCGTCAAGCGTCTTCCACAGAGCCTGAGTGTCGCCGCGCCTGGTTCTGATCTGCGCGTACAGATTCAGACGGATGCGCGGTACGCGGATTTTCCAGCACGAGCGTCGGTGCGTGAAGTGTTGGGCAGGCCGCTGAGAGTGGCGGCCTTGGAAGATGTACTGCAGGGTAAGGTCTGGGCGGCACTCGACCCGGAGCGACGCGGTAGCAAACGCCAGAAGGATTTGGCCGATATCGCCCGGCTCATCGAGGCGTATCCGCAGTTACGCGAGCGCGTTCCGGCGGAGATTATGGGGCGACTGGTGTGATGCGGATTGCTCGTGGCTGAGTTGAAGGCAAGAATGAGAGATAGCGAGACAGAGGGATGGAGAGACGAAAGGTGTGGTCTCTCCATCCCTCTGTCTCTGCCCGTGTCCGCGTAGCGGCGGGCCGCGCTTTTTGTGAATGTGGCATTCTACGGCGCGCCTGTGGGATGACGGAATTCTCGATCCGATCGGGACGAGAAGAGTTATCGGGCTGGCGTTGAGCGCGAGCCTGAATGCGCCGATCCAGAAGACGGAGTATGGAGTATTTCGAATGTAATTGCTGTCGCTCAACCTCAATGGCTATATGCCAGCCCATCAAGTACAATCTCCTCTAAGCCAAGTTCAATCATACTAGCCATATCGATTGATAGTAGCCAATCTACTTCGCAAGGGAGCGAGATGAAAAGAAAGCCTCTGTTCATTCTGTTAGTGTTGGTCTTAATCGGGGCGGTGGGGCTGGTGCTCAGTGTCAGACCGCCTACGTCCACGCCAAGCGCAGCATCCCCCACAGCGCAAGCAGCAACTCAACCGTTGACGTCGACTACCAAACCGTTTAATCCGCCATCACTGGGCTTGCCACAAACTGCGCAAGACAGCGAGGCGGTGCCCAACGGCGAGGCGGCGCCTAACAGCGAGGCGGATCAAGAGCACGATGCGGGGATCAGGTTACCATCAGGTCCAGCCGAGCCGCTGCCGCCCGATCTGCCGACGATCTTGTTGACTGATCGACCGATCGAATCCAGCCCGCTGACGGGGGGTGTGTGGAACTTGCCCTACGTGCCGCCCTCGCCGGACACCAAACCGGAATTTGAAATTGAAGTTGAACCCAAGAGCGACACGGGTGTGGGCAGCGCTCCACCGGCCGCGCCCGCGCTCGTCCTCGGCACAATGCCTACCCCGACGTTGACTTTTAATGCGCTGAATTTCAGTACGAATGGAGCCGGTCATCCCCCGGATACGAACGGTGATGTCGGCCTCAATCATTTTATGGAGTCCGTCAACACCTCGATCGGCATTTACACCAAAACGACGGGCACCAAGGCCACGGCCTTCACGTTCAATTCGTTCTGGTCGGGTGCAGGCACCGGCACGTCGTGCGATACCGCTAACACGGGTGATCCGATCGCATTGTATGACACCAGCGGACAACGCTGGATTTTCATGGACTTCTCCTGGACAGATCTTCAGAACGGCCCGTACTACTTCTGTTTCGGCGTCTCGCAGACCAGTAATCCGTTGGGCAGCTATAACCGCTACGCCATTCGCGCCGATGATGCGCTACATCCGTGGCTGCCGGACTATCCCAAGGGCGGCGTATGGCCGGATGGTTTGTATTTCTCGGCCAATATGTTTGACTGTCTGAATGCCGGTTGCTCATCGGCGACTTACAAGGAAGCACGCGCCTACGCGTTTAACCTTCAGAGGATGGAAGCGGGCCAGACGCTGGGGGCCAATGATATGCAGGCCAAGGATACATCGGCCAATTACTTCTCACTGATGCCGAGCAACGTGCGCGGTACGTTGCCTCCAGCGAATACACCAAATTACTTCGTGAGTCAAGATCAAGTGGGGTACTTCTGGGACGTTTTCAAATTCCATGTGGACTTCACGACACCGGCTAACTCCACTTTCATCGGCCCAACTCAAGTCAGCCAGGCCAGCTACACTACGGCGGCGAGCTCTGTCCCCGAACCAGCGCCGGGGAACAATAGCGATTCACTGGCCGATCGGGTGATGTTCCTCAATCAATATCGCAATATCGGCGGCGCGGAATCGTTGTGGGTGCAGCACACCACCGGCACCGCGTCGACCTCAACCCCGACCGGCATTCAGTGGGCGCAGATCAATGTAACGGGCGGCACGATTAACACGACACCCATGCAGCAGCAAATCTTCAACAACGGCGCCGATGGGCTGAACCGCTTTATGGGCAGCCTGGCGGTGGATAAGCAGGGCAATGCCGCGTTAGGCTATACTGCGTCGAGTTCGTCGGTGGCGCCAGACATCCGCTATGTAGGACGCCTGGCGGCTGATCCGTTGAATCAGCTGCCGCAGGCCGAGACGACGCTGTTGCCCAGTGTGACACGCAGTATGCAAACAGGAAACTGCGGCTCAGGGGCCTGTACCCGCTGGGGCGATTACAGTGCGATGACGGTCGATCCAGTGGATGATTGCACGTTCTGGTATACGAACATGTATTTCCCCGCGCAGGGCACAAACTGGGTGACGCGCATCGGCTCGTTTAAGTTTCCGTCGTGCGGCGCAGTGGCGACGCTCACCAATACCCTGACCAGTGTTAGTTCGTCGCCGAATCCGTCGGTATTTGGGCAGGCTGTGACGTTTACGGCGACCGTCGCGCTCAGTGGCACAGGGGCGGGCACGCCGACGGGGTTAGCCACGTTCATCATCGACGGAAGCACGGCGGGCACGGCGGTCTTGAGCAGCGGTGTGGCGACATTCTCGACTTCGTTGTTGAGCGTCGGATCGCATCCCATTACCGTGACGTATGGCGGCGATGCGAACTTCAACGGCAGTGTCGGGAAACTAACACCGGATCAAACGGTGAACAAGGCCGATACAACAGCGGCAGTAGCATCATCGCGGAATCCGGCGAGTGCGGGTCAAGTAGTCACCTTCACTGCTACGGTAGCAGCGGTCGCACCAGGGAGTGGCACACCGACGGGCGTGGTGACATTCACGATCGACGGAGGCGCGGTGGGCACGGTGGCATTGAGCGGCGGCACGGCAACGTTTGCTACTTCGTCACTGGCTGTCGGAACGCACCCGGTGACGGTGACGTATGGCGGAAGCGCGAACTTCAACGGCAGTACAGGCACGCTGACGCCAAGTCAAACGATCACCAAGGCGAGCACGACGACGACAGTCGCGTCGTCGCAGAACCCTGTGTTCGCAGGTCGAGTCGTAACCTTCACGGCCACGGTGGCGACTGCCGTGCCAGGCTTCGGAACACCGACGGGGGTGGTCACGTTCACGATCGATGGAAGTACGGCGAGCACGTCCACCTTGAGCAGCGGCATGGCGAAGTTTGCTACTTCGTCACTGGCCGTTGGAATGCATCCGGTGACGGTGACGTATGGCGGAAGCGCGAACTTCACGGGGAGCGTCGGGGCGCTAATTCCCGATCAAGCCGTGATAGACCAATACTTCATCTATCTACCTCTGATCCTGTACTAGCTCTCCCCCGTGGTGAACAAGGGAGGGTGATTTAACTCAAGCTGCCGCCCGCGAGTTTGTTCTTCGCGGGCGGCAGCGGGTTGTGAATGAAAAGATCGATCTGTTCAGAACGCGGCGGTTCTCTTCTAATAAATGCCTCCGTCATTTCTCGCCAGCGCCTCCGCGAGTATAATCAACTTGTGGATGTTTTCCACAGGGCGGGCGCAGTGCGATCGAGGTGAGCGGCGTTGACTGTCGCAGAAAGGACCACCAACATGAAAAAGCTCATCGGGTTGTTGACATCCGGCGGTGATAGTCCTGGATTGAATGCGGCTATTCGTGGCATCGGCAAAGCGGTGTTGGGCCGCTATGGCATGGAGGTCATCGGCTTCCGCGACGGTTTTCGCGGCTTGATGGAAAATCGTGCGCAAGCGCTGGACAGTTCGTCGTTCTCCGGCATCCTGACGGTGGGCGGCACGATCCTGGGTACCAGCCGCGACAAGCCTTACGCGATGCCTGTTGGCGGCAAGATGATGGATATGACCGATGTCATCATCGACAATTACCGAAAGCATCATTTGGATGTACTGGTGTGTCTGGGCGGCGGCGGCACGCAGAAGAATGCCTATCATTTGATGCAGCAGGGCCTGAATGTCATCACGTTGCCCAAGACGATCGACAACGATGTGGTCCTGACCGACGCGACCTTCGGCTTTGATACCGCGCTGGGCATCGCCACCGAGGCGATCGATCGCTTGCACAGCACGGCGCACAGTCACCATCGGGTCATTATCTTGGAGTTGATGGGGCACAAGGCCGGTTGGTTGGCGTTGGGGGCGGGCATTGCTGGCGGCGCTGATGTGATTCTGATCCCTGAAATTCCTTATGCTGTCGACAAAGTCGCCGAAGCGATTTTAGGCCGCAGCCGCAGCGGGCACGGCTTCAGCATCGTCGCGATTGCGGAAGGAGCGCTGTCTAAAGAAACGGCCACGGCGGCCGGGGACAGTAAGAAGGCAGACAAGAAGAAGAAGGAGCGCAAACAAGCGCCCCCGGCCGACGGCGAATCCGACGATATCTCGACCGGTCACAG
>Ga0182021_10011285_pt1 | contig 10600 bp, 7 predicted proteins | sample 612E3MmetaG_FD_120493 | JGI IMG/M metagenome (GOLD analysis project Ga0182021, IMG submission 120493) | Permafrost microbial communities from Stordalen Mire, Sweden - 612E3M metaG (Illumina Assembly) | ecosystem: Environmental > Terrestrial > Soil > Wetlands > Permafrost | place: Sweden... | reverse complement strand
GCCCAGGACGGCGCCGGCCAGGGACGCCGCGTCGTCGCGCTGGCCCCGGGAGAACAGCTCGAGCAGCCACTGGCCGCACCGCGGGTTACGGAACCAGTCCTCGTCGAATCGCTCCCGGAGCGACGCTTCCAGCAACGCTTCCAGTTGCCAGGCCCGCAGGTAGCGGGCGGCGTAGAAACCGTCGTCCAGGTCCAGCAGCGCGTCCTCGGGAGCGTACCTGAACCCGGTCGCCTCGCTCAGCAGGGGCGCATAGGCCGTGGCACCCGCCTCGAGGCTCGGCGCGCGATGCAGCTCCAGCTCGTAACGCAGCTTCGCCGCATAACGCCGTAGAATTGCCAGGAGCGCGAACGCCTGGGAGCGCCGGAACGCGCCCTGCCGCTCTCCCGTGAGCCCGGTGTAGCGTCGCAGCCAGGATGGCGCGAACACCATGTGCTCGAACAGCATCGCGAACGCCTCGGTGACCGAATTGTCGCCGAGCCAGCGGTGCTCGAATGGCAGGTCGCGCGCGATGTTCGCGAAGTGCTGCGCGTGCCCCAGCTCGTGCCAGAAAGCGCGGTAGTCGGTCTGCCCGCCAAACGGCCGGATGACCAGGTACACCTCGTCCGGCACGCGCACCGGGGAGCAGAACGCGCGTGCGCGCTTGCGCTCGCGGTCGTCGGCATCGTAGCGGATCCGCCCGCCCGCCTCGGCGTCGAGCCCCATCTCCGCCAATTGCCGCCGCGCGGTCGTCACCAACTCGGAGCCCGGGAAGAACTCGTCGTACCCGGCGCCACGGAACAGGTACGCGGCGTCCGCGCGGTCGGCGTCGCCGGGTGCGAGCGACAGCTCCAGGCGCAGCACGTCCCGCAGCGTCTCGTGGTAGAGGTCGGCCGTCGCGGCCAGGAACGCGGCGCATGCCTCGCCCAGCGACGCGAGGTCCACGCCGCACAGCGCGGAGCGGGTCGCGACCTGATCGCCCATCCCCAGCGTCGCCAGCAGCTCCCGCTCGAGCGACAGGCGCTGCCTGCGGATGGCGGCCGGCTCCTTCAGCACCGCCCGCCGCGAGGCCTCGACGGCCAGCCGGCGCGGCCGCTGCGGCTCGTTGGCGATCTCGATCGCCGCCCGCTGGTAGGGGAGCGTCTCACCGCCCGGTAGCAGGATCGTGGCCCGGGCTTCCCAGGCGTGCAGTTGGTCGTCCAGCGCCGCGACCGCACGGCCCACCCGGTTGTCCACCACCCATTCGAGCAACTCGCGATGGCCGCGGGCCGCCTCCACCGCCTGCTGATCCGCGAGGTCTGGATAGCGGCCGAAGATCTCCGCGAAGTGCGACTCCGCGGCCAGGCCGGCCCCGGTGCGGTAGCTCTCCAGGCCCAGCTCCCCGCACATCCCTTCGCCCCGCCGCCGCAGCTCCCCGACGTTCACGTCGCGACGCGCTCGGCGAGGTACGAGCCCAGGTTCGCCGCCGCCACCCGGTCCTGGACCAGCGTGTCACGATGCCGCACCGTGACGCTGCCGTCCTGGATCGTCTGGCCATCCACCGTGATGGCGAAGGGGGTCCCCGCCTCGTCCTGCCGGCGGTAGCGGCGCCCGATCGAGCCGCCGTCGTCGTAGAACATCGTGAAGCGGGTCCGCAAGTCGTCGTAGATGCGGCGGGCGATGTCCGGCATGCCCTCCTTCTTCACCAGAGGCAGGACCGCCGCCTTGATGGGCGCGATCTCGGGCCGGAATCGGAGCACCACCCGCGCCTCGCCCTCGATGGTGTCCTCGTCGTAGGCGTCGCACAGGACGACCAGCGCCAGGCGATCCGCCCCCAGCGACGTCTCGATCACGTACGGCAGGTAGCGCTCGTTCCGCTCCTGGTCGAAGTACTCGAGCTTCTTGCCCGATGCCTGCTGGTGACGCGACAGGTCGAAATCGGTGCGGTTGTGAATCCCCTCGAACTCCTGCCAGCCGAAGGGGAACTCGAATTCGATGTCGTAGGCCGCCTTGGCGTAGTGCGCCAGCTCGCCGGGCCCGTGCTGGTGCCAGCGCAGCTTCGCGGCGTCACGCACCAGCGCCGTCTGCCACGCCATCCGCTGCTCCCGCCAGTATTCGAACCACCGCTCATCCTCGCCCGGACGCACGAAGAACTGCATCTCCATCTGCTCGAACTCGCGCGTGCGGAAGATGAAGTTCCCGGGCGTGATCTCGTTGCGGAACGCCTTCCCGATCTGCGCGATGCCGAACGGGACCTTCTGCCGCGACCCCTGGAGCACGTTGAGGTAGTTGACGTAGATGCCCTGAGCGGTCTCCGGACGGAGGTAGACGACGGCCGCGTCTTCCTCCACCGGGCCCATGAAGGTCTTGAACATCAGGTTGAACAGCCGCGGCGCCGTGAGCGAGCCGCGCGTGCCACAGACGGGGCACTGCCCGTCCGGCTGGCCCGGCGTGCCCTTGATGCGCGGGTCGTCCGCGCGGAAGCGCTGCTGGCACTGCTTGCAGTCCACCAGCGGGTCGGTGAAACCCGCGACGTGCCCGGAAGCCTCCCACACCCGGGGGGACATCAGGATCCCGGCGTCGAGTCCCTCGATGTCGTCACGGGCGTGGACCATCGCCTTCCACCAGCGGTCCTTGATGTTGCGCTTGAGCTCCACGCCCAGCGGGCCGTAGTCCCAGACCGAACCGAGGCCGCCGTAGATCTCCGAGGACTGGAAGACGAAGCCGCGCCGCTTCGCCAGCGACACCAGCTTCTCCATGCGTTCGTTCTCTGCCATGAGCCCTGCTGAACGAGAGGTGGAGGTCGAGAAAGTGCAGGAAAGTAGCGCCTTCGTGACGGTGCGAGCAAGCAGGTTGGCGAGGCGGAGTTGCAGTGGCTGCGCCCTTGTCACGTCACTCCACTTGGCGTCCGCCGCGTCTGCGCACTACCTCGCACTGAAATCCTGACTAGCCCTGCCACCCTGCAACTCTGTAACTCGGGAGCTCTGTCTATGGCACCGCGATCAGCTGCTCCCGCCGGGTTCCCACCCCCACGTAGCGGACCGGGGCGCCGGCCAGCTCCTGGAGCCGGTCGAGGTAGCGGCGCGCCGCGTCCGGAAGGTCCTCGAGGTGCCGGGAGTCTGCGGTGCTGCGGCGCCATCCGGTCATCAGCTCGTACACCGGCTGCACGCGTTCAAGGTCCGCGACGTTGTCCGGCAGGTCGTCCAGTCGCCCGCCGTCCAGCCGGTAATGGGTGCACACCGGCACGGTCTCGAAGCTGTCCAGCACGTCGAGCTTGGTGACCGCCAGGCCCGAGAGCCCGTTCACGCGGACGGCATAGCGCACCACGACGGCGTCGAACCAGCCGCAGCGGCGCGGCCGCCCGGTCGTCGCGCCGAACTCGTCGCCCAGGGTGCGCAAACGCTCGCCTTCCTCCGGCCGCGCTTCCGTCGGCAGCGGACCGTTGCCGACCCGCGTGGTGTAGGCCTTCACGATGCCCAGCACCGCATCAATCGCCATCGGCCCGATGCCGGCGCCCACCGCCGCACCACCGGCCGTCGTGTGGGAGGACGTCACGAAGGGATAGGTGCCGTGATCCACGTCCAGGAGCGCGCCCTGGGCGCCTTCGAGCAGGACGTTGCCACCGCCCGCCAGGGTCTCCCAGACCCGTTTCCCGGCATCGCCCACGAACGGCAGAAGGCGCGGCGCCAGGTCGAGGAGCGTGCGCTCCACGTCGCCGGGCACGCACCGCTTCGACGAGCCTGCCAGCGCCAGCATCTGGTTGGCGCGCTCGCACCCCGCCGTCACCAGCTTGGCGACGATCGCCGGGTGTCGCAGGTCGCCCACCCGCACGCCGCGCCGGCCGTATTTGTCCTCGTACGCCGGGCCGATGCCCCGGCTGGTCGTGCCGATCTGCCGGCTCCGCGCGCTCTCGGCATCGAGCAGCTTGTGGTAGGGCAGAACGAAATGCGCGCGGTCGCTGACCGTCAGACGGCCCTCGATCACGACGCCGCGCTCGATCAACGCGTCAATCTCGTGAAACAGCGTCTCGGCGTCGAGCACCACGCCATTGCCGATGACGCACTGCGTGCCGGGGTGGAGAATGCCGGCCGGGATCTGGTGCAGCACAAACTCGCCGCCGGGCGCATCCACGGTGTGCCCCGCGTTGGCGCCGCCTTGGTAGCGCACCACCAGATCGGCGCGCTCGGCGAGGGCATCCACCACCTTGCCCTTCCCCTCGTCGCCCCATTGGGCGCCGACGACGACGATACAGTGCGCGTTGGGGCCGAACATGGGTTCGCGAGTCGCCGGGACGGCTACGCGGCGGCCTTGAGGCCGGCGCCGGCCAGCAGGTCGGCCACGCGCGAGCGCTGCCGGGCATCGAGCGGCAACAACGGCGGGCGCACCGGGCCGCCGGGCAGCCCCACCAGGTCCATCGCGGCCTTGACGCCCGGCACTCCCAGCTCACCGACGATCTCGCGGGCCAGCGGCGTCAGCCGCTCCTGCAGCGCGCCGGCCGCGCGGCGGTCGCCCGCGCGGAACGCCCGGTACAGATCCATGCACCGGTCGGCCGCGAAGCACGCGATCGCGAGCACGCCGCCGTCGGCTCCCAACTCCAGCGCCGGGTAGAACAGCGACCCCGAGCCCACGAACGCCCGCAGCCGCGGCGCCGCTGCCCGGAAGCTGGCCAGCACCTTCAGATCGCCGGACGAGTCCTTGAAGCCCACCACCCGCTCGTGATCGGCCAGCGCGCGCAGCACGCTCTCGTGCAGCATCACGTGCGTGTACTTGGGGATGTTGTAGATCAGGACCGGCACCGGACTCGCGTCGGCGACCCGCAGGTAATGCCCGGCCAACGCCGCCGGCGTCAGGGCCGGCCCGAAGTACGCCGGCGCGCGCACCAGCACCGCGTCGGCTCCCGCCGCCGCGGCGCGTTCCGTGACACGCACGGTGGCGCGGGTGGACTCCGCTCCGGTGCCGGCGATGAGCCACCGATCGTCGGGCACGATGTCCCGCAGCCACTCCACCAACCGCGCCTGCTCCTCGCCGTCCAGCAGCGGTCCCTCGCCCGTCGTCCCCGCCACCACGATCCCCTGAAGCCCGCAAGCGAGCAGATCGCGCACCATCGAGCGCAGCGCGACGGGCGCGATGTCACCCGTTTCCAGGTCGAACGGCGTGGTGATCGGGACGATGACCCCGTGCAGCTCGTCGGCCCTCACGAGGGGAGCATGCTCGACAGGTCGTCCGTAAAGCCCTCCGGCCGGTCGAGCGGCTCGATCTTCGGTGCGGGCGCGGGCGCGGCCGGCGCGGTGGGGTTGGCCGAGAGCCGGGAGCGCCGGCGGAAGGTCTTCATCTGCAACTCGAAGTCCGACGGGTTCGACGCGTGCGCCAGCGCGTTGTCGTAGTCCACCACGTCTTCCTGGACCAGCTCCATCAGGTGCTGGTCGAAGGTCTGCATTCCGTACTGCTCGCGGCCTTCGGCGATGAACTCCTTGATCTCGCCGGTGCGGTTCCGGTCCAGGATGAGGTCCTTGATCGTCGCGGTGACGATCATGACCTCGAGCGCGGCCACCCGCCCGTGGCCGTCCTTGCGCCGCAACAGCCGCTGCGAGACGACCGCGTGGAGGGCGTCGCCAAGTCGGACGCGCACGATGTCCTGCTCCTCCGGCGGGAACATCGCGATGATGCGGCTGATCGTCGTGGTCGCGTCGGGCGTGTGCAGGGTGGACACCAGCAGGTGGCCGGTCTCCGCCGCCTTCATCGCCGTGTCAATGGTCTCGGGATCGCGCATCTCGCCGATCAGGATGACGTCGGGATCCTGGCGCAGCGCCGCCCTGAGGCCGGTGCGGAAGTTCTCGGTGTCGGTGCCGACTTCCCGCTGGGTGAGCGAGCAGTTGATGTCCCGGTGCAGGAACTCGATCGGGTTTTCCAGCGTGACGATGTGCTTCTGCTGCGTGCGGTTGATACAGTCGATCATCGCCGCCATGGTGGAGCTCTTGCCGCTGCCCGTCACGCCCGTCACCAGGATCATCCCGCGCTCGGCCGCCGCGACGGAGGCGAGCACCGCCGGGAGCTTGAGCGACTCGAAGGTCGGCACCTCGAACGGGATCACCCGCATCACGATCATAAACGACGACCGCTGCCGGAGGATGTTCACCCGGAAACGGCCGATGCCCGGCGCACCCCAGGAGCAGTCGTAGTCCTGGATCCGGTCGATGCGCGCCCGCTCCTCGACGTTGGGGATGAACTGCAGCGCGATGGCCTTCGTCTGCTCGGGCGTCAGGCGCTGCTTGGTGAGCGGCACCAGCTTGCCGTCAATCCGCGCGCGGAACACGTCACCGGCCTTGATGTGCAGGTCCGAGGCGCCGCGGTCCACCGCGGCCTTGATGATCTTCTCCATTCAGTACCCCGCGCCCATGTCCACGACGTTGAGCAACTCCCGTCCCTCCCGGTATCGCGCCCAGTTCTCCAGCACCAGCGCCTGCTCGCGGGCCCAGTAGCGCGGCGTAACGGCCGCCACGTGCGGATGAACCATGACGCGAGGATGCGCCCAGTACGGGTGCTCCGCCGGCAGCGGCTCGCGCTCGAACACGTCGAGCGCCGCGCCCCGCAGCCTGCCGGAGTCCAGGGCCGCCAGCAGCGCGGCCTCATCCACGATCGCGCCCCGCGAGACGTTGACGAGCACCGCGCCGTCCGCGAGCAGCGTCAACTGGTCGCCGCCCACGGCCGCCCGCGTGCCCGGCGTCAGCGGCGCCGCCACGATCAGCGCCGCCGCGCCTTCCAAAGCCCACGCCGCCTGGCCGGGCCCCACGACCGACACCCCGCCGGGGCCTCCCAGTTCGGGACGGCGCCGGACCGCGCGCACCTCGGCGCCGAGCGCCGCGAGGCGGAGCGCCACTGCACGCCCGATGCCGCCCAGCCCGTACACGGCCGCGCGGCTGCCGGCGATCTCCCGCAGCGGACACGGCGACCCCGTCAGATCGTCCTTGGCCCAGCGCCGTGTCCGCTGGGCCTCGAGCGTGACGTCCATGCCGCGGAAGAAATGCAGCAGCGCGCCGACCACCCACTCGGCGATCGGCTCCGCGTGCACGCCCGCCGAATTGGTGAGCACGACCCCGGACTCCCGCAGCGCGGGCGTCAGGCTGCCGCCGACGCCCGCGGCGGCCGTGTGCACCCAGCGCAGCGATCCGCGCCCTGCCTCGACCACCGCCTCGGGGATTCCCCACCCAATGTACACTTCCGCCCCGGCGGCCACAGCCGCCGCCTCAGGCGAGCCACCACTGCCGTCCCCGTCGCTGTCGTTGGCCGCGCTCACCATCTCCACGCGCCACTCCTCGCCTCCCGCGGCGGTGAGCGCGCGCACGAATTCCGCTGGCGGCCGCCATACCGGCCGCTGCGAGGCAAGGTCCACGACCAGGCGGTGCCGCGGCATCACGCCACCGGCGCCTTGGAGCGGGGAGCGAACCCCATGATGTCGCGCACCCGGGTCAGCGTTTCCTCCGCCAGCTCCCGGCAATGTGCCGCACCGTGCTCCAGGATCTCGCGCACCCGGGCAGGATTGGCCTTGAGCGCCTCGGCGCGCTCCCGGATCGGAGCCAGCGCGGCTATCATATTGTCCGCCAGCAGGCGCTTGCAGTCCAGGCACCCCCAACCCGCCGTCCGGCATTGCACCGCGACGTGCTCGATCTCGGCCGGCGTGGAGAGCTGCTGGTGCAAGGCGTAGATGTTGCAGATCTCCGGGGTTCCGGGGTCGCGCTTGGTCTTGCGCGCCGGATCGGTCATCGCCGGCCGCAGCTTCTCCCAGATCACCTCCGGGCTGTCCAGGACGCCGATGGTGTTGCCGACGCTTTTCGACATCTTCGACTTGCCGTCGAGCCCGACGATCCGCCGGGCCTTGGAGAGGATCGGCTGTGGCTCCGGGAAGAAGTCCGTCCCGAACCGCGCGTTCCAGCGTCGCGCGATCTCGCGGGCCAGCTCGAGGTGCTGCAACTGGTCCTCGCCGACCGGCACGCGATCGGCCCGGTACAGCAGGATGTCGGCCGCCTGGAGCACCGGATAATTGAGCAATCCTGCGGGGACGGTTTCCTCGCGAGCGGCCTTGTCCTTGAACTGCGTCATCCGCTCCAGCTCGCCCAAGGGCGTGACGGAGCCCAGGGCCCAGGCGAGCTCCATGTGCTGCGGCACGTGCGACTGGACGAACAGCGTGGCGCGTTCGGGATCAATGCCGGCCGCAAGGAGTCCCACGGCCATCTCGAACGTGCGCACCGCCAGTTCCTTCGGCTCGTACGGCTGCGTGATGGCGTGCAGGTCTACGATGCTGAAGATGCACTCGTGCTCGGACTGGAGTGCGACCCAATTCCTCACCGCCCCGAGGTAGTTGCCGATATGCAGATCGCCCGAGGGCTGGATGCCGCTGAAGACCCGGTGCATCCGCGCAAGCTAAGGATGCGCGGAGGACGTGGCAAGTGAATCCGGACCCGCGCCAACTGCTGTCCGCGGCGCAACTTGCGGCCGATCTCGCCGCGGCGTTCCTGCGCCGGCAGGAAGGGCGCATGGCGCCGGAGTCCTGGTCGGAGAAGGGGCGCGCCGACTTCGTCACCGAGGTGGACAGGGAGTCGGAGCGGCTGATCGCCGAGACCCTCACCGGCGCCTTTCCCGGGAGCTCCGTCGTCGGCGAGGAACTGACCCCCGGCCCGCTCCCCTCCGGACTGGTCTGGGTCGTGGACCCGCTCGACGGCACCACCAACTTCCTGCACCGGTTCCCCTACTATGCCGTCTCGATCGGCGCCGTCGTGGACCGGGAGCCGGTCGCCGCCGTGGTGCAGCACGTGCCGCCGGGGACTCGATACTGCGCGGTCAAGGGCGGCGGCGCCTGGCAAGACGGCACGCCGCTCCACGTCTCGGCGGTGCGCGAGCCTCGGCAGGCCCTGATCGGCACCGGCTTCCCGTTCAAGTACGTGGAACAGCTCCCGCGCTACCAGGCGCAGTTCGCGGCCGTGCTGTGGAGCGCCGCCGGCGTGCGGCGTCCGGGCTCGGCCGCGCTCGACCTGTGCGACGTGGCGGCCGGCCGGTTCGACGGCTTCTGGGAGCTGATCCTGGCGCCCTGGGACGTGGCCGCGGGCACGCTGATCGTGCGCGAAGCCGGCGGCATCGTGACCGGGCTCGACGGCACCATGGACGTCATCCGCCACGGCTCGATCGTTGCGGGGAATCCGGTCATCCACGCGTGGCTGCTGGAACTGTTGAACTCGCCCTCCATACACCCTAAACCCTAACCCCTACACCCGGCCTCTATGTCGCTCATCGAATGTGTCCCCAACTTCAGCGAAGGCCGCAACGCCGTCGTCCTGGACGCGCTGCGCGAGGCCCTCACCTCGGTGCCGGGCGTGCGGCTCCTGGACGCGCAGGCGGACCCGAGCCACAACCGCTCCGTGTTCACCCTGGTCGCACCGCCCGACGCCGCTCTCGAGGCGGCTTTCAGGGCAATCCGCGTGGCCTCCGAGCGCATTGATCTCCGCACGCACAAGGGCGCGCACCCGCGAATGGGCGCCGCGGACGTGGTGCCATTCATCCCGCTGGCCGACGCGACGATGGACGACTGCGTGGCGCTGGCGCGGCGCCTCGGCGCGCGGGTGGGCGGCGAGCTGGAAATACCGGTCTTCCTCTACGAGCGCGCCGCGACCCGCCCCGAGAGAACCAACCTGGCCGATGTGCGGAAGGGCGAGTTCGAGGGCCTGCGGGAGCTGATCGGCACCGACCCCGCGCATGCGCCGGACTTCGGGCCGGCCCAGATCCACCCCACCGCGGGCGCTGTGGCGATCGGAGCCCGGCCGTTCCTGGTGGCCTACAACGTCTACCTCGCCAGCGGCGACCAGGCGCTCGCCAAGGCGATCGCGAAGAAGGTGCGCACCGCGAACGGCGGCTTGCCGGCGGTGAAGGCGCTGGGCCTCCTGGTGGGCGGTGAGGCGCAAGTCTCGATGAACCTCGTGGATATTGACGTCACGCCGCCGCACGTGGCCTTCGACGCGGTCGCCGCGGCGGCCCGCGAGGCGGGATCGGAGGCGGTGTGGAGCGAGATCGTCGGCATGGTCCCGGAGCGCTGCGTCCACGGGGCCGCCGCCGCGCACCTCCGGCTGCGGGAGGCGGTGGCGGCTCACGTGCTGGAGGCCAAGGTCCGTAGCACCGCAGGCCCGACGCTCGCCGACTGGATGGACTCGGTCGCCTCGGTGAGCCCCGCACCGGGCGGTGGGACGGTGTCGGCCGTGGCGGGCGCGATGGCCGCGGCGCTGGCCGCGATGGTAGGCCGGCTCACGGTGGGGCGCAAGAAATACGTGGCGGTGGACGTGGAGTTCCGGCAGCTCGTCGAGCAGGCCGAGTCGCTGCGGGTGCGGCTGATGCGCCTCGGTGACGAGGACGCGGCGGCCTTCAACGCGGTGAGCGCCGCCTATGCGCTGCCCAAGGAGCCGGAGGCGCCGCGCAAGGACGCCATCCAGCATGCGCTGCTGGGCGCTGCCAAGGTGCCATTGGAGACCTTGCGCACCGCGAGCCAGGTCGCGGCGCTCGCCGCGCGGGCGGCGGAGGCCGGGAACAGGAACGCGGTGAGCGACGCCGGCGTGGGCGCGCTGTTGGCAGGCGCTGCCGCGCGGGGCGCCGCCTACAACGTGCG
>Ga0182021_10011284_pt1 | contig 10602 bp, 5 predicted proteins | sample 612E3MmetaG_FD_120493 | JGI IMG/M metagenome (GOLD analysis project Ga0182021, IMG submission 120493) | Permafrost microbial communities from Stordalen Mire, Sweden - 612E3M metaG (Illumina Assembly) | ecosystem: Environmental > Terrestrial > Soil > Wetlands > Permafrost | place: Sweden... | reverse complement strand
GGCCCAGGAGAAGGCGCCGGTCGCCGTCTCGCTCGTCGACGCCGTGCAGCGGCTGCGCGACAAGCTCGGGGGAGGGCTGGGTGTCAGGGTGACGGAGCTCGGCCGAGACGGGAAGCGGTGTGTCCTCGCACAGGCGAAGGCCGCGTACCGGCTGGCCCACCTCGCCACGCAGGACGCCGCTTTCGTGGCGGTGCGGGTGCCCGGCACCAGCGCCAAGCTGCCGAAGCTGACCGAGCAGCCGACGGACAAGGAGCTGGAGAAGAAGCTGACAGCGCTGGGGGTCGAGGTGGAAGTCGCCCGCCTCGAGACCAAGGACGCCCTCCTCGCCAAGCCCGACTGCCCGCTCAACCAGCAACCCAAGGGACGGGTGCTCGACCCCGGAAGCCTCACCATGAGCGACGACGGGCTCTTCATCACCGGCGCTTCCACGGCAAAGGCCGGCGGCTACGTCACGGCCGGCTTCACGCTCAGGGAGTACACCGACGTCTCTGCGCTCCGAGTCAGTCGCCACCTCGTCACCGGGCTCGTCCAGCTGTGCGAGAAGGCGAAGTGCACCATCACCTCCCTCGACAGCAGCGGCACCTTCTGCAAGGTCGAGGGCAAAGGGGCCATCGAGGCCGCTCGCGCCATCCCACACTTCGCGCACGTGGAGGGGAAAGATGGGAAGCCCGAGGCGGCCCTTCAGGTTGCCGGCGCTGGCGTCCTCTACGCCACCTTCGATCCTCAGCCCGTGCTCGATGCCCTCTTCACAGAGCTCGACAAGAAAGGCGGAGCGCCGACGAAGACGCCCTACCGATTCTACTTCCGCGCGGTGAATGGGCTGAGCCTGTACCGGAAGTGGACGAACGTCCTGGAGAACACGCGCCGTCACATCTTCGCTGACGAAGTCGAGCCGCTCGGACAGGAGGAATCTCCGGGGCTGGTGTTCCAGGGAACGCCGAAGGGAGAAAACTGCGGTACCCTTCGCAAGCTCGCCTTCGAGCCACTCCGCTTCGAGCTGATAGAGAAGCAGGTCCACGTCACCTGTCAGCTCAGAGGGAACCGGACCGCTTGGGCGCCGTTTCAGGTGCGAATCACGCGCCTCACCGGCGGCGAAAAGGAGCCCTCGCGGACGTTCGATGTCCAGTGTGGCGATCAGCTCATCCATGGGACCTTCGACATCCCGCAGACTGCCAAAGAGAAGCAGTCGTTCAAGATTGAAGCGCTGCTCCCAGCCAAGACAGAGCAGCCGGAGCACGCACCCCCGCCCGAGCGGCAGGACGACTGCGAATTCAAGCCAGAGCTCGGCACGCTCGCGGTACACGCGTCCGGCGAGTACCTCCTCGTGGTGTGCGAGACCACTGGGCTCGAGGCACCAGGCCAGGATCGCCCCGCACCGGAGCCATCGGCGCCCCTGACAGCCAAGCAGGTGGAGGGCATCCACCCCACGCCGAAGGGCAGCGCCCGGGCGCTCTCGGTCGAGGTCAGCCTTGACGGGAAGCGGTGCGAGAATCGGGTCCGCTACCTCCTCCCGACCGTCGACGCGAAGGGGCGTGTCCGAGGAATGGTCAATCACCAGGGGACCTTCTGCGCCTTCGTGGCGGTGCGCGGGTTGAAGGTGGGTACAGCGTATGCCCTCACCGTGAAGCACGACGGAGCCGTCCGGGAGGCGCCGGTGACGGCTGCCGAGACGACGTACACGCACGAGGAGTAGGCCATGGAAGAGGACGCGATCACAATCAACCTCGACTTCCGGGGAGCGGTGCGGGTGAAGGCTCTCCCTCGGATTGCCGTGCTCCCGAAGCCGGCCAGCTCGCCGCTGACCATCGACAAGCTCAAGAAGGAGCTGTCGCTCGGAGGGACCTGCGACAACGTCCGGTGCGAGCTCACCTGCGCGCTCACGTGGCTGTTCCTCCCGGAGGGAGAGCAGGACCTCACCAAGGCGCGGAGGATGGCGCACCGAGACCCGGTGCTCCTCGTGCCCAAGGACACGAGTGGGCAGCTCAAGGAGAAGGAGTTCGAGCTCAAGGCCCAGACACCGGGCGGCGCAAAGCCCCTCGTGCTCGACATTCTGCGCCTCGGCCTCTACGGCAAGGGGCGGCTTGGATACGAGCTCGCGCCCGGCCTGCAGGGCGCCTTGCCCGTCACGCTGGAACCAAGCCGCTCGCAGATTTCCGTGGACCTCCGGGTAGGACTCGAGCTGCTCGACCTGAACAACCAGCCCCTCAGCGTCTCGAAACTCAAGGTCGGGACGCAGTACCGGTTTCGCCCAAGCTTCTCGTCTGGCTTCACGGACAAGCGGGTGCGAATCGCCATCTATGAGACTGGGACCGGCTATTCCGGGGAGCGTGGCCTGCGCCACCAGTTCGACCGGACTGTGAAGGCAAGCCCCTCTGCATCCGATGACGAGGCGATGGCCGTCGGCCTCCGCAGCGGCCAACTCGACTACCGCGTCAACCCCCAGGGCCGGGCCGAGGAGCTTGAGTATGCGTACACCATCGAGTTTCTGACAAAGGCCAACAATAGGGAGCTGGTCGACGAGACCGCGATGAAGGTCCAAGGCATCCTTTTCAAGCTTCCAAAACCAAGGCTCGAGGTCCTCGAGCTCTCGATGCGGCCGGTCTCCTACCCGGCTGGTACGCGCGAGCCCGTTCCTTCGTCCGTGGGTGTCTTCGAGCGCTCCGCCCTCCATCTCCAGGGGCGCCTCCAGGGTTTCGAGGCCGAGCACTGGACGGCCGACGGCAAGGAAGAGCACCTTCGAATTGCGCTGACTGCGTCGCTCTTCGCGCACTACAAGGACGGCCTCGGGAAGAGCACACCCAAGCACGCTCCCCTCGGGCTGTGGCCGACGACAATGCAAGCTGTCGATGGGCACTTCTCTGGGGTACTGGACCTGCGCGTGCTCACCACCGACGAATGGAAGAAGCTCGTCGAATGGGAGCCGCTCGACTTGACGCTCTTTGCGGTGCTCCGGTTCTCGACCGAGGTGGGCATTCGAGCGGAGAAGACAGGCAAGGGAGGGCCACCTCATCCCCTCGTGTTCGCCGACGTCGCCGAGTACGCCGCCAACGCCTCCGACTCGGCACCGACCGGGTTCACCCCGATGGGCACATCGCACATGACCAGCAAGACGCTGGCAACAGGGGTCTGCTCGAACCTCGTCGATATGCGGGGGAACTGCAGGGCGCTGGGGTACGAGGCATCTCTGCAGACGGAGTGGAAGCTCTGGAAGCCCGAGTTCGAAGTACACCAGAATGACTACAACAGTCTGATTCAGGAGCACGCTGACCGGATCAACTTCGACGCGCTGACCTTCAAGTCCATGATCGCCCAGGAGAGTTCTTTCAACCCCAAGGCCCAGAATGACTGGGGGTACGCGGGCTTGACACAGGCGGGGCCCGAGGCGACTCAGGACGCCAAGCGAAGCATTGGAAATACCAAGCGGATAGACGGAAAGTGGGTCTACGATTCGGATACAGATGATCGATTTCAGCCTGAACTCTCGGTGGAGATAGGCGCCGACTGCTTGGCGCGCAAGGTCGTATCCATCGACAAGGCCATTCGGGTGGGTGGTTACATAGTGGCTGCATCTGATCGGCTGAAACTAATAGTCGCAGCATACAACATAGGCCAGAAAGTTGTCGAATTCGCCTGCGAGGAGCTCGCAAAAACCACCAAAACAATAGAGTGGGTGACGATTTGTGGGGCGAGCAACGAATCGTCCCCCTTGTGGCAAGGCATCGCCAATCACTCGAGAGTACTTGGCGGGAAGTTCGCTGTCTCGGAAAAGTACGCAGAGAACAGCAACTACGTGCAGACGATCTTCAAAAGGCTCGAACCATGAACGGACTCGTTTGTCGTACTTCTCTGCTCGCCGCCGGTCTCGTTGTTCTAGCTTGCCGAGGGGGCTCGTCCGACTCTTCGCAACCCGGTCTTGCCGTTCAGCCGCGAGAGGTTCCGCAGCCTGCGCTGACGCCCTCCGTTTCTTCGTCCACATCCAAAACAGATCGCAAGCCTCTGAGCATACGGAGGCTCTACGTAACCAAGGATCTCCACGACATCGTCGCAACGCGCGCCGATGGCTCGCGCTTCACCGTCTATCGAGATCGCCATCAGAACTTCTCTCTCGCGTCCGCCGACTGCCTTTCTGATTGCTCAAAGGATCTGAATTGGACTCTCGTTGAATGGACAGATTCCGATATGATTGGGGGCTCGCTCGGGGGGTCGATCGAGACGAGTATTGGCCTCCTTGCGGTACGGTACGGGCAGCTACTGGATGCGACGGACCTGGGATTTGACCGTGCGGTCCTCCTTGCGATCGAAGGAGTCGACGGACGAGAGGTCATCGTTGTCGGCGTTTATGAGAATGGTCGGTACCGACCGCGGAATATCCCCCTGGATGAGCTAGACGACCTGATCGAACGGAACACCAAACGACCCCTCGGAAAACCCAAGCACTAGGGCCGCCCTTGGAACGACGATGAAGGTCAATCGCCTCAAGTATGCCCGTGTGGCAAGCGTGCTGCTCATGGCATGCCGACAGACCCCCTCACCGGCGACTTCCGTTCCTACCCCGACATCTCTCGATGCCGCGGCTCGCGACTCATTGGGCGTGCATAGACGGCCGCGGCCTTCCCAGAATGACCAGCCGGAAAGCGTTGAGTCGACCGGAGCGCCCACCCCAACTCCGGAACATTGATCTGAGCGACCTGGACGACTTGATCGAGCGGAACGAGAAGCACTCGACGCAGAAGGATACGTGACAGGGAGCGGCAGCCCGTCAGGGGCCTTCGATGAGCTCCACGAAGCTGCGCACCTGCTCGGGGTACTTCCGCTCGAGCCCACGCATTCGCTGGAGCTCCTCTTCGCTCCTCGCCCAGCCCCACAGCTCGACGCGCCCATTGCGCACGCAGGCCGTCACCCCCCGCAGCGCCCGGAGCTCGGCCTGCATCGCCTTGCGCAGCGTGACCAGCTCTGGCGCCGCGCTCTCCTCAGCGCACACCATGAGCTGCACCCGCGAGCCATCTCGCCTCCAGGCCACCGTGGTGCGAACGCCACTGCACCGGGCCTCGACGGAGAGGCTTTCGGCCTCGTCTCGCTGCATCCCCTCCTCGACGCACTTCCCCGTGCCGGCCGTCACCTTCTCCAGCTCCGGCACCCGGAAGGTCCTCCGCTCTCCCTGGCTCAGGGTGATGGCTCGGTACGCCCCGCTCTCCAGCACCTCGGTGGCGGTCAACAACGCGAGCAGCACGAGCCCCGGGAGCATCACGGCGGCACGCAGGCCCGGTTCCGGCAGGTGAGGTTCGACGCACAGACGACGCCGCAGCCACCACAGTTGTTTCTATCAAACGCCGGGTCGACGCAGGCCCCAGCGCACAGCGAGAGCCCCGCGGCGCAGGTGCACGAGCCCTCGACACAGCCCGCGACTCCGGGGGCGCCAGTACAGACATGACCACACTGGCCGCAGTTGCTCCGGTCGTTCTGGAGGTCACGGCAGGTGCCATCGCAGCTCGACTGCCCGACCGGACACCGGCAGCTCCCGGCCACGCACGACTCCGACGAGCGGCACACGGTGCCACAGCCCCCGCAGTTGTCCCGGTCGTTCTGAAGGTCGCGGCACACGCCAGCGCAGACCGCCGAACCCCCGGTGCAGTAGCAGAGGCCACCCAGGCACTGTTCTCCCGAAGCGCAGGCGTGCCCGCACTGGCCGCAGTCGCTCACGTTCGACTGGAGCTCAACGCAGCTCCCGCCGCACGACGTCTGGCCTGGAGGACACGCGGAGAGGCAGCGACCCCCACTGCACACCTCGCCGGCCCCGCACGCCCGCCCGCACGAGCCGCAGCTCCCAAGGTCAGTCGACAGGTCAACGCAGCGATTCCCACACGTCGCCAGCCCAGGGCATTTGCAGACGCCCGCCTGGCAGGTCCCTCCGTGACCGCAGACGTTGCCGCAGGCGCCGCAGTTCAGCGCATCGACCGCCGTCACCGTGCAGCTGCCCTGGCAGGCTTCGAAGCCCGTCGGACACCCGGCCACGCAGCGGAGCTCGAGCGGCGAACAAACCTGCCCGCTGCCGCAGACCGCCGTGCACGAGCCACAGTGACTCGGGTCAGCCCGGAGCACACAAGTACCTCCGCAGGCCTGCTGGGCGAGGGAGCACTGGCATTGCCCGCCGGCGCAGCTCCCGCCGTTGCATGAGAGCCCACACCCGCCACACGAGCCTGGGTCCGTCTGGGGGTTGACGCACTGACCCTGGCAATCGACGTACCCTGCCGGGCAGCCAGCGGCGCAGCGGCCATGAGTGCACGTCTGCCCAGCGCCACACACCACACCGCACCCGCCGCAGTTCGCCGGGTCGCTCGCCGACGAGACGCAGGCACCCCCGCACAGCGTTCCACCCGAGGGGCAGACACACGCGCCGGCGACGCACGACTGCCCCGAAGCACAGGGGCTCCCGCAGGCTCCGCAGTTGGCCGGGTCGTTCGCCGTGTCGGCGCAGGTGCACCCAGCGCTGGTGCACACGCACGGCGTCTTCCCCGCTGCGCAGCCGCACTTCCCCGCGGAGCAGCTCGCCCCCGACGGGCACGCCTTCCCGCAAGCGCCACAGCTCGAGGCATCACGCTGGGTGTCGACGCACCGCCCGTTGCAGAAGACCTGGCCCAATGGGCACGCGCAAGCCCCCGCCGAGCACACCTGGGTGGCAGGACAACTGATACCGCAGCCCCCGCAGGAGGAGCTGTTCGTCTGGGGGTCGACGCACGCCCCGTTGCACGAGAGGAACCCCGGGGGACAGACACACGCCCCCGCGGCGCACACCTGCCCGAGCGCACAACCATGGCCGCAGCCACCGCAGTTGGCCGAGTCGAGCTGGGGGTCGACGCACCGCCCATTGCAGGCCGTCGAACCCGAGGGACACCCACAGGCTCCGTTGACGCAGGCCTGGCCCACCTGGCAGGGCTTCCCGCACCCACCGCAATTGGCCCCATCGCTCGAGGTGTCTGTACAGACGCCGGCGCAGGACGTCTGATTGGACAGAGGGCACGTCGTGGTGCAGGCCCCAAGGGCGCAGCGACTCCCCAGGGTGCACACCCGGCCGCACCCGCCACAGTTGTTGATGTCACTCGAGTTGTCGACACAGGCTCCCGAGCACACCGAGAACGGCGGGAGGCAGAGGCTCTCGCAGTGCCCCAGCGCGCAGACTTGCCCCACGCCGCAGGCCTGCCCGCAGGTGCCACAGCTCTTCGGGTCGCTGCTCACGTCGACGCAGCCGCCGTCGCAGCTCGAGGTCGGAGCGGGACACGCACAGGCGCCGTTGTCGCACTGGCGACCACTGGCGCAGGCCCGGCCACACCCGCCGCAGTTGGCCGAGTCAGTGAAGGGGTTGACGCAGAAGCCGGCACAGCCAGTGAGCGGCCGCGGGCACACACCCTGACAGGCGCCACCATCGCACTGCTCGAGGGGCCCGCAAGCGACGTCGCAGCCGCCGCAGTTCAACCGGTCACTCGAGGGCTCGACGCACACCGAGTTGCACAGCGCCTGGGAGCCGGAGCACTCGCTGACGCACCGGCCGTCGCTGCACGCCTCGGAGCTGGCACACGCATGCCCGCACGCGCCGCAGTGGCGCACGTCGTTGCGCACGTCGACGCAGGCCCCCAGACAGCTCGAGAGCCCCGGCTGGCAGGCGCTCACGCAGGCGCCGCCCTGGCAGGTGGAGTCGGCCGAGCACTGCACACCACAGCCTCCGCAGTTGAAGCGGTCTTTGTCGAGGTGGACGCAGCCGGTCCCGCACGCCGCCCAGCCCGCTCCGCAGCGCTTCACGCAGGCCCCGGCCTGGCAGAGCTCTCCCGCGGCACAGCGCCGGCCGCACTGGCCGCAGCTCAACGCATCGGCCCCGAGGTTGACGCAGCCTCCGTCGGCGCACTCGACGAGCGGAGCGTTGCACGAGCACTGACCGAGCTGACATGGCTCGAGAGTCCCGCAGGCCCGGCCACAGGCGCCACAACTGGCGGCGTCGTTCTCGAGATCGGCGCAGGCCCCATCACAGGTCGTCAACCCGGCGCCGCAGACGTGCGTGCACTGCCCTTGAACGCAGTGCTCCTGCGCGGCGCAGGCGTGGTCGCAGGCGCCACAGTGAGCCTCGTCGCTCGCCAGCAGCGCGCAGGTGCCCTGGCAGTCGACCTGGCTACCGGTGCAGCCCGCGTCGCCCGGCACACAGCGGTTGGAGACGCAGGAATGGCCCTCGGGGCACGGAGCATCTCGCGCGGTGCCGCAGAAGTACGGCGCCGAACGCGAGCAACTCGCGCCTGCCAGCAACACCACGAATACGGCGCTCCACACGCTCGCGCCATCTCGTTTGGGGAAAGTCATGGTTGGACCTGGACGAGAACGGCCCCTCGCGGTCAGTCTAGGCGGGAATCGGTGCCTCGCCGACGACAAACGCCTCAGAAGCGGCCGTTGACCCAGAGCGCCCCGGGGGTCACGCCCCAGCGCACGGCGACTCCATCGCTGGGAGGAGGCGACTTCGGAGCGAAGAGCAGGAGCGCGCCCCCAGCCACCGCCAGCACGATGCCGCTGACAGCCACGGCCGTGCCGACATCGCCCAAGTGAACCGCCTTGGCACGCTCGGCAAGACCCGCCTCCGAGCAGGTGTTGTCGGCGGAGCAATCGGCCTTGGCGGCGATGGACTTGGCCATGACACCAATGACGATGCCCGCGGCGAGGCCGGCGCCGCCGACCGCGAGGCCTGCGATGCCGACGGGGGCTTGCCAGCTGGGAGGCGCCCGGACTTGGGGAGGCGTCGAAGACACCGAAGGCTTGGTGTCGAGCTGGGCCGTCACGGTGGGCAGCTCGTCGACGCGCTTCAGCGGGGGGATGAGCACCTTCACCGCCCCGCTGGCGGCCCCGACGGTGACGGGGGTTTCCCAATCGGAGTAGCCGGGGGCGTTGGCCCGCACCACGTGCTCCCCGGGGTCGACGGGAACTGGAACGCCCCACAGCGGGGCCGCGGCCTCGACACCGTCGCGGGTCACCGTCAGCCCTGTCACCGGAGAAGAGACCTCGAGGACCAGCTTCGCCAGCGAAGGCTCGAGCGCGCGCACCCGGCCGCGGATGACCTCGGCGCGCTCCTTCTGCCCAGCGGCCACGGCCTGCGACAGCGCCTCGCGGTACGTCGTCCACGCGGTCGCGCTCCGCCCCACCTTCTCGTAGCAGCTGGCGAGGTTGAAGAGCGTGCCGACGCCAGGCCAGAGGCGCTGCGACTCCTCGAGCTTGGGGCACGCATCGTTGAATTTCCCCAGCGACATCAAGCGCCGGGCCTCGTCGAAGAGCGCCGACGCGACCGAGCGCGCGTCGCGCTGCTTGTCCTGAGCGGCCACGGGGCCGGTGGCCAACAACACCGCGAGGAGCCACGGCTGAATTCTCATGGAGGATCTCCGAAGAGGTCGACCGGCGCGCGCTTCTTCCGGCTCGGGTGAGCGGGCGGGTTGACGATTGGCTTTGGCGCCTTGACCTCGGGAGGCGTCTCGGCTGAGGGTGCCTGGACCTGGGAGACCTCGGCTGGGGCCACCGGCACGGGCGCGTGAATCACCTCGGTCGCGATGGACCTGGGCGGCGGCTGGCCTCGAAACCAGGACATGCCCAGGACACCCGCGAGCGCTCCGACCACGGCCAACACACCGAGGAGCCAGAGGTGCCAGGCGCGAAACGCAGGAGCTTTGGCCAATGCTCGCGGCACGGGGGTCAGCGTCGAGAGGTCGATCTCAACCTCGGGGTAGTCGCGATCGCCGCTGGGTGAGCTCGGCGCTTGGTACGGCTCCGACGGCATCGAGCTCGTGCTGGCCCCCGCGTCCGTCTGGACTTTGAAGAGGCGAGTCATGAACGTCGCGACCGAGGTGTCGTCGAGCGACCTGGCGTGCCGTCGTACCACGGCGGTCAGCGCGGCCTCGAGCTCCAGGGCCGTCGGGAAGTGGTCGTCGGCCGGGCTCGACAGCGCCCTCATCACGGCGTCGGAGAGCTCCGTCGGCACGAGGGGGTTGACCCAGGCTGGAGGCATGACGGGCTGGCCCTCGAGCGCCTCGGGCGTCGGCACCCGCTCACCCTCGAGGAGTGGCCGGCCGCACAGCATTTCCCACAGGACCACCCCGAGCGCGAAGACGTCGCCACTAGAGCCCACCCTCGCCACCAGCGTGGGCTGCGCGGCGACGGCCCTGGCAGTCCCGAAGTCAGCCAACTTCACCGAGCCATCGAAAGACAACCGAATGGTCTGAGACGACACGGCCCCATGGGCGGTGCCGCCCCGCGGGCCGGCGAGGGACAGCTCGCCCTGGTTCAGGCCGTGCGCGAAGCCAAGGCCACGTGCTGCCTGGGCGCAGATCTCCGCCGCGAGGAGTGGAGGCCAGGGCTCGACCGGGCGCTCATGTTCCACGTCACGCAGCGAGGCACCCCGAACGTACTCCGTCACCACGAAGTAGGTGTCGGAGCGCTTCTGGAAGTCGAGGATCTCGACGATGTTGGGGTGGCTGAGCTTGGCAGCCACTTGCATGTCGTCGACCAACGCCTGAACCCTCGCCGGCTCGACCGCCAGGGTACTCGGGAGCACCTTGAGGATGACCTCCTTGGCAAAACCCT
>Ga0182021_10011283_pt1 | contig 10602 bp, 9 predicted proteins | sample 612E3MmetaG_FD_120493 | JGI IMG/M metagenome (GOLD analysis project Ga0182021, IMG submission 120493) | Permafrost microbial communities from Stordalen Mire, Sweden - 612E3M metaG (Illumina Assembly) | ecosystem: Environmental > Terrestrial > Soil > Wetlands > Permafrost | place: Sweden... | reverse complement strand
GCGTAGCCCTCACGTTCTACTGGGCGCCACTTTTGCGGCAAGTGAACATCACCGGCATCTCGCAGACGGCGTCCCCTGCCGAGTCAGACCTGCTTTGGCGTGAAGGGAGCAGCACCGGCCGGGCGGCCTCGCTGGCATCTCGGCAGGGCGAGCCCTTATCCGATGAACAAGGCCTTCGCCATCGCGCAAAGGAGATCGTCGACGCCGGCACCATGCAGCCTCGGCCGAGCACGCATCAGGGACTGCTACTCACGCCCGAAACTGTCGAGTTCTGGCTTGGCCGACGCGACCGACTTCATCGACGTGTGCACTACAGCTTCGCTGGCGGAGAATGGACTCATTGGTCGCTGCAGCCGTAGCCAGCTCTGCGAACACCGGCACTCACGTGCACAGTTCTGGTGCTCAGGCAGGACTGGACCAGTCAGCGAAGGACGACGACGTTGTCGCCATCCTCCTGCGGGACGCGCACCAAGCGTGCGAGTCGGCCGCACCCTAGCCGGAGATAATGGGTTCATGAGCGTTCCCTCAAACTACGTGATGCCCGTGGGCGACCTCAGGCGCCCGCTGATCGGAAGAGCGGCCTTCGGGACCCTGCTGGCCTCAGCCATCTTCTTTGTCTTCACAGCGATGAAGCAGAGCAGCCCGGTCTACGTCCACGCACCGTGGGTCAACGACCCGTATGACACCGTGTTCTCGTTCACGATGTTCTTCGTCCCCCTCCTCGCGGCAACCGTTTTGGTTCAAGTTTCACTGTGTCGGAAGTCAGAACCACTCCCGACTGGTCGGGTCGTCACGATCCTTCGTGGATGTCGAATCGCCCTCGCAGCCATGGCGATCGAGCTGTTGTCGGCGTGGGTGTCGGTTGCTCTTGGAGCGAACCGATCGCAGTGGACGGCTTCGACGGCGGTCCTCATCGCTCTCCTTATCCTTTGCAGCGTCGTGACGGGCAAGGTCATCGCCGACGTTGTTCGAGCTCCCCATCTACCCAATCCAGACCATGTGGAGGTACAAGAGCCGGACTGGCTCGCAGATTTGGTCAGCGTTGCTCAGCGGGAGAGCCATTGGCTTGGCCCACTGCGTCATCGCGGACTCAGCGTGCTGGGCTGGACAGATCGGACCGTGCTAACCAAGGTCCGCCGTCACCCGGTGGGGGCGTCTGCCGTGACCAGTGCAGCTTTTGCCCTCACGGTATTTGGCTGGCAGGCGATTCGTGAGAGGTCCCTCTCTTCTGTGACCAGTCTGGAAATGGGTCTTGGGTTCTGCGGCATGTTCACCTTCCTGGTGCTCGCGGGTGCCTATCTCGGAGTCGTCCGGAGCTCGACCAGGTTGTACGGCGGGCAGCGGCGTGCACTCGATGCGGGCGTTGCCGCCTCCATCGTTGCGACAGCAACGCTCGCCTTCAGGGACACGCTGTGGTGGATCGTCGGCAGCACTGCGACCACTGCTGGACCAGCGCAGTTCGCTGTGCTGGTCGGCAGCACCACACTCCTGGCCCTTGTGGTGGTCTTCACACTGGAGACCTTGCGACGGTCACACTCCCGGCCTGCTTCCTGACTGCAGCCCCCATCGGCCGCCAACCAGAAACGTGGGAAGACAGCGTCCCGTAGCCGATCGCCTTCCGACACGGACCTTAGGCCGTATCAGGTCGGCGGCCGTCTAGCATCCAGCGAGTCACGGGTTGAGGAAAGTTGATCGGGCTCGGCACCATCTGCTGGGTGAACACGTAGCGAAAGCCTGCACGCTGCAGCGTTCTGTTGGGGGCGATGTTGAACGCGTTCGGCTGGCAGTACAGCCGCCGGAGCTCCAGCACTTGGAAGTAGATCGCTGCGCTCTGCCTCACGAACTGCGTCCCCATGCCAGAGCGGCGGTGGCTCGTGTCGAGGATGTGCTGATGCATGAACGCCTGTTCACCGAAGGTAATCTGGTCGGCTGAGCTGAAGCCAACGATCTGGTCATCGAACTCCCACGCCAGCGAGTAGTTCTCACGGTCCCGGACCGGCCGGGCATAGTCCGCTTCGTAGAACTCGCGCCACGCCGCACGCGAGGGCAGCAGAGCCCGGTCCACGCCCAGGATAAACAGGTGGTCGTCGGAGGCGTCGTGGAAGTAGTCGATGCGGATACCGACCTCGCTGAGCTGCATCTCACGCACCCGCAGGCGGGATCGCTGTGCCGCTACCCCTGAGTCGGCCAAGCTCGTTGGATCGCCGGTCATGCCTGGATTATCGCAGCCAGGACTGTCGCTCTAACGCCAACAACGTCTATCCCGCACAGGAACCTGCTACTGGCACATCTGCGTCTGTACCCGGAAGCCGTGCACTACCAAGGGTGAGACGCGAGCGTGGTCGCCTCGCCGTGCAACCTCATCTTCGGCGGTGGGCCGGTAACCCGATTTGAAGGGAATGTGCAACCAGGGCCGTCATCGAGTCGGTTGGTCCAGCAGCCCGGGCACAGCGGTCAGGGCATCTAGAAAGGACTGACTGTCAACAGTGGCCGATGCGGCTGCTCGCGCCTCGGATGAGGCGTTGACCGCGACGCTGAACCCGACGGAATGGAACAACGGCAGGTCCGATCGCCCATCCCCGATGGCCACGACCTGATCGAGACCGACCCCGAGGCGCTGACACAGCTCGGCGACGAAGGTGACTTTGTCCTCGGGTTCGCAGTGGCGCTTGACGCGACCAGTGAACAGGCCGGTGGCATCGTCGACCTCCAGATCGGCGCCGCGCACCCGGCTGAAGCCCCATAGATCGGCTAATGCCTCTGCGGCGAAGGACCACGACACCGTGGCGATGACGGCCTCGATGCCACATCCGCTGAGCAGGCTCACACCGAGGGCGATGTCGTCGAGGCTGGGGATCTGCGCCATGACGGCGCTGGCGTCTGCGACGGCGATGTCCCGGTAGAACGGTGCGTAGCCTTCGGCTACCTGGATGTCAGTGATCTTCCCGCTGGCGCAGCGCCGTTCGAGGCCTTCGATCACTGGCCCGTGGCCGATCCAGTCATCCAGGTGAACGCAGGCGGTGGTCCCCGTGACCAGAGTGCCGTCCATGTCGGCCACCACCAAGCGCCACGGGCCCCCGAATGTGCTCACGCCGCGTCACTCTACCGCGGCGACGCGCCCCCATTCACCGGTTCTCGACTCGCCCGCTCATCGGCTATACGCGGTCGTGTTTGTCGACCGTCCGCCGTCCCCGTTGCCGAACCCGCTACGGAACAACGAAGACCTGTTTGTGCCAGGTCATTGGCATTGTCTTGCTCGTCCCGTAGCGGTTACCGGTTACCGGTTACCGGTTACCGGTTACCGATAGTCGGCGAACACCCGATGTTCGGTGCCATCGACGGTCATGATGCCGCCGTGCGGGAGGATCCATTGCGGTCTGGTATGGCCGAATGGGATGCCGACGCAGACGACAGCCTCCGGGTTGTAACGGCCAACGACCTCGACGACGGCATCACGCTGTTCGGCGCGCAGTCGTACTCGGTCCTGGGCGGGCGGACGCTGACTGAGGTCGGAGACCGGCGGCCGGGCAAGGAGGACGGCGCCGACCGCGCCGAGGATGCCGCGTTCGCCGAGCGAGCGGACAATCCAGCCGACGTTGCGCGCGGGCAGGAGCTCCTCGGAGGCCTCGAGGAGCAGCACACCACCCTGCAGGACTTGCGGGGTGAAGGGGAATCGGCCCGCGGTCAGGATCCACTCGATCACCTCGAGGCAACCGCCCCAGGTGCGACCGGTCACCGACCGAGCCGGGCCAGACCAGCTCCAGGGTTCCGTGGCCTCGCGTTCGCCGAAGGACTCCAGGGCCCGCGGGTCGGCCCAGTCGATGCCGACGTCCTCGGACTCGCCCGGATCGGTGATCTCAAGCCTCTCGCCGGACAGAAGAGCGGCTCGCAGCGACCGGGCGTGGATGTCGTCCACGCCCGGTCCAGGGCCGAGGTGGACCTGAGACGAGCCGCCGTAGAAACTCGCGATGCCATTCGCCCAGAGCCAGTGGTGCAGGTTGGTGTTGTCACTGGTCCCCAAGAACGGCTTGGGGTCTTGCCGAGCGATATCGGCGTCCAGGTGCGGGATCACCGTGATTTGGTCCTCCCCACCGACGACGGCGAGGATGGCGCGGATCTCTGGGTCGGCGAAGGCGGCATTGATGTCGGCGGCACGTGCCGCCGGTGTCGCCCCGACCTCACGCGTGCTCGGATACTCGACAGGGATCAGCCCCGTCACTTCGGTGAGCCGACGCATCGCCTGCTCATGCACCTCAGGAAACGCATCAGCCGCCGCAAACGAAGGTGACAGGACCGCAATGCGATCTCCAGGCCGGGCTTTCAGCGGGTGAACGAGGTCGAGCGTCATACCCGAGATCCCAGCGCGCAGAACAGCATGACTTCCATCTCCGTCGTTCGACCGACTTGCCAGGGCACCGACACTACAGACGGGTCCCGGCGATCCCGCACCTCGGATCAGCTAGGCGGAATTCATCAAACCTGCAGCCGCAGCGCGCTGAGGCCGCGACATCTCCATCCGCTCGTGCCGCGACGCGTCCCCCGAGCCGATGTTCGACGAGTCAGCAGAGTGAGCCGCCCACCTGCGGGGGCGTATGACCCATACATCACGATCGCCAGCCCGGGCGGGAAACCATCCGCCAAACCGCGTTTCCGAATTCTGATGTCGAAAAGCCTGTGGAAGGCTTGGGAGAACGCGACTGGTCAGGCCGGTGACCAGAACGTGCAACAGCTCTGGAACCACCTCGCCTACCGCCCTGACAAGCCGGGGCTCTTGGGCGGCGTTACCCGAGTCAAGGGCGGACAAGCCCGGGGGAGAGGCGGTTGGTCTGACGTACATCACTACGAGATCACAGGCGCCGGTCGAATCGACTACCAGTTCCACCCGGAATATAGCGGCGGGGCGAAAGGTGACCCTCATCCGGTTGTCAAGATCATCCGCATCGATATGTTCAGCCACTGACGGTGCCAAGTGCGCGGCAGCGTTGCGCCAAACTCTCGGTTGCGCCCAGCATCTAACGCGTTTCTGATGAGCAGAACCCGGTGATCTTCCTGTCCGACGAGCCCGAGTCTGACCTCCACAAGAGCCCCCGAGAAGTTGTTGCCCCGGGGTCTGTCCAGGGTCGCGAAACGCCCGGCTGCGATTATTGCGGCGACACATTCTGCAGCGATGCTCTGACGCCCACGAGGTCGAGTAGCCGTGTGCGAGCGACAACAAGACCGTCCAGGCGGATGGCTTCGCCCTCGATCGCGGCTCGCCGTCAGCGCCGCCGAGGTAGCCCATCGGTCACCGGTCACCGATCCTCCACCGGTGATCGTCACGTCTGGCCGAGCCTCCTCCAAACCGTAGGCGTTGCGTCGCACGGCGTTCGGCCTGTGCGACGCACTGTCATGGCTGATGCGCGAACGCCCAAGGCCTCGGCCATGGCCGGGAGCCGGCCTGTACGGTGATCACCGGCCCGGCCGCAATTCGCTCGATCTGGTCACCGCTCACCGCTGCACGGCGGCTGGACATCCCGCGTGTCTTGGCAATCCTGGAGAAGCAGCAATGGAGATCCGTTCCACGACCGACCAGGACCTCCCCGTCTTCCTCGACGTAGTTCATGCCGCGTTCGGGCGGTTCACGGAGACCCCGACCGAAAGCGGCGGGCTCTGGTGGTCCGCGCTCGAGATGGACCGCAGCCTGCTTGCCTTCACGGCGGACGGGCGGCCCGTCGGAACCGCCGCCGCGTACTCGTTCGAACTCACCTTGCCCGGCGGGGTCATCGCCCCGGCCGCCGGCGTGAGCGCCGTCGGCGTCCTGCCCTCCCACCGACGCCAGGGCGTACTCAGCGCGATGATGCGCCACCAGCTCACCGAACTGCGGGCCCAAGGAGAGTTTCTCGCCGTACTGCTGGCCACCGAGGACACGATCTACCAGAGGTTCGGCTACGGAATGGCGACCTACACCCGGCAGCTGACGCTGCAGCGCCACCGGGCTGCCTTCGCCCACCCCAGGGCGCGCGCGACGACCGACGCCCCAGCAACAAGCTCGAACACCGGCTCGGTCGAGGTGCTGCGGCGCGCGGAGTGCGGCGAGGTCCTCGAAGAGGTCTACGACCGCTACCGCCGTGCTCAACCTGGCGCGCTAGGCCGTCCGCACCGCTGGTGGGCCTTGGGCGCGGGAGCGCCCCCGGTCACTCCGACGCCGCGCTACGTCGCCGTCCACCGGGACGCCGACGGCGTCCCCGATGGGTACGCCAGCTACTCGATCGACGGCGAGACCTTGACGGTCGACGAGACCATCACCACCGACGACACCGTCTTTACTGCCCTGGCCCGGTTCGTGCTCGGACACGACCTCGTCACCCAGTGCGTGTTCAAGCGCTTCCCTCCCGATCACCCGCTGCGCTGGCAGCTCGCCGACTTCGATGCCGGCCAGGTGAGCAACGACGGGGTCTGGCTCTGGGCGCGGTTACTGGACGTTCCGCGTGCGCTGATCGCGCGCGGCTGGTTCATGGACGGCGAGCTCGTCCTGGACGTCGACGACCCGTTCTTGGGCGAGCACAACCGTTACCTCCTGACCGTTCGGGGCGGCAAAGCGGACTGCGTGCACACGGACCGGGAGCCCGACCTGTCCCTCGACGTCAGCGACCTGGGCTCGGTCTATCTCGGCGGCACTGCCCCGAGCACACTCGTGCGTGCCGGTCACATCCGTGCCCACCACCGGGGCGCGGCAGCCCTGGCCGACGCCCTCTTCCGTGCCGAACGCTCCCCCCACTGCCTGCACTGGTTCTGACCGCCCTCACGCGCTTCACAACGCGCGCCTGACAACATCCGGCTATCACGCGATGGGTATGCGTTCTGGTCCGGTGGGGGATCCGCGTTCGGACGCCCAGGCTCGGCTCTGTTGGGTCTGGTCATCGTGGGTCAGGCGGTGTGTTCGAGGATGGCTGTGCAGATCTGGGGCCAGAGCGGCACGGGTCTGTCGTGCCCCATGTCCTGCAGGAGGAGCAGGTGGGCTCCTGGGACCAGGGCTGCTGTTCGTCGGCCGCCACTGGGTGCGATGAGAGTGTCGTCGAGCCCGTGAATCACCAGGGTTGGAACCTGCAGGTTCCGCAAACCGTTGGCGCGTGATCCGCTCACGATCATTGCGGCGAGCTGGCGAGTGACACCCTCGGGGCAGTAGCAGCGATCGTGACTCTGGGCGGCCAGTTGGCGGGCTGCGGCAAGGTCGGGATACTTTTTCGATCCCCAGATCAGCGAGGTCTTCGCCGCGTCGATGTAGCCCGCTCGGTCGGCGGGCGCAGGGGTGAGCAGTGCCTGGGTTGCCTGTGGCGTGGATTGCCCGAACTCGGGTTCTCCGGTTGTCGACATCATTGATGTGAGTGTGAGTACCCGTTCTGGGTTTTCGATAGCCATTATCTGGGCGATCATGGCGCCCATGGACGCTCCCACGACGTGGGTCCGGCTGATGCCCAGGGCAGTTAGCAGCGCCAGTGCGTCCTCAGACATCGCGTTCAACGTGTACGGCGTGAGTGCTCGGACCATGTCTAGGTCGCCAGCAGATGCAGCGGCGATGATCGCGGCCAAGTCGACGGGCCGGTCGTCAATCTTGGAGGAGAGTCCGCAGTCGCGGTTGTCGTAGCGGATCACGAACCGCCCGGCATCCGCGAGACGTTCACAGAACGCCCGTGGCCAGGCGATCAACTGGGCACCCAACCCCATGACGAGCAGTAACGCCGGGTCGGTTGATGAACCAAAGGTGTCGTATTCGAGCTTCAAGCCGTCCGGCGTCATGATTTGTGGCACTTTCAGGAGTCTGCCATGAGCGGGACCGTCCCATCCCTGTCCTGGTTAGCGTCATCCCAGGTGGAGGCCCTCACCGGCCTCGACGATCTGATCGCCGAAACCGTGGCAGACATGCGGGAACAGGGAGAGACCGTTCCCCAACCATTGTCCGAGCGCAGGTACTCGGGGAAATTCAACCTGCGCGTGGGCGAAAGCCTGCACCGCCGACTCGCCATCGAAGCTGCAGAAGAACAGGTGAGCATCAACCAGCTGGTCATCCGCAGACTCATGGCCGTGAGCTAGGAGCACGCTGCACGTCCCACTTTGTCGCTGGGCGTGCGTTCTTGTTCGGTGATGGATCCTTGGCTACGGGACGATCAAAAGCCGCGGTAATCGTCGGTCACATGCTCCGCTGGCCGTTCCACTATCGGAACGGCGGACAGTCGACAAGTGACTACCGGATCTGGCTTGATGAGCGGACGTTGGCGCCTTATTCCACTTGCAACGCAAGGCATGAGGCTTGGCCAGGTCATGCTGAACGTGATCGGATCACCTTGCCCGGCGGAGCACCGTTGACGGCCGATACCACTTGAGGTGTCTCCCGATGACGGGTGGCGGTCACTTACGGTGGCCTTGGGAGGGGCCTCGGTGGCGACGGTTTCCGGGTGAGCTCCGGGCTCGTGAAAGAGATCGTCAGCCGGGACCCGTCTCTCCCAAGCAGGCCCGGCTAAGGGAATTGGTGGTCGGCGCCGAACCGCGCCTCCCTACGGGCACTGCCACACCTAGGCCACCGTGGCTGTAGCCCGCAAGCTGATCGAACGGACCTGGACGGTTCCGACTCGCCAGCAGCCGTATCAGCTGCGAGACGTCGACCAGACTGTGGTCACTATCCGCGCAGCCAAACAAATCATGCCAGCAAGTGCGTCGTGCCTGAGCACGTGCGCAAACGGTCAGCGGACGCCGTCGAGGCCGTCGGCGGAGGCGCTGACGATCGTCATATGGGGATCGCCGCATGCTTCACCTCCGATGTGCTCGCCGAGGCCAAGCGCCGCTTCGGGGCCTACGACCAATCGGTGTCCTGGTGAGCCGCTGAGCTCAAGGCGACGGCGTGACCGGGGACCGCAGGCCGAGCCACTGCTCGGCGTCCCAGGCCTGGAACCGCTCCACCTCGGTGAACCCCAGCTTTGCCGCGAGACGCATCGAGGCGACGTTGGCGGTCTGAGTGGTAAGCACCACCGGCTCGCAGGCAAGGACGCCGTCGAACCAGTCAAGTGCCGCCGCGCACGCCTCGACGGCGTACCCGAATCCCCACGCTCGCGGCAGCAACAGGTAGCCGAGATCGGCCTTCCCCGCAGCAGCCGGGCGACGGTGCCCCGTTGCTCTCCTGAGCAGGATCTGGCCGATCATCGCCCCGTCGAGATCAACGACGAAACTCCCGGGGCACCGCTCGGGCGCCGCGGGCATCTCGTGCTCAAGCTCGTCACGCGGCCGGGGGCCGCCGAGGTAGGTGTGCACCTCTGGCGACGCCAGCAGCTCGATGAACGCCGCACGGTCCCGGGCCTCGGGCTCGCGGAGCACGAGACGCTCGGTTCTGATCGGGGGCGGTGGCCAGGCGACGGGTCCGAACTCAGTCATGGTGGGCAACCTACCCAAGGAATCTGGCTCTCGTGCTACAGCACACCGGAGCACGACGACGTCGGCTTACCCACATGTCCGTTGGGTGCTGCCCGTCCTTTTCTTGGTCGCCGCTAGCAGTAATCTCTGGGCTATTGCCACGATAGCTGGCTCCACCGTGTCCATCCCTGCCGCTGATGTAGCACCGCAATTTTGCAGTCTGCACGGGAATGCTCTTCCTGGCACCGGGCCCAAAGGTTAGGCGGATTTGGCGCCGCCTAACGTCCGCAATCGCCGCTGAAGGAGGCCCGCTCCGGGCGGGGTTCGTTTACAAGCGGGGGAATGTCGCAGTGTACCCTCTGTGCTCTGCATCACACTCAACCTCTTGGTGACGCTGACCCATGACCAACTAAGGCGATTGGACACGAATGGCCATCACTGCCACCAGCACCACCACCGGCCACAACGGTCATCTACCCAGGGACGTCGGCTTCTGGGGCCTCATGTTCGTCTCACTCGGTTCGATCATCGGCTCCGGCTGGCTGCTGGGCGCGCTCACCGCGGCGACCCTAGCGGGACCTGCCTCCCTGATCTCGTGGGTATTGGCCGCTGTCATGCTGGCTCTGCTGGCCCTGGTCCACGCCGAGCTCGGCGCCGCCTACCCTGCCGCCGGAGGCACCGCACGCTTCCCCCGATTCGTCTTCGGGCCGCTGGCAGGCTTCACCGCGGGCTGGATGGCGTGGCTGCAGGCGGTCACCATCGCCCCGATCGAGGTGGAGGCAACGCTGTCGTACACCGACCACATCTCCTGGGTGAACTCACACGTCAGCATCCTGCGGGTGGACGGCACCCTGACCCCTTCGGGCATGCTTCTAGCTGCCGTTTTCATGCTCGCCTTCACCGTGATCAACCTGGTGGGCGTCAAGGCAATGGCGGAGACCAACGGGATCGCCGTGATTTGGAAGACCGCTATCCCGCTGCTGACCGTAGCCGTGCTAGTTCTCGTGGCTTTTCACCCGTCCAACTTCACCGCCGGCGGCGGGTTCATGCCCTACGGCGCGCACGGGGTGTTCGCGGCGCTTCCGGCGGGGGTGGTGTTCGCACTCCAGGGCTTCGAGCAGGCCATCCAAATGGCCGGTGAGGCTAGACATCCCCAGCGCGACGTGTCCCGCGCCGTGATCGCGTCGATGGTGGTCGGCACCATCGTCTACCTTCTACTCG
>Ga0182021_10011282_pt1 | contig 10602 bp, 6 predicted proteins | sample 612E3MmetaG_FD_120493 | JGI IMG/M metagenome (GOLD analysis project Ga0182021, IMG submission 120493) | Permafrost microbial communities from Stordalen Mire, Sweden - 612E3M metaG (Illumina Assembly) | ecosystem: Environmental > Terrestrial > Soil > Wetlands > Permafrost | place: Sweden... | reverse complement strand
GACCGGATCGGCTATTCCATGATCCGGGATGCGGAAGAGCAAGGCCTGATCAACAAGGATACGGTCATCATCGAGCCGACCAGCGGCAATACCGGCATCGCCCTCGCCTTTGTGGCGGCGGCCAAGGGGTACCGGCTCATCCTCACCATGCCGGATACCATGAGCATCGAGCGGCGCAATCTCCTCAAGGCGTATGGCGCCGAGCTGGTGCTGACGCCGGGCGCCAAGGGGATGAAGGGTGCGATCGAGAAGGCCGAGGAACTGGCTGCCGCGACACCCAATTCGTACGTCCCGCAGCAATTCAATAACCCGTCCAACCCGGCAATCCACCGGGCCACCACCGCGGAAGAGATATGGGAGGATACGGACGGCAGGATCGACATCCTGGTCGGCGGGGTCGGCACCGGTGGCACCATCACCGGGGTCGGCGAGGTGATCAAGAAGAAAAAGCCCGGTTTCCAGGTGGTGGCTGTGGAGCCGTTCGACTCGCCGGTACTTTCGGGTGGCCAGCCCAGCCCTCACAAGATCCAGGGGATCGGCGCGGGATTCGTCCCGAACGTGCTCAATACCGGCATTATCGACGAGATCTACAAGGTCAAAAACGAGGAGGCCTTTGCCACCGCCCGCCGCCTGGCCCGCGAAGAGGGGCTTCTGGCTGGCATTTCCGGCGGCGCCGCGGCCTTTGCTGCCCTGCAGATAGCGAAGCGGCCCGAGAACAGCGGGAAACTGATCGTGGTCGTGCTCCCTGACACCGGTGAGCGCTACCTTTCCACGGCGCTCTTTCAGGATGCATAGGAGACTGTCGGACTCCCTGGTTTTATAGATTCTTACGCCAAAGGAGAAATTGTTCATGAACGCACAGAAGAAGATAGTTTCCGACCTGGTCTGGACACGGCTCCGTCAGGAAGCAACCGGCATGGCGCAGGCTGAGCCGATGCTGGCCGGCTACCTGCACGATACACTTATCCGACATAAGACGCTGGAGTCGGCGGTTTCCTACTTCCTCTCGGGCAAGCTGGCATCACGCTACCTGCCGGCCATCACGCTCCGGGATATCTTCAATGAGGCACTGGAGGCTTCGGACGATATCCGGGAAGCCGTCCGCCGTGATCTTAATGCAGTTATCGAGCGCGATCCGGCGGCCCGCAGCCTGGCCCAGCCGTTCCTCTACTTCAAGGGATTCCATGCCCTGCAGTCCTACCGGGTTGCCCACTGGCTCTGGCATCAGGGAAGCGAGCCGCTCGCTCTCTACCTGCAAAACCGAATCTCCGAGGCGTTCGACGTGGACATCCATCCCGCTGCCCTCATCGGCAAGGGGATACTCATCGACCACGGCACCAGCGTGGTGATCGGCGAGACGGCCGTGGTGGGGGACAATGTCTCCATGCTGCACGAGGTGACCCTGGGGGGGACCGGCAAGGAATCCGGGGATCGGCATCCCAAGGTCGGCAACGGCGTCCTGATCGGCGCCGGGGCGAAGATACTGGGCAATATCAGGATCGGCAAAAACTCGAAAATTGCCGCCGGCAGCGTCGTGCTCAACGAAGTGCCTCCCAACTCGACAGTGGCAGGCATCCCGGCCAAGGTCGTCGGCAAACCGAAGTTTGCCGAACCGGCCCGACAGATGGATCAGCATGTCGAGTTCGACTACTGCATCTGAGTGAAAAGTTACAGGCCTGATACATGTATGAGATAGCTTTACATGATGTGAACTATTTTACAGCGAGTATGCCGTTGATTTCGTCTGAATCCACGGCTCCTCGTGGGCGGAAAGTCCACATTGGTCGACTGATGTCGTGACTGTTCATTCCTGCGGCCGGAGATGTGAAAGGCGGCGGCTTCGGCCGCCGTTTTTATACCGGTTGAATGGAGTGGGGCGATCCCATCATGCACCTGACTGCTTGACATTACAGGGAGATGGGATTAATTTAGAAACTTCCGGAGGGGTCAATGGATTATGCGTATTCCGTTAAGCGGAGATAATTAGTGATCCTGGCCGGGACAGTGCCGGCGGGCGACCTGCTGTTGTGCATGCAGGGGGCACGCGCCCTCTTCACAGGACGGTCCTTTGTTCATCGTTGATCCTGAGTCACTCCATTGCCGGCATGACAGACCCGGACGAAGAACCGCAGCAGATAAAAACAGCCCGCGAAAGCGGGCTTTTTTTGTCCAGCATAATGGTCCGCCTGGAGCCGGCCATTGCGGAGAAGGTGACCGGGGCAGCCACGGGGCCCCGTCAGGTTGCGGTGCTGCCGGTCGCGCGGCGCATCCAGAAAAAGACAGGCACGCCGGATGCAATGAAGGCGAGCCCAGCCAGCGATTCCTTCGGCGAGGTCATGAGGGTATTGACGAGCAGTCCAAGGGCGGCGGCGGCAAAGAGGAGGGGGAGCAAGGGATAGGCAAGGACCCGGTAACCCCGGGGGGCATTGGGCATCCTGAAGCGGAAGATGATGAGCGAAATCGAGGCGAGCGCATAGAATATCCACCCGGCGAAGACGACGTAATCGGTGATCTGGTCGAAGGTTCCCGAAACCGCAAGAACACTCGCCCACCCTCCCTGGATGATCGCCGACCGGACCGGGACATTGCTTTTTGGATGGACGGCCGCCAGGAATTTCGGCATCATTTTTTCGGTGGCCATGGCATAGGGTATGCGGGAGCTGGTAAGGATTGAGCCGTTGAGCGCTCCCATGGCGGAAATGAAGAAGGCGGCGGAGAGGAGCATGGTCCCTGATGTGCCGAGAAAACCCGCCGCAGCCTTGGTCGCCGCGGGCAGTCCATCCGGGTGCAGTTTGGAATTGGCAGTGAGCAGTTCACCGAAGGGAAGCGCGTAGACATAGGCAATATTGGCCAGGGTATAGATGACCATGACCCCCCCCACACCGATGATGAGGGAGAAGGGAATCGATTTCTGCGGGTTCTGGATCTCCCCTGCCACCATCGGCATGTTGTTCCAGCCGTCGTAGGCCCAGAGTGCCGCCAGGACCGCTGTGCCGAAGGGAGCGAAACCGGGCCAGGCCCCGCCGCCGGGGGACGCACGGGGGAGGAGATGACTCCAACTGCCGGACGGGCTGAGGGCGAAGATGGCAAACGTGAGTCCGAAGATGATGAGGATCTTCAGGGCGGTCACCCAGGACTGCACCCGTCCGCCGAAGCGGACACTGAGACAGGAGAGGCCGGTGAAGAAGATAATGAAGCCGACAGCCAGGGGGGTACGGCAGCTGCCGACCCCCGGGATGCCGGTCCCGGCGAGGAAGGTCGCTCCCCCCACGGCGTAGGCGGCGATGGACCCGGGAGAGGCGACCCAGAACCGCATCCAGCCATAGAGAAAGCCGGGGAGATCGCCATACGCCTCGCGGATGTAGACATATTCCCCCCCGGCCCGGGGAAAGATACTGCCGATCTCGGCATAGACGAGCGCTCCGGCAAAGGAAAGAATTCCTGCAGCGACCCAGGCGAGCAGCATCCAGTGGGGAGCGCCCACGGTCTGGGACATGATGCCCGCCTTGAGAAAAATACCGGTGCCGATGACGGTCCCCACCACCAGCGCACCGGCATGGACCGGTGTCAGGCCCCGGACCAGATGCCCCTGCTTGTTCACGTGCTACCTCCCTCCGACGCCCCATGGTACCAGAGTTTCCTGCTTGATAACAACTAGTTTCCGTCCTACAATAGCGCCGTGCAGTCGATTGCCACAGCCCGGGATTAAGCGGTCGGGGAGGGACGAAGATGCGGTACGGCCTGAACATTGTCATGGTTCTTATAAGCCTGGTAACGGCGCCCCCCTGCTTTTCCCAGGATGCTTCCACCCACCGGCAGCTCCTGATCTCCCTGACCGGCTCCTGGGACGATTCCCGTGCCACCGTCTACCGGATTGAACAAGAGGAGGGACGGTGGATTCGGGTGGGGAGCGGTATGCCGGGGATGGTGGGGGAACGGGGCCTGGCATGGGATCCTCGGTCTTCAGACCGGGACCGGGCCGGGCCGGTGAAGAGGGAAGGGGACCTCCGGGCCCCCGCGGGGATTTTCCGCCTGCTTGTGGCCATGGGCTTTGCCCAACTCCCCCCTGCCGGTGTCATGCTCCCCTACCGGGCCATAGAGGAAGGGGTCCACTGCGTGGACGACCGGGACTCACCCTACTACAACCGGATCGTTTCGGAACAGGGGCTTCCCCGCCCCGCCGCGGAACTCTGGCGCTCTTCGGAGCGGATGTGGCAGCTGCCTGATCTCTACCGGCTCCTGCTCGTAGTCGACTTTAACGGGGGGACGCCGGTGCCGGGCAATGGGAGCTGCATATTCATGCATGTCTGGCACGGGCCGGGTCTGGCGACGACTGGCTGCACCGCCATGGCGGAGGTCGACCTGGCGGAGACCGTGAAGTGGCTCATGCCCGGGGCGGACCCGGCGCTGGTGCAGCTGCCCCGGGAAGTATACCGACAGGTATGGCGTGAATGGCGCCTTCCTGCACCGGAACTGCTGGAGGATGGAGTGGGGCAGGCAGGCGCGCCCCTGGTGGATATCCGCTCGGTGGCACCAGGTGTGGTGGTGGAGATGAGGTATGCCCGACCCGATAATTTTATGGGGAAGACGGTCTACAGCTGCGGCCGCTGCTTCCTCAGGCCGGGCACGGCGGCCAAAGTGGCAAAGGTTGCGGAGGATCTGGGGAAAAAGAAGCTCCTCCTGAAGCTCTGGGACTGCTATCGTCCCCTCTCGGTGCAGAAACTTTTCTGGGCGCTCGTGCCCGACCCCCGCTATGTGGCCGACCCCAGGACCGGATCCAGGCATAACCGTGGCACGGCCGTTGATGTCACCCTGGCGGATGCCGAAGGGCGCGAACTGGCCATGCCGACCGGATTCGACGATTTCTCCCTCCGGGCCGGCCACGGGGAGACCGACCTGCCGGCAGACGTGCTGGTCAACCGGCGGCTCCTGGCAGAGACCATGCGGAAGGCGGGATTTCGTCCCCTTCAATCCGAGTGGTGGCACTATGACGATTGTGAGGGGGGAAGCGAGCTGCTCGACGTCACGTTCGATGAACTTTGCGTCCGGGACGGCGGCGCCGACCCGGGCAATAACAGAAACGATTCGACGCGCTAGCGTCCCGATTGGCTGAACGGCCCAGGGCCGGATGCTATTATCCTATCAGCAGTCACACTCCGCACCATCCCCGGGACTTCCCGGACATCTCTGCATCTTCCCGCAATCCTGATATACTTCAATTCATAGAGACAGACCGCACAGGACAGCCTTGGCTGACCCGGGACAACTCTGCCTCACCCTCACTCAGCCCGGAAAGGAGTTTTTCATGTCCAGACGACGTATTTCCCGACTGCTCAAGAGCCGGCCCACCATCGAAGGGGCGGGCGTCCACCTCAAGCGCGCCTTCGGCTACTCCCAGGTGCCGCTGTTCGATCCGTTCCTGATGCTGGATGATTTTCACACGGCCGTTCCGGCGGAATACCTGCCGGGGTTTCCCTGGCACCCCCACCGGGGGATCGAAACGATCACCTATGTCCTCGAAGGTCTGGTGGAGCATGGCGACAGCATGGGGAACAGCGGCGTGATCGGTGCAGGCGACATACAGTGGATGACCGCCGGCAGCGGGATCATCCACCAGGAAATGCCCCGGGAAACACCGACCCGGAAGATGTGGGGCTTCCAGTTCTGGGCGAACCTTCCCGCTGCCCGGAAGATGATGCCGCCCCGCTACCGGGACGTCAAGGCGGCCGACATCCCGGAAGTGACGCTCGATTCGGGGTGCCGGCTCAAGATCGTGAGCGGCATGATCGATGGCGTCCAGGGGCCGGTGCGGGATATTGTCATCGACCCGGAGATGCTGGATGTCACGGTCCCGCCCGGGACTGTATTCCAGCACCCGGTGAAAGCAGGGCATACCGCGGTAGCCTACGTGCTTGCAGGCGAGGGATATTTTGATGATCGTCGCGATCCCTTTGACTACGAGGTAATGGGCTCGGGTTGGATGGATGTCACGAGGCGCTGTTTCTGCGGCCCTGAAACCGTTGTTCTCTACGAACGGGAAGGAGATGAACTGGCTGTGGAGACGGGGGAACAGGGTGTCAGGTTCCTGTTCATCTCCGGGAAACCTCTGAACGAGCCGGTCGCCTGGTACGGCCCCATTGTCATGAATACCCGGGAGGAGCTCCGGATCGCCTTTGATGAATACAACAAGGGGACGTTCGTCAAGAAGGGGTGAGGGGTTGACTATGTTGTGAAGTGAATTATAATTAATTAAAAAGAGAAGAGCCAATTCCGTTACTCCGGAGTATACAGGATAAATCTCACTGTCTCTCAGACAGCGGAGGAGGATGACCATGTATGCCAAGACCGTTGCATCAGTCGTTCTACTACTCCCCCTGACAATGGGTGCCGGTGCATTCGCCGGCAGCTCCGCACCGGAGACCCCTCCGGCGCAGAAGACGGAGTGTCAGCTTGACGCCGGCGCTGGCCGCAAGACTCATGAAGCAGAAGGCACCAAGGCTGCCGCCGGGGTATCCGTCAATCCGACCGCCACATCCCCGGTGCCAAAGGTCGTATTCCAGATCAATCAGGCAACCGATGCCCCGAGCATCATCCGTTTTGTCACCAACTACCTGATTGCCGAACCGGCGGCCAGGGTTGTGGTTGTTGGCTATGGCGGGGGGGTGGATTTCATGCTGAAGGAGGCACTGGATAATTCAGGCAAACCCTATGCCGATCAGGTGAAGACCCTGGCGGACAAGGGAGTGCTGTTCAAGGTCTGCAACAATACCCTGAAGGCGAGAAACCTCACTGCAGATGCCGTGGTGCCGGGTGCCGTGGTAGTGCCGGGGGCCGTCAACGAAATCATCCGGCTCCAGAACAGGGAGGGATACGCATACTTCCGCCATTGAGCCGGCAGAGGAACGTATCGTTTATGTTACGGAACTGCGGGGGAGTCTGCATTACCCGGAGCGTCCGGGAGGGTGAAGTAAAAGGTCGCCCCCCTCCCCGGTGTTCCCTCCCCCCAGAGCCTGCCGCCATGCAGCTGGATGATGCGGAGCACGGTGGCGAGCCCCACGCCTGTTCCCTTGAATTCCTCCTCCCTATGAAGCCTCTGGAAGGGGGTGAAGAGGCTCTGCGCATGTTTCATATCGAAACCGGCGCCATTGTCACGGATGAAAAACACCTTTTCCCCCTTTTCCTCAGTCAGTCCGAATTCGATGCGGGTCACAGCTTTTTTCCGGGTATATTTCCAGGCATTGCCCAGCAGGTTCTCCAGGGCCGATTTCAGGAGGGGCGCGTCGCCATGGGCCGTGAGTGCCGGTTCGATAATGAATTCGGCAGTCCTTCCAGGCTCTTCCTCCTTTAGTCTTGCCAGAATCTCCGTGGTCAGCAGGCTCAGGTCGATCTCTTTGCGCTGCAGTTCCCGGCGGGAAATCCTGGAGAGGTGGAGCATGGCATCGAAGAGCTCCTCCATCCTCTCGCTGGCCTTGCAGATGGTCCCTACGCAGAACCTGCCGGTCTCGTCCAACTGGCCAGAGCAGACATCATCCAGAATCTGGGCTGCGCTGTAGATCGCCGTCAAGGGTATCTTGAGGTCATGGGAGAGAGAGTAGCCGAACGCCTCCAGGTCACGATTGGCGGCGGCGAGTTCCTGGGCCCTCCGCTCCAGGTCCTTGTTGAGCTTGATGATCACTTCTTCCGCAGCCTTCCGTTCGCTGATATCCCTCACCACACAGATAAGGCCGCTCCCTTCGATCACGCTCAGGGATACTTCCTGGGGGAAGGTGGTGCCGTCGCGTCTTCTGCCGATCGCTTCCCCCCGCCATCTGGATTTTTCCCGGAGCACCGGGAAGACATCCCGCTCGAATCTCCGGATTTCGTCATCCTCGTACAATGCCCGCCAGGTTTTTCCGACAAGCTCCATGGGGGAATAATACCCGTACATCCCGGCATGGGCCGTGTTGAGATATGCATATTCCCCGTTCTGGTTCAGAATGGCGATGCCGTCCGCGGAACCTTCAATGGCCGCCATCTGTTTCATCAGTTGATTTTCTATCTGTTTCCGTCCGGTGATATCCCTGACGAGTTCGATGCAGGCGATGATCTCGCCGGTCGAGTCTCGCAGCGGCGAAGCGGTCACTTCGATGTCGATCGTCTCCGCGCCGATCCGCACCGACTTTTCGACCGTATGAACGGCGCCGTCATGGAACGCCATTTCCACCGGGCAGTCCTCGCAGACCTCGTCGCGCCCCTGGTAGACCCGGTAACAGTATTCCCCCGGGTGGTCTCCGATCAATGCCTTGTGTACTTCGTTCTGGTAGATTATCAGGAAGTCCCGGTCCTGGATGATTATCCCTTCGCCGATGGCGGCAATGATCGCTTCCGTGCGCGCCTTTTCATCCTCGGCCCTCACGACTGCGGCACGGAGCGCCTCTTCCGCCCGTTTTCGTTCGGAGATGTCGCGCACGATCATCAGGGCGGCCGGCTCCCCCTTCCAGAGTGTCAGGGTGGTCGTCAACTCAACCGGCACTGCAGAGCCGTCCTTGCGGATCAGGCGTGTTTCGAGCTGCTGACGGACCTCTTCACAGATGAGGATTTTTTTCAGCTGCCCGGTGAGAAATGAGCTGTCGTCCGGGTGTGCAAGCTCCCGGATGCCATGCCGGGGGAGTTCATAGGTGCTGTACCCCGTTATCTCCTCGATCCGGCAGTTGCCGTAGGTAAAAGAGCCGTTGCCGGAAATTACCAGCATGCCGTCACTGGAAGTCTCCGCCAGGGCCCGAAAATTGTTTTCGCTTTCCCTCAGGGCTTCCTGCTGCCTATCCAGGGCGGAAACCATTCCGTTGAAGGCCTCTGCCAGAGTGCCGATCTCATCGGCGGAAACGACCGGGACAAGTTTGTCACTGCCGCTCTTTTCCGGAAGTGCGGCGACATGCCGGGTGATCAGCTGCAGCGGGGTGGTCAGCCGTTTCATGACCAGCCAGACTATCACCAGCATGGCGAACGTCCCCGCCGCGATTCCGCCGACCATGAAGAGCCGGGTCCTGTGCATCGGGGCATAGGCTTCGGCTACGGGATAATTGAGCGCGGTTATCCAGTCGGTTATGGTGAGGTGCTTGTAGGTGACGAGCATCGGAATGCCCTGGGGATTGATGGTCTCTCCGCTGCCGTCGTACCCGGCAAAGGCCCGGTCGTACAAACTGTTGACTCCCGGCGGCGCAGCGAATTTCATGATTCTTGGCTGGTCTGGATGCATGATCATGACGCGGTCTGACGTGGTGAGGGTGATGTAGCCGGTCGCACCTATCTTTGTCGCCTGGAGATCGCCGAACAGGTCAGTTCCCAGCAGCCTCAATCCACCGCAGAGAATGCAGGCGATCTGACCCTTGCTGTCGAAGACGGGAGCGGTAAGGATGACCATCAGACTCTGGTCGGGGAGGCTTGAGATAAAAGGGGATGAAACTGCCGGTTTCCCGGTATCTACGGTCTTCCGGAAATACCCCCGGTGGGGGAAGCTCATTCCGCGCCGGTTCGGCAGGGCGGGGCTTTCTGCGACCAGTTTTCCTTCCCTGTCCAGGATGAACAGCGTGGCGTCGAAGAGGGTGTGGAGGGTGACCCTCTCGTCCAGGAACCGCTGCGTGGATTCGGCATCGGCAATGATGCCGGGGGGGACCTTAGAGCTTACCGAGACCAGCGACTTCTGCAGCGTCTTCAGCTTGTCGTCGATATCATCGGCAATGGCGCATGCCAGCGCATACTGCTGGCTGGCGAGAGACTGCTTGTACTTGTCTTCAAAATAGGAGATTGAGAAATAGCTGATGGTCGTCGAGAAAAGCACGAACAGGAGGGAGACTGCCAGGGCCATGCGGGTTTTCAGGCTGATCTTCCGCACCATAACATTCTCCGGAACTGCGTGGGAGAAACAAGCTGCACCGGTCAGGCAGGGCTGGATAAGCGTGCAGGCGACGTCGGTTCATCTTCCCGTTTGCTGCCCCCTGGGGCAAAAAGGCTGCGAGACTCCCTCGTTCGGCAACCCGGCTGTCCGTTTCGGGATCCGTGGCTTTGCATCCCCGGATTTCTCCGGTTTTGCTCTTTTCAGGGCATGGACTTGTTACTTTATAATTATAAAAAATTAATTATATAAAGTCAAGATTAATTAAAAAAATTTTGCACAGAATCTGCCGTAATTTCAGGTGATTGAGAACAGGGGGATGATACTGACGGAGCATGTCTGGAACGGGGCGGGTTCCGCTGAAACCGGCGGGCTGTTTTTCAGTGAAATGACAGGTCATTCCCTCTCTTTTTCTTCTGAAAAATTAGCTCTCCAATGATGATTACATAGATGGAATTCACGGACAATGCTTAATTGCGGACAATTGACAGGGGCATCTACCAGGCACAAAAAGAATTGAGTAGAATACAATCTACGTGTACGACAAATGCTGGGATCTGGAAGATTATGAACAGGTTCCATATAATCAATATATCATATTTCATGAGTATCGCAAACAAATGGGTCGTAGACGAATTGACTCAAATTAAATGTAACCGTAGCTGGACATGAGAAGGGTACGTTGCATCATATTACAGGTAACCGAAAGGAGGCTGTGATATGGTGCTACG
>Ga0182021_10011281_pt1 | contig 10603 bp, 9 predicted proteins | sample 612E3MmetaG_FD_120493 | JGI IMG/M metagenome (GOLD analysis project Ga0182021, IMG submission 120493) | Permafrost microbial communities from Stordalen Mire, Sweden - 612E3M metaG (Illumina Assembly) | ecosystem: Environmental > Terrestrial > Soil > Wetlands > Permafrost | place: Sweden... | reverse complement strand
TCAGCTTGCCCGGCGCCTTGCGCATGGCATCGAGCAACTCGGGCATGGTCTTCCACGGCGCGTCGCGCGGCACCACGCAGACGTAGGGATTCAGATCGAGCAGCGAAATCAGGGTGAAGTCGTTCCACTTGTACGGCGTATTCGAATCCATCGCCGGCAGGATCGCGTGCGAGGCGATGCGCGCCGCGAGCAGGGTGTAGCCGTCGGCGGGCGCGGTGCGCGTCGCCATCGAGCCGATCTGGCCCGAGGCGCCGACGCGGTTCATCACCACGACCGGCTGGTTGTTGAGGTACTTCTGCACGTGCTGCGCCAGGTTGCGGGCGGAAAGATCCGATTCGCCGCCCGCGGCGAAGGCCGCGATCAGCGTGACCGGCTTGGACGGATATCCGGTCTGCGCGTGGACCGCGGCGGAAGCGATTGCCGCGGCGAGCGCAAAGCCGATCGACTGCAGTGTGAGTCTGCGCATGGTTGCCTCCTCCTCTTTCGGACAAATAATGCTTGTTATTGAAACGATAGCCTGTTCCATCAGGCGCGCGGCCAATCATACAGTGCAGGGCGAAATCCTGTCCCGCAATCGCGGCCGGCCCGCGCCGTCCGGATTCTTCTGCGCCGCTGATACTATGCCGTTTCACCTTGCTCCCCAGTTTTGGCGGAAACGTCTAAACTCGCGGCAGCGCATCAGTTCTCTGAAAAGCGGAGGCTCTTCCATGCATACGCGTCGTCAGTTCCTCGGCAAGGTCGCAGCGGCGTTGGCCACGAGTGCCACTACCTTCCCGCTGCGCGCGTTCGCGCAGGAAGGCGCCAGGCAGGTCGGCATAACGGTCGCGTTTCCGGCCGGCGGCGCGACCGACATCCTGGCCCGGCTGATTGCCGACGGATTGCGGCGCAACTATGCGCCCACGGTGGTGGTGGAGAACCGGCCGGGCGCCGGGGGCCGCATCGGCACCGAATACGTGAAGAACGCCAAGAACGACGGCAGCGTGCTGCTGTTCACGCCCGCGTTTCCGCTGGTGATCTTTCCGCAGGTGTACAAGAACCTGCCCTACGACACGCTGCGCGATTTCGTGCCGGTGGGCATCGGCGCAAGGGGCGGCTCGCTCGCCTTGTCGATCGGGCCCGCGGTGCCCGCGAGCGTGAAGACGGCGACCGAGTTCGCGCAGTGGTGCAAGGAGAATCCGAAACACGCGGTATTCGGGGCGCCTTCCGGCTCCGGGCAGCATTTCGCCGGCGCGATGTACGCCCGCGCCGCCGGGATCACGCTGGAACTGGTCCCGTACAAAGGAGGCGCGCCGCAGATCCAGGATCTGCTCGGCGGGCATATACCGGCGAGCGTCAACCCCGTCGCCGAAGCCCTGCCGCACGCGCAGGGCGGGAAACTGCGCGTGCTCGCGACGACCGGTTCGAAGCGCTCGCCCTCCCTCCCCGATGTGCCGACCATGCTGGAACTGGGTTACAAGGATGTACTGTTCCAGGACTGGCTGGGCATGTTCGCGCCCGCCGGAACGCCGTTTGCCATCGTTAGCAGGCTCAATGCCGCCATGGCCGCGGCGATGAAGTCCGAGCAGGCCGCCGAAGGCCTGGCGAAACTCGGCATGGAAGCCGAGATCGTCTCGGCGGAACGCTTTGCCGAGATGGTCAAGGCCGACTACGAGCGCTACCGCGCGATCGTGCAGACCACGGGCTTCACCGCCAATGACTGAAGCCGCGGCGAAAGTACAGGTGGCGTTCTGGCCCAGCATTGCCGGGCGCGAAATCGAGGCGAGCCTGCGCACCATCCCCGGCGCCGAGCTGGCCGTCGTCGACGACCTCGACAAGCTCACTGCAGCGGCGCCCGGGATCGAAGCGCTGGTGATCGGCGGGCATTTTTTCGACAGTCGCGTCGCCGAGGCGTTGCGCACGCGGGCGAAGCGCCTGCGCTTCATCCAGTCGTTCACCGCAGGCTACGAAGGGCTGCAGGCGCACGGCGTGCCGCCCGGCGTGGTGGTGGCCAATGCCGGCGAGAGCTGGTCGCCCGCGGTGGCCGAGCACGGCATGGCGCTGCTGCTCGCGCTGGTGAAGTGCCTGCCGCAGGCGATTCTCAATCAGTCGCGCGGCCTGTGGGACCGCAGCCACACGGCGCGCATGGGCAGCCTGGAACGACAGACGCTCGCGATCGTCGGCTACGGCAGCATCGGCCGCGAGTTCGCGCGCCGCGCGAGGCCTTTCGGCATGCACATCGTCGGGCTGTCGCGCAGGGCCATGCCGGATCCGCTCGCCGACGAAGTGCAGACTATGTCCGCGCTGCACGCCGTGCTCGCCCGCGCCGACGTGGTGCTCGTCGCGGTGCCCTACTCGAGGGAAACGCACCATCTGATCGGCGCGAAGGAGCTCGCCGCCTGCAAGCCCGGCGCGATCCTGATCAACGTCGCGCGCGGCGGCCTGGTCGATCCGGCCGCGCTCGCGGCCGCACTCTCGAGCGGCCAGCTCGGCGCTGCCGGGACCGATGTGACCGAGCCGGAGCCGCTGCCGCCAGGCGACCCGCTGTGGGGCGCGCCGAACCTGATCATCACGCCGCATGTGGCGGGCGCGAGCGGGCCGGTCGGACGCGAGCGCCTGGCCGGATTCGTCGCCGCCAACGTGGCGCGCTTTGTCGCCGGCGAGCCGGTCAGCTGTGTGGTTACGCTCTGAGGAGAGGCGCATGAAAATCGTCAAAATCGAGGACCTGCATGCCGATGCGGGCTGGCGCACCTGGAGTTTCCTCAAGCTGACGACGGACGAGGGCCTGGTGGGCTGGTCCGAATTCAACGAGGCGCAATGGAATCCGGGGCTGACTGCGGTGATCAGAAGGCTCGCCGAGCACGCGCTGGGGCAGGACCCGCGCGCCGTGGGGCGCCTCGGCGCGACCCTCGTGGCGATGACGCGCATGGCGCCGGGCGGCATCAACCAGCAGGCGATCGCCGCGATCGAGAATGCCTGCCTCGACGTGAAGGCCAAGGCGCTGGGCGTGCCGGTGTACGCGCTGTTCGGCGGACCGTACCGCGAGCGCCTGCAGCTTTATTGGTCGCACTGCGGCACCTTCCGCGCGCGCAACCACGAGCTCTTCGAGCAGGTGATCGGCACGCCGCCGCTGCGCACGCTGGCGGACGTCAGCGAACTAGGCCGCGAGGCGCTGCGCCGCGGCTACAAGGCGGTGAAGACCAACCCGCTGATTTTCGATGGCGAGCGCCCGCGCATGCTCAACCCGGGTTTCGGTCCGGTCGGCCTCGACCTTGCGCACAACTACGACGCGCGCATCGTCGATGCGATCACCGACCAGCTCGCGGCGCTGCGCGAAGGACTCGGGCCGCAGGCCGGGCTGATGATGGACCTCAACTTCGCGTTCAAGCCCGAGGGCCTGGCGCGCATCGCGCAGGCGGTCGAGCGCTTCCGCATGACCTGGCTCGAAATGGACCTGCACGAACCGCGGGCGCTGGCGCAGGTGCGCCGCTCGAGTGCCACGCCGATCGCCTCGCTCGAGGCGATCTACGGGCGCCGCCATTACAAGCCCTATTTCGACCATTGCGCAGTCGACGTCGCGATCATCGACGTGCCGTGGAACGGGCTGCTCGAATCGATGCGCATCGCCTCCCTTGCCGAGACCTACGAGGTGAACGTCGCGCCCCACAACTTCTACGGCCATCTTGCGACGCTGATGAGCGCGCACCTGTGCGCGGCGATCCCGAATTTCAGGATCATGGAAATCGAAGCCGACGACGTGCCCTGGAAGGACGATCTGGTGAGCCTGCCGCCGGAGATCAAGGACGGCGAGCTGCTGATCCCGACCGGCCCCGGCTGGGGAGCGGAAGTCAACGAAGAAGCGGTGCGCGCGCACCCACCGAAGCAGAAGCGCTAGCTGCCCGGAGCGCGACAATTGAGGGGCAGATAGCCCGCCGGGATAGTGGTTTTGTTCCCGCCCTTGATGGTCATCTTGCCGGGTACCGCGGCATTGCCGCAGACCCAGGCGACCGGAACGATAGGCGCGTCCTCCACCACCGCCGGGCGGAGGGTGAGGATCTTGCCTTTGATGAGACCATTCGCGCTGTTGCCGAAAGCGATATGAATCGCGCCATCCTGGATCGACACCGAGCTGATGTAATTACTGACGATTTTGTCGGCGGCCGGCAGTCCGGCGGCGGCGTTGTCGCGGGGTAAGGATTGCGCCGCGGCCCACGCAGCCGCAATCGGAGTCTTCGCAATGTCGGCCAAGGGCACGGCCTCGACGATTTGCTTTCGGATCATCTGGTCCAGATAGCTGGGTGCCGCGATCAGCGCCAGGATGAAAATGATCGCGACGACCACCATCATTTCCATCAGGGTAAAACCGTCGCGACGTATCGCCATTTCTTCGCCTCGCAGCGCCATCGGTGACGGGATCATAACCGATGCGTGTTGAAACGCGCTCCGGTGCTTGCGTCAACTTGGTAGAATCATTCCAGAGCGGATCAAACAGGGAGCGCGCGATGTTGCAGACGAGGTTCACGCAAATGTTCGGGGTACAGCACCCGATCGTGCAGGGCGGCATGCAGTGGGTGGGGCGGGCATCGCTGGTGTCCGCAGTGGCGAACGCGGGCGCGCTCGGCTTCATCACCGCCCTGACCCAGCCGACGCCGGAGGACCTGGAACAGGAGATCAAGCGCTGCCGCGACCTGACCGACCAGCCCTTCGGCGTCAACCTGACCATACTCCCCGCGCTCAAAGCCCCGCCCTATGCCGAATACCGCCAGGCGATCATCGAGTCGGGCGTGAAGATCGTCGAGACCGCGGGCTACAACCCGCAGGAGCACATTGCCGAATTCAGGAAGCACGGCATCAAGGTGATCCACAAGTGCACCGCGGTGCGCCATGCGGTGAAGGCGGAGAAAATCGGCGCCGACGCGATTTCGATCGACGGCTTCGAGTGCGCCGGCCACCCGGGCGAAGACGACATACCGGGCCTGATCCTGATCCCGGCGGCGGCCGACAAGGTGAGCATCCCGATGATCGCCTCGGGCGGCTTCGGCGACGGCCGCGGTCTCGCCGCCGCGCTCGCGCTCGGCGCCGAGGGTATCAACATGGGCACGCGCTTCATGTGCACCGTCGAAGCGCCGATCCATCAGAACATCAAGGAGCAGATCGTCGCCAACGACGAGCGCGCCACCGACCTGATCTTCCGCACCATGCACAACACCTCGCGCGTGGCGAGGAATGCCATCAGCCAGGAAGTGCTCGCAGTCGAGCGCAAAGGCGGCGCCTCCATCGACGATGTCAGGCACCTGGTCGCCGGCCAGCGCGGCCGCACGGTTTACGAGGCGGGCGATCCCCAGTCCGGCATCTGGTCGGCCGGCATGGTGCAGGGCCTGATCCACGACATTCCGACCTGCGCCGTGCTGGTCGCGCGCATAGTCGCCGAGGCCGAGGCGATCATCGCGACGCGGCTTGCGCGCATGATGTCCGCGCAAAACGGCTGACTGCGAGCAGAATCGCCCGTGACCGACCTCGTTGTCCGCCGGCTGCTGATCGATCTCGAAACTCCGTTCGCGCGCCGCTGGTGCGGCGGCGACGCCTTTCTGAGCGCGCTGTTCAACGCGCTGTCGATGAGCTTTCCCATCGGCGAGCAGTTTTTCATCGACTCGGTGAAGAACGGCTTGAAGGCCCTGCCGCCCGAGCAGCAGGAGAAGATCCGCGCGGAGGCGCAGGGCTTCATCGGCCAGGAAGCCACGCACCGGCGCGTCCACAGCCTGTTCAACGCGCATTTGCAACGCCAGGGCCTGGTCAACGACTGGGAAGCGCGCGCGGCGGCGCGCCTCGCGCTGCTCGACGGCGCCGACCCGCGCCACCCGCTCGGCATTACCGCGGCCAACGAGCACTACACCGCCATCCTCGCCGAATGGATGCTCGGCAATCCGGAGCTGTTCGCCGATACCGAGCCGCGCCTGCGCACGCTGTGGCTGTGGCACAGCTCGGAAGAGTCCGAACACAAGAGCACCGCGTTCGACGTGTATCAGGCGCTGGGCGGCAGCCACGAGTGGCGCGTCGCGTGGTTTCGCCGCGTGACGCTGATTTTCCTCGGCGACGCCCTGCGCCAGACCGTGGACAACTTGAGGCGCGACGGCGCGCTGTGGCAATGGCGCACCTGGGCTAGCGCGGCGCGCTGGCTGTTCGGCAGGCGCGGCCTGGTGCGCGCCACCCTGAAGCCCTGGTACGCCTACTTTCGCCGGGACTTCCATCCGCGGCAACAGGAAAGCGGGCTGGCGCGCCGCTGGCTGAAGGACAACGCGGACGCGTATTCGGTGGTCGGTTCGGGCTAGGGTCTCGTTACGATCACGGCAGGAGGCACCTTGCCCTGGCGCGCACTCAGCCGAAACTAACGATCTCGACCCAGTTGGCCCCTTTCCCGCCGGGGTATTTCTGCAGCAGTGATAGCGCGCCGCTCGCCTGCTCGATTGCATACACCGAGATCGTCTCCGACCTCTCGCCGCAGGCGACGAGGAACCGGCCATTCGGTGCGATGGCGAAGCCGCGCGGCTGGCTCTCGGTGGGCGTGCTGCCGAGAAAGGTCAGCTTGCCGCTCGCCGCATCCACGCTGAACGCCCCCAGCGTGCTGCCGGTGCGCTCCGAAATGTAGAGGAACCTGCCATCCGGCGTCAGGTGGATGTCGGCAGCCCAGATATCGTTGTCCCGCTTGCGCGGCGGCGCGGCGCTCGGCGCACCGGCGGCCACGCGCGGCGCGCCGGGGACCAGCCGGGTGTCGGGCGGCAGCCCCGATGCCGAGCCGATTTCGCTGAGCAGGCCGGTGTTGGCGTCGAGCGCGAAGGTCGTCACCGTGGCGAGCAGTTCGCTCAGCACGTACATGAACCTGTTGTCGGCCGAGGTGACGAAGTGGCGCGGCCCGGTCCCAGCTTGCATTTGCGCGATCGCGGGCGTGTTCGAGGCGAGCCGGCCGGACTTTGCGTCGAAAGCGAACTGGAACATCTGGTCGCTGCCCAGCGTGGGCACATAGACGAAACGGTTGCTCTCGTCGGTGCGGATGGAATGGGCATTGCGCCCCACCGGAATCACCTGCAGCGGCGCGGCGGCAACGCGGCCGTCCGCGCCGACGGCGTTCACGCTGACGAGGTTCGCGTGATACGAGGCGCCGAACAGGTAGCGCCCGGTCTTGTCGAGCGATATGTAGGGGAAGCTCTCCGCCAGCGGCGATACCGCCAGCGGCGCCAGTGCGCCGGTGGCGGGGTCAATCGCGTAAGCGTGCACCGAAAACGGCTTGGAGCGCACTGCGGCGTAGAGGAAGCGCCGGTCCGGGCTCGCGGCCAGAGGGCCGACGACGTCCCCCGCCTTGACGCGCGCGCCGGGCCGCAGGGTGCCGTCGGGCTGCATGCTGAAAGCGGCGATGTCGCCGTCGGCGGCGTTCGCGACGTAGACGCAGGTTTGTGACATTGTGGGCTTTCCGATTGTCGTAGTTGAAGTTGGCAAACGCTACTCGGTCAGTTGCCCGGTCATGTCGTTCCCCTGCCCAGATGGCACGGCGACACATCGAGCTCGCCGCGCTCGATCTTACGCACGAGATCCACCAGCTTCTCGTGCCCGGGTGTCGGGATACGCAGCGCCCTGCCTCTTTCGACGATGTAACCGTTCATGAAATCGATCTCGGTGCGTCGGCCCTTGCCGATATCCTGCGCCATCGACGGGCGCTGCATGTCGGCTCGGGGATTCTCTTTCGCGCGCGCGATCATGTGCTGTTCGACTTCCGCCATGGCATCGGCGTTACCCTCTGCCGCAAGCGCAAACAGGCCGGGTTTGATACCTCCGACCTTCTCCAGTTCGTATCCGAGCGCTTGCGCCACCCGCACCGCCTCTGCGCCGAGCTGAATGGCAAAGCGGCGAATCCCGGCATTAAGATCGCACTGGGGGGTGGTGAGCCCCGTCACCGCCGACACGCCGTTGCGCATCCCGTTCTGCGTAAGCTTCGACCAGCGCTCACCCCACAGGTTGGTCACGGCCTTTGCGCTGTCGATCTTCGAGAACATATCGACCAGCTCGCGCACGCGTCCGGTGATCACGCCGTGCACTTCGCCGATGCGAAACACCGTGTGCTTGTCGCCGCCTTTCGCGGCGGTGCGCCGGATGCGCGCCGCATCGAACATCTCCACCGAAATCACCGAGGCGATCACGCCGACCGTCCTGCCCCACCCGACGATCCCGGCGATCTTCTCTTCGTTGACGCAGTTCTGCAGAGAGACGACATAGCCGTCGGGCGCGAGGTAGGGTTTGATCAACATGGTCGCCCACTCGGTGTCGTACGATTTCACCGAGATAAACGCGATATCGATCGGCTTTTCTTTCGACAGCGATTGCACCTCGGTCAGGTGCATCGTCCTCAAGTTGTTCACCGTGAACTTCTCTTCAGGCGTGACACCGTCGAGCTCGAGCCCGCGGGAGCGCATCGCCTCGATGTTCTCCGGCCACATGTCGATCAGCGTGACATCCTGTCCCTGGCGCGTGAGATAGCCCCCTACATAACCGCCGAGCGCTCCTGCTCCGACAATTGCAATACGCTTACCCATGTTCTCTCCTCGTTCGGTCCTTGCGCAGTGGGATTAGAGACCGAAGCGCTGCAGCACTATAACGCGCATATGCAATATCGGAGGAGCAAGCGCTTGATCTACGGGAATCGAATCAGAAGGAGGCTCGGTGTAGTGCCAGTGCGGGTATTGCGCCTGTCGCACCAGCAATTCGGCGGCCAGACAAAGAAATCGATCGCACTACGAGACTACCGATAGACAAGAACGGGAATCGTCGAATGCGAGAGTACCTTGTTGGTCACGCTACCTAACACAAGACCGGTAAGGCCACTGCGACCGTGCGAGGCCATGACAATCAAGTCGCACTCGTGTTCTATTGCTGCCTGGATGATGCCATCGTGAGGCGTTGTTGCTTCCTCAACTACTGCGGTAAACGGCAGCCCCGCGTCAGCCGCAGCCTTTGCGATTTCAGCAACGCTGTTCTCGCCGATGTCACGCGCAGACATCGCCGGAGCCCTATCCGCGTCGGTCCCGCCAATGTCGTAGCCCTCAAAATCGGTACCCACGGGCGTGGTTTCGAATGCGCAATAGCCAATCACCGCGGCACCCGATTGCTTTGCCAGTTGAACCCCAGCATTGACCGCCTTGCTTGCGATCGGCGAACCGTCAGTTGGAATCAGAACGTTCTTGAACACTATCTCTCTCCTCAAATTCTGGATTAACGTTGAAGCTTGGCAGGCGCTACTACTATACGTTTCTCACCGTATATTAGTTTGCGGACTCCTTGTTGATTTTCGTCAAAGGAGGGACTCCGGGGTGCAGAGGCTGGGCGAACATCGTACTTTTGCAACGACTCATTGAAGCTACATACCGGACACTCGCAGCTTGTGTCAGGTGCTTCGCCAATGGCTGCTTGAGGCCGGGAGCGGCGGTTGCCCAGGCGCGGCGAACGCGGCAACTCGCCCCGGAGACCTTCCATGCGCTGCCGTGCACCCGGTGCGGACCGGTCCGCCGGGAGCTGTTCAGGGAACAAGGTAGGTGCCGGGCCCGCGCACTATCTGCGGGGGTGGCGCGCTAGTGGAACTAGCGCAGGAAGGTGACGCGTAGCCGGCGCTGGTGCTTCAGGCTAGCAGGTGTCCGCCAACTAGTTCTTCTTTTCGTCTGGCTTGACTACGGCTTTGACACCAGCCGCGGCCACATTCACCGCTGCCCCGACTACCGACGCCCCCGCACTAACAACAGTTGCGCCTGTCGAAACTGCGGCATCTGCCACCGCAATAACGGAGCAGCCGGTCAACGTCAACGAGAACATCGCAATTGCAGCTAGGGATGACCGCGTCGAAAGGAGGATATTCATTGACACCTATATTGCTCCGGGAAGGATGATCGTAACCGTCGTCTATATCACAACCGTCTCTGCTCTATAGCAATCATATCAAGCCTCTTGACAATCTCCAAGAGCAGCCAAAATCGTAACGTGGGCTGAGGCGCTGCAGACAGGTAACGACAGCGCAGGCGCCGGACGTGCGCTCGATCAGCGGGGATGCGGCGCTCGTGGAACTGCGTGTATGGAAAGCCCTAGCCTCCCTTTTTCACCGCCAGCACACCATCCCCATTGAATTCCGTCACGAACCCTGCGCGCCGCAGACGTTTAGCCACTTCGCCGGGTACGTCGCGCCCGCTGGTGAGTTTGTTTGGTGTGCCGGTGTAATGAAACAACTTGCCATTCGGTTTGAGCACTCTGCTGAGGTGCTCGTAAAAGGCTTGTGAGTAGAGTTCTCCCGCGATACCGAAACGAGGCGGGTCGTGCAAGACGGCGTCGACCGACTTACCGGGCAACAACCCGATCTCTTCGGCAATGTCGGCCTGGGCTAAGGTCAATCCGCGGCCAACCTCGGGTGACCATGGGTTCAGGCTACGCAACCAAATTACGTCGGGATTCTTCTCGTAGGAAAGCACCTGCTTGGCGTGTCTCTGCAAGCACCATCCGGCGAAATAGCCAAGACCGCCACACGTATCCAGGATCAACTTACCGCGTGGTTGAATCAAGTCAACTTTGCGCTCGGCATCCGTATTGGGAGAGACTC
>Ga0182021_10011280_pt1 | contig 10604 bp, 9 predicted proteins | sample 612E3MmetaG_FD_120493 | JGI IMG/M metagenome (GOLD analysis project Ga0182021, IMG submission 120493) | Permafrost microbial communities from Stordalen Mire, Sweden - 612E3M metaG (Illumina Assembly) | ecosystem: Environmental > Terrestrial > Soil > Wetlands > Permafrost | place: Sweden... | reverse complement strand
CTTGCAAATGGTCTTTGATGAGACAATTTCTTACAGACGATTTAGCCATTTGCAAGGACGCACTTTTTATAACGGCAATCTCGATAATTTGTTAATAACCAGACAATTTAGAGCCATTTATTATGACGCCTCATTTACAAAATTCAGTGTAACCTGACAAATTATTCTCTTCTACCAGGACTTTTTAATTATCTCCAGACCTTTAAATGAGCACTTTTTATAACTCGGACGGTTTAATTAATGTGTGCCTTGAATGAAACCGAGCAAAGATCGGGATCAATGCTGTAATTATGATGGGGGTAGACCCTCCGCAGGTATCGTACAGGCGAGACCTGCAAACCGCCTTACGGTGCTTTCCGGATGACTGGGAGGTATTGAACGGAATAGGGAAAAAGTCCTGTTAGAAGGATTAGGTAAGAATAGAAAAGATGAACGAAAGTGAACCTTCGATGAGGTGTCGTGAAACCGTACTTTCAGTCAAAACTACCGGTTCATTAATGCTGGGGGAAGAGTGTGGCGGTTACCTGTTTACTGGCTACATGGCTGACGGCATAAAGGAGGCATGAGTTCTATTCAGGCGTAGTTATGGAACAAGGGAAGTCATACAAAGATGCAAAGGGAAAGGCACAAGCGGGGCAAACACCTGTGAGGCCGAATACCGATGATTTGTATGAAATCGGACTCAGTCATAGTAGTGAAGAAGCTCCTGTAATGGGAGTGGAGCGAAGGGCTGGGGTTACACAGTTGAGGTTACCGCTAACAACCCCAGAAAGGGGGAGGGATAGAGGAGCTGAGACGAAAAGTATACCAATTACCAAGAGAATGATTTGGGAATCCTACAAGAAAGTGAGGAAGAACAAAGGAGCGGCAGGAATAGATGAAGAGACCATAGAAATGTATGAGCAGCGTCTTGAAGACAACCTCTATGTGTTATGGAATCGGATGAGTTCCGGAAGCTACTTTCCACCACCTGTACTTGAAGTGGAGATCCCCAAAGATGATGGAAGGAAACGAAAATTAGGCATTCCGACAGTTAATGACAGGGTAGCACAACAAGTACTAAAGAACTACCTTGAACAGAGATTTGAAGCGGAGTTCTCACCTCAATCTTATGGATACAGACCATTAAAGAGCGCTCATCAGGCAGTGGAGCAGGTACGTATAAATGTACGGCACTACCATTGGGTGATTGACATGGATATATCCGGTTTCTTTGACAATATGTCGCATGACCTCTTACAAAGGGCACTAGAACGACATGTACAGGAGAAATGGGCAAAGATGTACATTACAAGATGGCTTCAGGCACCCATTGAAGACAGGAAAGGGAACAAACGCACCAGAGATGGGAAAGGGACGCCTCAGGGAGGGGTAATAAGCCCTCTGCTTGCTAATCTGTTTCTCCACTATGCTTTTGACAAGTGGCTTGAGATTACTCATCCAAACTTATGCTTTGTACGATATGCAGACGACATCATTGTTCACTGCAATAGTCAGGCGGAAGCAGAAGAGGTATTGTTAGCCATAAAGCAGAGACTGGGGGAGTGCAAATTAGCATTAAATGAAAAGAAGACCAGGATTGTTTACTGTAAGAAAGATCACCGAAAGGATAAGTTCAAGACAGTACAGTTTGATTTTCTCGGATTTAGTTTCCAACCAAGGTCAGCATCAAATCATGACAAAGAGCTGTTCTTAAGTTATGATTGTGCGATTAGCCGAAAGAGTGAGAATAAGATAGTGGAGGTATTTAGAAAATTAAAGTTGCATCACTGGACCTCCTCTGACCTGTCACGTATAGCACAGGTATTGAATCCAATTATAAGGGGATGGATTAATTACTTTGGGAAGTTCAAAAAGCCCAAATTATCGAGAATCTTCATGATCTTAAATGAACGGCCAGTCAGGTGGGCGGTAAATAAGTTCAGGCGTTTTAGACATAGTTTTGCTAAAGCTGGCAGGTGGCTCAGGAATCTTGCAGTTTGCTATCCGGGTCTATTTGTCCATTGGCATTATGGCTTTCTTTTCACCTGATCTTTTGTGTAACAAGAGCCGTATGATGCGAGAGTATCACGTACGGTTCCGTGAGAGGTTTGGGGTGAAACTCCCCTTACCTACTCGACTGCTTATGCAAATTCCTGATCTTCCCTTGAAGGTTTTTATTATCTCATTTTTTACAAATTCAGGTTCCTAAGTGATGATCTGAAGAATTTAAGGCTTTTACTGTTAAAGAGGTTATGGTTTTTGCTACCAATAAAGGTAATAAGAAATCAACTAATCAACCACCCCGGTCGGGAAAGAAAATACTGTATATATAAGATAATAAATCTTCCCGACCACCCCTCCTTCAAAAGGAGGGGAAACTTTTTTATGCGGTTTCTCAGCCATCCTCAAAGTGATGGGGGTTTTAATGAACTAAGAAAAAGTAATAGTTCTTAATTTTAAAAACTGTTACATTAATTCAAAAGTATAACATCTGCGCCACTGAGAATAAAGGTGATCAATTTTTAACTCACCATTTTCTTTTTGTTTGTTATATTGATACATTTGCCATTATCATTCGATTGATGGAAGAATTCGTAACTGCTTGTCCCAGAAACTGCTATAGCACATGTACCTTCAGAGTGCAAGTGGAAAATGACAGAGTTGTCAGAATACTCCCTTATTCCGGAAACCTGGCGACACCTGAGGGACCTTGTATAAAAGGTCTTGCCTATATCGAACGAACTAATTCGCCTGAAAGGATTATTCATCCTCTGAAGAGATCTTCATCGGGTAAATTTGAAGAAATAAACATGCCTGACGCCCTTGATATAATAAGCAATAAACTTGCATATATAAAGGATAACTGGGGTTCACAAAGTATTCTGTGGTATAGGGGAAGTGGAATGTCGGGGCTTACAAACGAAATCGGCTATTCATTCTGGAAGATATTCGGAGGTACAACTCTGACCTATGGCAACCTCTGCTGGCCGGCTGGACTGGAAGCTGTACGGCTAACAATGGGTTCAGTAAAGCATAATGTTCCGTGGGATCTGAAAAATGCCGGAACAATAATCATATGGGGTAAAAATCCGGCTGAAACAAATATTCAGGAGATCTCCTTCATTGCCGATGCAAAAGAAAAAGGCTGCAGAATAATTGTGATCGATCCTCTGCGAACAACAACTGCTGACAAGGCGGATATCCTCTTCTGTCCGAGGCCTGGAACTGATGGAGCTCTGGCCCTGTCGCTTGCGAAAATACTTATTGACAGAGATCTTATAGATCATGAATTCATTGAAAAAAATGTAAAAGGCTTTGATGAATTCAGACATTCATTGCATATTTCGCCAGCTGAAGCCGAAGAAGTTACTGGTATACCTTCTGTAAGCATTCTTGAGCTGGCAGACATTATCGGATTAAATGGTCCGGTAACAATTCTTCCGGGCTATGGCTTACAGCGACATCAGAATGGTGGCCAGACAATCCGTTCAATCCTTGCTCTTTCTGTTTTGACCGGAAACATAGGGAAATCAGGCTCCGGATTCAATTTTGCAAATCTGCAGAGCTATATTTATGATGATCTGAAAGAACCTTTATCTTATTTCCCTGACCCTCAGCAAGATCTCCCGTTCAGAAGGACAGTTTCTATGGCAAAACTGGGTTCCGACATGTTGAACTCAGCTGATCCTGAGCTTAAAGCCGTTTGGATTGAAAGAGGAAATCCTATTCTGCAGGCACCTGATACCAATAATATAAAAAAAGCGTTTTCAATTCTTAAATTCAAGGTTGTAGTTGACCAGTTCATGACAGATACAGCTTCTTTCGCCGATATTATTCTTCCTGCAAAGGATATATTTGAACAGTCCGATGTAATCGGATCCTACTGGTCGCCTTATATTCAATTTAAACCAAAAATAATCCGGTCTCCGGGTGAGGTTATGCCTGAAAGCGAAATATATTATAATCTGGCAAAACGGTTAAATATGAATGTTAATGAAGAGATTATCCCCAGGCCAGGAAACGATAATATTGAACTCTGGCTGGAAAAACGGATCAGCACTTATTCAAATATCCGGCTTAAAACTCTCAAGGAGTCTCCGGTTCTTGCTCCGGGACTTCAGCAAATAGCATTTGAAGATCTGAAATTCGATACTCCGTCAGGTAAAATTGAGCTCTTTTCTCAAGAAGCAAATGAAAAGTGGGGTATATCTCCTTTGCCTGAATATGAACCGATCAAACATTCCAGGCTGGAAGAAAAATACCCGTTAATTTTGATAACTCCTAATGCCGGTAGTCGTATCCACTCACAATTTGGTAATCTAAAGATAATTTTAGAGACAAACCCGGTACCTTGTGTCAGGATGTCTCCGGATGATGCAAGCAGGCGGAATTTAACGGAGGGGCAAAAAATCAGGGTATTCAATCAGAATGGAGAATTGCTGAGCCATGTTTCAATATCGAACCGAGTTCTTCCAGGTCTGGCAGTATTTCCTAATGGACTCTGGTTTAAAGAAGGAGGAGGGGTAAATCAGCTTATCTCAGGAAAAGAAACTGACATTGGCTTTGGTGCAGCTTTTTATGATAACAGAATTGAAATAGAAGGGGTTGATTAGAGATGCGCAAGGGATTTAATTTTAATCATTCTAAGTGCGTAAACTGCAACGCATGCAGTGCGGCATGTATTCTTGAAAATGGATGGACCGTTCATCCAAGGAATATTTTTATTTATAATTCCGATTCTGAGATCGTTTTGCCTGTTATTAACCTGTCATTGGCATGCAATCATTGTGAATCAGCAGTTTGCCTGACAGGCTGCCCTGCATCTGCATACTCAAGAGAAGCAAGTACAGGAGCAATTATAATTGATGAAATGAAGTGTATTGGCTGCCGGTATTGTCAGTGGAATTGTCCTTATGATGCTCCAAAATATGATGAAAAAAAGAATACGATTGCCAAGTGTAATCTGTGCTGCTCAGGGCTGATTGCCGGACGTGAGTCGGCCTGTTCAAATTCCTGCCCGACCGGAGCTTTGAAATTCGGAGAATTATATGATACCGCACCGGTGGGTTTTTATTCCTGGTTCCCCGATATAGGTCTTAATCCCGCAATTGAGTTTAGCGGATCTAAAAATAACCCTCCATTAAAAGTTATTCCTGAATATGGAGGTTCAGTGGAACAGTTAAGTCAGGATCAAATTAAAAATAAAAAAGAGAAAAATCTTTCTGGTGAAGTGAGCCTTATTATCTTCAGCTTCCTGGCTACCATTTCTGTATCTGTTTTAGTTTCTTCCTTGATAAAAGGAGTATTTCCTGATAAATGGATTTTTGTTCCCCTGCTGATTTGTACAGGATTGGTCTCATTTTCTCACCTTGGGAGAAAACTCAGATCCTGGAGATCACTGGCGAATCTCAGAAACTCACCTCTTAGCCGTGAAATAGCAGCTTTAATTACTTATTCGGTTGTATCTGTGATTACAGTATTTATGACCCTTCCGGCACTGTTCATCGCTTCTTCTGTTTCCGGCCTGATATTATTAATGCTTATAGATAGTGTTTACATATATGCTGATAAAAGCAGAGCAGTAATTTTACACAGCGGACAAACTTTTATAAGTGCCCTTATCATAATATCTTTTATTTCAGGAAGTGTGCTTCCGTTCGTCTTTATGGCATTAATTAAGTTAGGATTATTATTTTATAACCAATTAATTAATCGATTCAACAATTCTGAATTTACAATCAGATTTCTTCGACTAGCTTTCCTGGTTGTGCCTGGTTTAAATCTTATTTTGCATAATTCGCACTCCGACATTTTTGTAATATTTATATTTTTATCTGGTGAACTTATTGATCGGATTCTGTTTTATAAAGATTTTAATCCGATTAATATTAATACTTTGATCAACAAACAGCTTAAGATAGAAAGAGATGAAAAGAAAAGACATTAACAGTTCAAGGATGCCAGTCTACAGGGATGCTGGTTTTGAACTCTATGATGCGAAAACAACCGCTGATGCATTCAAAAAAGAGACTGAACATTCCAGGGAACCTGATCTCTATATTTATTCACGCTATCGTAACCCCACAGTTGTAGCGGCAGAAGAGGAAATAATGAAACTTGAAGGCTGCGAATGGGCTCTCCTGACACAATCGGGAATGGCTGCGGTTGATACTGCCCTTTCTGTTTTTCAACACGGAAAAGAAAGCAGGCCATGGTTATTCTTTACTGAAATCTATGGCGGTACAATATCTTTTATTGAGTCAGTTTTAAGGACCAGACGGGGCCTTGATATTCAATATTTTACTCCGGACAATAGTAATTATGACCTGAATAAATTAGAAAAGATTATAGCTTCTTTAAAGCCTGAGTTCGTTTATATTGAGACCATTTCAAACCCGATGCTGATCGTTGCTGATGTCACTTCAATATCAAAAATCGCAAGGGAATATGGTACAAAAGTTATTATTGATAATACCTTCTCTACGCCATGGCTCTTTAAACCATTATCAGAAGGGGCTGATATAATCATTCACAGTGCTACAAAATACTTTTCAGGACATGGAAACCTCACGGCTGGTGTACTTTGCGGAAATGACAAAAAATTAATGCAAGATGCAATTGAATATAGAAAATTCGTGGGGCACACACTCTCTCCGGATGATGCCTACAGACTGCAGACTCAGATACAGTCGTTTGAATTAAGATTTTCGCGTCAGTGTTCGAACGCGTTTTCACTTGCAGGTTATCTTAAAAAAGTACCTGTTGTCAGGGAGGTCTGGTTCCCTGGTTTAAAGGATCATCCAACACATATTATTGCCGAAAAATTATTTAAAAACAAAGGATATGGTGCGATGATTACCTTTGATTTTGACGGTAAGGATCAGGTTGAAAAGAGGAGCAGAAGGGATGAATTCATAGAACTTGTTTCAGAAAAAATTAAGCTGATACCGACACTTGGCGATCCTCATACTATATTAATGCCTGTTGAAGCAGTCTGGGGCACCAAATATCCTGAACCTGGAATGATAAGGTTATCAGTGGGGTTTGAAGAGTATAAGGAACTTGAATTGACCATCTCAAATGCCTTGAAAAAAATTATAGCCAAGGCTTAAATTAAAGTCAGATATTTCAAGCTAAACCTCGGTGGTTCTCTGTGATCCCTCTGTGGTTCTCTGTGTAATTAAAAAAAGAACTAACACAGAGTTGCAAGGAGAAGCACAGAGTTACACAGAGAAACCTTAAATTGAAGTTATTTCCAGTCTATTGGTTCAACGCTATGTTCAATTAGATACTCATTGCATCTGCTGAAATGCTTGTTTCCAAAAAAGCCACGCGAAGCTGAAAGAGGTGAGGGGTGAACCGATTCCAGGACCAGGTGTTTCGACCTGTCGATTGATTCACCTTTTTTCTGGGCGTAAGCACCCCAGAGGAAAAAAACAATATTCTTCTTATCTGAATTAATTATACTGATTACATTATCAGTGAACTGTTCCCATCCTTTTTTCTGGTGTGATCCAGCCATATGGGCACGTACCGTAAGGGTGGCATTCAGCAAAAGAACTCCCTGTGCTGCCCAACGTTCAAGATTCCCGTTCACCGGCCTCTGAATGCCAATGTCAGATTCAATTTCTTTGAATATGTTAATAAGACTCGGCGGAAAGGCCACCCCATCTCTAACAGAGAAGCAGAGGCCATGTGCCTGACCCGGACCATGATAAGGATCCTGTCCGATTATAACTGCCTTAACCTGTTGAAAGGGACAAAGATTGAATGCATTGAAAATAAGGCTTCCAGGGGGAAAGATTTGCCTTGCTTTATATTCTTCCTTTATAAAGTCTGCAAGTTTCAGGAAATATTCTTTTTCAAATTCTCCATCAAGTTTTGCCTTCCATGTCGGTTCAATCCTGACATCCATAGTTTTTTTGCTAATTTAATTAAATTATTATTGAAAACCATTAACCGCAAAGTACTCAAAGAAAGCACAAAGTACACAAAGTTAATATATTATAAATCAAACCTTTGGGAACTAGGTGCAAACATTTGTGTTCTTTGCTGTTATTAGATTTTGTTTTTAACTTTACAATAAAAATGGCAACAGAAACCGAACGGAAGTTTCTTATAAAAGGTGAATTCAGACATCTGTCTGTCAGAAAGATAGCTATGATACAGTCTTACCTTACAATAGATTCTGAAAAAACCATTCGTCTTCGTATCGCTGATGATAAAGGCTATCTTACTGTAAAATCGAGGCCACAGAAGAATTCAATAACAAGGAATGAATGGGAAGTGGAGATTCCTGTGACTGATGCTCAGGAGATGATGAGCCTCTGTCTCCCCGGTCGTATTGTAAAAACCCGATTTCTGGTGCCATCAGGGAAACATACTTTTGAAATTGATGTATTCCATGAAAAGAACGAAGGTCTTATTGTAGCAGAGATAGAATTGGATTCAGATGATGAAAGTTTTGATAAACCTGACTGGCTTGGAGATGAAGTGACCGGAAAGCCTCAGTATTATAATGCTAATCTGATAAAATAGAAGTTATTAATTCAAATCATTTATAATCCGTTGCAAGACTTCAGTAAAAGCATAACCGGCCTCACGGGTAGCTGCCACAAATCCGCCATCGGGTGAAATACACGGATTTCCATTTATTTCAATGACAAACACATTACCATCACTGTCAGTTCTGACGTCAACTCTGGCATATCCTTTCAGGTTGAAAAGGTTCCAGCAGGATACTGCTGCATTCCTTAGATTTGACAGTAATTTATCACTGAGTTGGTTGCCCGGAAACTCTCTCACAGTATTTATGTACTCAAAACTTTCCATTTCCCACTTTGCTTTGAAATCAATGATCTTTGGTCTGTCTTCACCATAGTTAACGAAGACTATTTCAGCAGGAGGCAATACTTCCGGTCCATCTTTCCCGGCTATTACACTAATGTTAAATTCCCTGCCGTCAATAAAATCTTCAATAAACCAGTGAGCATCATCAAGTCCTGTAAATTTTTCCTCAAAACCTGGTTTGCATTCAAATACAGATTTATCTGTAATGCCCAGCGAGCCATCTTCCCATATAGGTTTTATAATATATTTTCCACCAGGTTTAAGAAGACTAATCTGAGATGGAAGATAAGAACCGGGATTGTTTATCCCTGCAGTTTTCATTATTTTGCTGCAGATAGTCTTATTAGTTGTGAGAAAGATTGCTTCGAATGATATTCCTGAATAGGGGATGGAGTACAAACTGAGAAGTGCCGGAACAAAGTATATCAGTTCTCCTTTGTTATTAATGGATTCTACAAGGTTAAAAACAAAATCAGGTTTTTCTTCTTTGAGCTCTTCAACCTCGGACATGAATTTTCCGGTTATGCCCTTTCTGTAAACTGATATTCCAAGTTCAATAAGATGTTTTTCAATATGAGCAACCTGATCAAGTACGTCGAGTTCATCAGCAAGAGCACCTTCTTGTGGTTCATTATAAATAATACAGCATCTCCTCATATTTCTTCCCTCCCTACATTTTTAAACAATTACGGCTGTTAACTTTTGATCCTTTTAATAGCCGATTTCATTATCATCTCCATTAATGTCTGATATTCAATACCATACATTCGGGATAACATTGGCAGGTCAGAATGAACAGGATTTAATCCGGCTAATGGATTTGCTTCAATGAAACATATTTTTCCGTTTCTGTCAGCTTTAAGATCGATCCTGCCGGCATCTACTGCGTCTAATGCCCTCCAGGCGCGAAGTGCAACTGATTTGCATTCGTCGGTTATATCCGGGTCAAGAGGCTTGTATGTACAATAATTCTGGTAATTCTCTTTTACTTCAACTGAATAAGGAAGATTGTTGATGGTCATAACTTCCATACCACCGATTGCAAAAGCATCATTCCCATATCCGACAACCCCTACAGTGAATTCCCTGCCAGGTAAATATTCCTCAACAAGTGCAGGCTGGCGGAATTCTGTAAGTATCCATTTTACCATCCTTAATAGTTCACCGGAGTTGTTGACAAGGCTTTTATCAGTGATCCCTTTTCCGGTTCCCTCAGAAACAGGTTTAACAAAAAGAGGAAAATTGAGATTGCAATGGTCAAGATCTTTTAATTCAGTAATGAGGCATCCCGGACTTACGGGAACTCCTGAAGCAGCCACTACCAGTTTTGCCAGGTGCTTATTGAGTGACAGACCCATTATTACTGGTCCACTGAAGACGTATGGAATCTTATATTGGTCAAGTATCGCAGGGACTACCGACTCTCTTCCGTCGCCGTATAATCCTTCTGCTATATTAAATACAATATCCCATTTCTTTCCGGCAGCAAGAGACTCAATCAACTGAAAGGCATTGCCGATGGGTTCAGTTTCATGACCCATCAGTTTCAATGAGTTTTCAAGCGAGTCCACTGTTTCCTGCTTGTCAAATTCGGCAGTTTCATCCATGGAATATCCACGGTCAATATACCATGACCGAAGATCATACGTTAAACCAACTTTCATTTATAAGCCCTATTTTTCAGGATATTCACATAATATACCTTTGTAATTACGCAATACTATCCGGTCCTCATTATGTTCAACAACATAGTTCGGAAGCAGAGGAATTTT
>Ga0182021_10011279_pt1 | contig 10605 bp, 10 predicted proteins | sample 612E3MmetaG_FD_120493 | JGI IMG/M metagenome (GOLD analysis project Ga0182021, IMG submission 120493) | Permafrost microbial communities from Stordalen Mire, Sweden - 612E3M metaG (Illumina Assembly) | ecosystem: Environmental > Terrestrial > Soil > Wetlands > Permafrost | place: Sweden... | reverse complement strand
TGCCGTTGCCGCGGTGGCCGAGGGCTGTCACGACGAGTTCGGTCTGGTGTGGCCTCGCGAGATCGCGCCTGCGGACGTCCATCTGGTGGCCACAGGCAAGGCGGAGGAGGTCTTCGCCAAGTCTGCCGAGGTCGCCGATGCGCTGGCAGCGCGCGGAATCCAGGTCATCTATGACGATCGCAGGAAGGTCTCACCCGGGGTGAAGTTCAAGGACGCAGAGCTGATCGGCGTGCCTACCATCCTCATCGTCGGCAAGGGCCTTGAGGCTGGCACGATCGAGATCAAGGACCGTGCCACCGGTGAGAGTCGTCACGTGCCGCTCGAGCAGATCGTCGACGAAGTGGTGTCCGAGGTGCGTGGGTCCAGGTCGGGAGGGGCGGCCATCTCCGACGTTGCGCACGCAGCGAGCTGATGAACCCCGTCGTGTCTGTGCGGCCCCGCTGTCGTGCGGTCATCTTCGACTGGGGCGGCACCCTCACGCCGTGGCACTCCGTCGACTTCGAGGAGCAGTGGAGGGTGTTCGCCCGTCAGGTCCACGCCGAGGAAGCCCAGGCGCTCTCGCTGGCTGAGCGCATTCTGGTCGCCGAGGACGCGGCCTGGGAGCGCAGCCGGACCGAGCACAGCAGCGCACGCCTGCACGAGATCCTCGCGGAGGCTGGCTTACCGGCGGGCGATCTGAGGGCCGAAGCCGCCTTGCTGGCCTACCAGGAGTTCTGGAAGCCGCATACGTTCACCGACGAGCAGGTGCGTCCGCTGTGGGAAGGGCTGCATGAGCGCGGAATCCTCGTCGGTGTTCTGTCCAACACCATCTGGTCGGGGGACTACCACCGTGCGGTGTTCAAGCGCGACGGAGTCCTGGACCTGATCGACGCCGATATCTACTCCAGTGAGCTGGCCTGGACCAAGCCGCACCCTGAGGTTTTTCGCGCAGCGGCCGCGGCTCTGGGGGTGGAGCCGTCCGAGGCCGTCTACGTGGGTGACCGACCTTTCGAGGACATTCACGGGAGCCAGCTGGCGGGGATGCGCGCCATCTGGGTCCCGCACTCGAAGATCCCGGTCTCCCAGCAGGTTGAGGTCGAGGTAACTCCTGACGGGGTTGCACACGAGCTGCTCGATATTCTGGACATCCTTGACGGCTGGCAGCCGCGCTGAGCGATCCCTCGACGCTCACCCTCGTCCTGATGGGCGTGGCCGCCATGTGCGCTGGATGGGTCGACGCGGTCGTCGGCGGCGGCGGCCTGATTCAGATCCCTGCACTGCTGCTCGGGTTCCCCCACGTTGCTCCGGTTCAGATCTTGGCGACCAACAAGGTCAGCTCGATCTGTGGCACCTCGGCGAGCGCAGCGACCTACTACCGCCACGTCAAGCCAGACCTGAAGACCGCGATCCCGTTGTCACTTCTGGCGTTCGCTGGAGCGCTGATCGGTGCCTCTCTCGTCTCGCACATCTCTAAGGCCGCCTTCAATCCGATCATCCTGGCGGTGCTGATCGGTGTCGGGACCTACACGCTGTTCACGCCGAGACTCGGCGCGAGGACTACCCTGCGATTCTCAGGACACCGCCACGTGCTGGCTGCCATAGCGGTCGGCTTCGTGATCGGCATCTACGACGGTGCCCTTGGTCCCGGAACGGGCTCCTTCCTGGTGTTCGCCCTGGTGGGTCTGCTCGGCTACGCCTTCGTGCAGGCCAGTGCCAAAGCCAAGATCGCTAACGTGGCCACCAACCTGGCCGCCCTGGTCATCTTCATCCCGGCGGGGGCGGTGATGTGGAAGGTCGCTCTGCTGATGGGGTTGGGCAACCTGGCTGGCGGGTACGTCGGCGCCCGTACCGCTGTCGCCCAGGGCGCCGGATTCGTCCGCGTGGTTCTGATCGTCGTACTGGGCGCTTTCATCATCAAGATCGGCTTTGACGTAATCGGCCAGCTTGGCTGACCGACAGATCGGACCCAGCCGCCTGCTAGCTTTCTTTGGCCAACGCCGAGGCCAGCTCTTGGGTCGTAGTGACCGGGCGGTCACAGACGAAGCCACGGCATAGGTAGGCCGCGGTGCGCCCAGCCACCAGAGGGCGGTCCGCAAGCAGCGGCAACCCTGGTGAGTCAGGCGATCCGTGAGCAATGACCAGTCCGGGGGAGGTGCTGGCACGGGCGACTCGCAGGAGGTCGGCTGCCTGCGGTCCTTCGCCGGCGATAGCAACCTGCAGAGGGCCCGCCGCCATCGCCTCCGCCACGGCAAGTGTCCAACCGGCAAAACGGGGATTCTGGGAGGCGAGCACCGCGCTCGCGGTGACTGCAGCCTCGGCTGCTTCCCGGTGGCGAATTGACCCGGTTAGCGCTGAGTAGGTCAGCAAGGCGCCGGCCAGTGCAGACTGGCCAGCCGGCTCCGCGTTGTCGGCGGCGCTGCGCGGCCGGGTGAAGAGCTGCTCGGCGTCGTCGGCAGTATCGAAGAAGCCACCCTGGCCATCACCAAAGTGGGCCAGTGCCGTATCCAGAAGCTCACCGGCGACCGTGAGCCACCGCGGGTCACCAGTGGCCTGGTGAAGGGTGAGCAGGCCTTCGGCCAGGTTGCCGTGGTCGTCGGCCACTGCCATCGCCGCTCCGACCACTCCCGCCCGTGATGCTCGGCGCAACCTTCCATCGATGATGTGGGAGCAGGTCAGAAACCTCGCGCAGTCTTGCGCAGCATTGAGGTACTTCGAGTCCCCGAGCAGCACACCGGCCTCGCTGAGCGCAGCGATGGCCAGACCATTCCAGCTGGTGACCACCTTGTCGTCCCGGGCAGGCTGGGGTCGCAGATTGCGCGCGGCCAGCAAACTGCTGCGAACGCGCTCCCACCACAGCGCATCGTTCGGCTCCCTGTGTAGCTGGAGGGTCGACATGCCGTGTTCGAAGGTCCCAGAACTGGTGACCTCGAGCAGATCAGATGCTCGGCGCCCGTCCTGCTCGCCGAGGACCTCGACGAGCTGGGCGGGTGACCAGAGGTAGGTCAGGCCCTCAACTCCCGCGGTGTCGGCGTCCAGGGAGGAGGCGAAGCCGCCGCCGGCGGTGGCGAGGTCGTGCAGCAGGAAGTCCGCGCTCTGGCGCGAGATCCGCTCTGCGAGAGGAGCTCCGGTGGAACGCCACAGGTGCAGATAGACACGCAGGAGCTGGGCGTTGTCGTAGAGCATCTTCTCGAAGTGGGGCACCACCCAGCCGGCGTCTACCGAGTAGCGTGCGAAGCCGCCCGCCAGCTGGTCGTACATACCGCCGCGCGCCATAGCCTCACAGGTGTCTTCGACCATCTGCAGGTCCCGTCCGGTGCCAGTGCGTGCCCAGTGGCGTAGCAGAAACTCCAGGACCATCGAAGGGGGGAACTTGGGCGCCGCGCCGAACCCGCTGTTCTGCCGGTCGTATGCGGTGGCCAGCAGTGCCTCGGCCGCGCTGAGGTCGCCGGCCCCCAGTGGGGTGTCGAACCCGACGCTGGAGGCTCCCCGAAGAGCTTCGACGATGCGGTTACCGCCGGCGATGATCTCCTCGCGTCGATCGGTCCAGGCGCCCGAGACATTCGACAGAAGCTGCAAGAGGGCGGGCTTGGGGTAGTACGTGCCGCAGAAGAAGGGCTGACCGGCTGGTGTGAGCAAGCAGGTCATCGGCCAGCCGCCTTGTCCGGTCAGGGCCGTGGTCGCGGACATGTAAATCGCGTCGATGTCCGGTCTTTCCTCGCGGTCAACCTTGATGGCCACGAAGCCGGCGTTCAGGGCGGCTGCGACTTCCTCATCCTCGAACGACTGGTGGGCCATCACGTGGCACCAGTGACAGGCTGCATACCCGACGGACAAGAAGATGGGTTTGCTGAGACGTTCGGCTTCGGCGAGAGCCTCGGGTCCCCACTGCCACCAGTCGACCGGATTGTCCTTGTGCTGCAACAGATACGGGCTCGTGGAGTGCTCAAGTCGGTTCGCCATCACGGTCGCCTTTCCTCATTGGTCTCAATGATGCCGAATGCGGACATCGTGACCCATGCAGTGCTTATCCATCAAACGTGCCCTCTGGTGACGGCGTGTACGAGGAGCCCGGGTCGGCGGTCGATTGCGGCTATCGGACATGCCGGACCTTTCTGCTCATGCAACCAACAATGCCAACATCCCATCCGGGGGGCGACCCCCGCCACACATTCCTGAAGCCGCAGGAGGTCATCGCCAGATACCGTTTGGGCCGCACCCGCGGCTACCTCGAACTGAAGAAGGCCACTTCCCCCGACCATCGGGGGCAACTACCGACTCGATACTCTCATCGTCTGGGAAGACTGGTGCCTGACCGCCAACGAACCCGAGCGGGACGCAACCGTCATCGCGATCCCTCTTGTCGAACCGGTCCCGGCACAGGCTCCAAACCCCGTCGACGTCCCACTTCCGGTCAACGACACTCCTGCGAAGTTCCCCCAGCGCCGTCAGTCTGGTCGTCGCAGGTGCAGATCATGGCGAGATTGATGGGTGGCGGGCCGTCGTCGGTGGGTGGCGTGCCGGTCATGGATCCGATCGTGCCACCTGGCCGCGCCGCGGCAGTGGTGGCCGAAAGCACCACAGGTCGTCTGTGTTCGCCCCAACATGGCGGCCGCTGCCCATTGGGCGCATGCCGCTTCGATGAAGGGCCTCTTCGGGGACGGCCCTTCATCGAGACCTTGATGAGATGCGAGTCAGGGCACGATGCTTGCTGGAACGAAGAGTCACGGTAGAGAGGGTGCCGATAGTCGGTTCGCGTGGTTTGCGACATCTCTTACCCACCCAGGCCCATTGCGCACGAACTTGCCAAGGATCGGCAGGCTCACGGCGTCCTCTGGTGGACCGGACCAGGATGTGGGCGAACTGCTGTTGACGGCGTGCCGACAGATGCCCGTGGAACTGCCTGCCTCGCGTGGTCGCCAGGGCCTATATGACCTCGGTCGATGATCGGTTCTACCCATGCTGACCTGCATCCGAACGGCTGGCTGCGGAGTTGGGGGCCAGTGGCTATCGTGACTCTTCGTCCGGTGTTCCTCATGCCCCGGACCGCGTCGTGCAGCTGCGCCCCGTCGCCGGGCGAATCACCGTTGGCAACGGCCATGGCACGTATCTGGCCATCGCCTCGACGCCACAGGACCTCTCGGCAGGCCGATACGTCATCTCGTGCGTGAGTGCCTCGGGTCACGCTGACGTGGCGCTCTAGGTCGGCTCACGAATCGACCTTGAAGCAGTGGGGCGACTTGTCGCCTTCAGCATCATCGCCCCACTGTTGCTGGGAATGTGTTCGGCTGCGCTTTGTGCGGTCCTGGTCGTCCTGCGTTATCGATCATCTCGGATCGCCTCACCGTCGAGCACGCCACCAGCGCCCGGCCAGGTCACGTCCGGCCGTGGCTCACGGCTAGTGCAGTACCATCCGCGGCTCGCCACCGACCAGACCGGTGCCGGCGATGGTGCAGGTTCCGCCGCGGACTAAACCACCGTTCCAAACCTGGCGCAGGCAGCTGCGCAGGCCCATCTGAGCCCAGTAGTTCGGATGCAGCGACTCCTGAATGTAGTAGTTGGAACCGATGGTGGAGACGGTACGGATCTGGTTGACCCACTCGGTGTTGTCCACGGCTCCCGCCTGCGTCCAGGAAGTCATGCCCTTCTCCTCATACAGCCCGACCGTGTTCTCACAGAGCCTGCGCCCGTTGAACGCCGAAGCCAGGTCGAGGGTCTTGACGCCGGCGACACCCGAGGCTGTGATGGCGTTCTTGACCGTGGCGTTGATGGTCGGCAGCGCGCTGCTGTTGGCCCAGTCGGCATCGTTGTTCCACAAACCACAGCCACCAGTGCTCTGACGTGTGTATCCGCTTTGGCTGTACCTGAATCCGGCGCCGTTCGGAATGGGCGACGGATAAGTCTGGACGACTACGGACCAGGCCGAGTCCGCGTATCCGGCGTTGCGCATTGCTGTGCGTACGTTCTGCAGACCCGTGGCGATCCGGGCCTGCACTGTGCTGACGTTCGCGGAGGTGAAGTTTGCTGTCACTGACGCGTCGTCGTTGCAGTAGTTCGGCAGCCACGACGGCGACGTGAGGAAGTCGCTCAGGCATGACTGGACGATCGAGGCAAAGTTGAAGTCGTTGCCACCGATGCCGACCACAACCATCTTGACGTTGTGTGTTGCCGCGAAGGTCTGCAGCATCTTGGCCTGGCCCTGTTGGCCGGTCCCGTTGTCGAAGAAGTCGAGGCCGGGCTTGAAGTAGCCGTCGCTGGAGGTGAACGTCGTAGTCTTCGCCCCCGAGCAGGCGAGGTCGAGCCCGTTGACTCCCGCGCCGATGTACGACTCCTGAGACTTGCTGCGATGGCAGCGGGGGATCTGCTCGCTGGTGTTGGCCGCGTTATCGAAGTAGGCGGTGCTGCCCAAAGCGTCGGCAAAGGCGCTCGAGACGTTCGAGTTCCCCGCCCACCTTCCGGCTTCCCCGGACACGTACGAGTCGCCCAGGCTGGCCACCCATGGCGCGCCTGATCCCGGACCGTCTGCGGCCGCAGGGCCAGCCAAGGCCACGGCGGCTAGGCCGCCGGTGGCCAGTGAGGCGGCCAGCACGGCTGCACCGAAGAAACGATAGCGATGGCTGGGACGGTGGCGAACAGAGGTCATGGGAAGCCTCCTATGAGACAAACTTTGTGATGGACCGCGTCATCGCGGCCCGCGCGAGCGCAGCGTCCCACCGGTCGCAGGGGTACCGCTAGACCCGTTGCCGAGTCTTCACGTCATGTACTGCTGTTGGATGGTCCTATGCCCCCGCAACAAGCCCAACGCGACCTTGTCGCCGTCTGCTTCGTGGGCGGGATCGCCGAGATGGTCGGCGAGGACGTGAGTGTGGTTGGCAGCTATGGCAGGATCACCGAGGAAGTGGCGCGAAGGGAGACCGCCCGGCACCCGGCCTGGGTACTCTAGTCAGCGCAAGGCGAGGCAACCCGTTTGGTCCTGCAGGGCATTGACCTTGACAGGTGCTGGGATATCGCCGAAGCGCACCGGATCCTGCGCGGCGGCCGTGACGGCGACCCGGCCCTGGCGTGGGCCACCGTGTGCGGGCTGGTTATCTCGAACCTGCCCGAGGGCGCCGGCGACAACCTCTTCGACTTCGCCACCAAACACGGCTCCGGCGACCGCGGCGATCCCGAGAGTCCTGAACGCAGCCCGCAACCTGGCCGCGCTAACCCGCACACTCAGACCAGGGCCCCTTCAGTCAGGTGCTGCGGTCTCTTGCATCAGCGGCGATAGCCACGCCCGCCAAGCAAGCCGCCGTCAGAGACCGACACCATTTGTGGTGATGGTGCAGCTGCCTTCAAGGCCCTGCTGTCTGGTGAAGCGATGCAGCCCCTGCTCCGGTCCCGACCGGGAGGGGAGCCGCACGGAGACCCGTGCCTACCGACCGTGGCAGTGGCGCGAGTTGTGTCGCATAAACCCACACGGTCTGGCTGACGTCGTTGGTTCGGATCCGTGCTGGTGGGTAGATCGCGGGCGAACCGATCATCCTGCCGGTGTTGTCGAGATGGTGCCCGTCGGAGTTGGCATGGGAGCCCCTGTCGTGGTCGGGGCCGGCAGCGTTGGCGCCTGGGCCTTGGCTGTTGGCGCAGCAACGGTTGGTGAAGAGGTGGGCGTGCCGGTCAGCGTTGGGCCGGGTGCGCCGGTCCCCCAGGGGTTGGGCGCAGTGCCCATGGTTGAGGTTGTCTGCGCACGGGGGGGCGTCTTCTTTGTGGCGTGAGACGTGGATTGGTGCTGGGTCTTAGGCGGGGTCGGGCTGACCGTAGCCCGTGTGGGGGTAGTGATGGCCGATGTTGGCGCAGAGGAAAGCATGGAGTGGGTCGTCAGAGCCAACGCAAATACCAACATGAGCACCGCCGTTGACCGTCTGGGTCTCAGTGTCTGTAGGTGTGGCAGTGTCATGGGGTTGTTCCTGTCGCCTCGACGGTGTCCAGCTCGATCGGGACGTGGATGCCTTCTCGGCGAAGTGCGGCCGCGATCCGCCCGCGAAGGGCAAGCCCGACAAGAAACTGCCTGCCCGGCAAAGTGCGAGCCACGATGCGTACGCGGATCTGGTCCACCTCGATGCTCTGGACGCCCATTACCGCAGGCGCGTCAAGGAGCTGGGGACCGAGCTCGTCGTCGGCGTAGGCTGCGCGGCCGACCTCGCGCAGGATGTCACTGACATGGCCGATGTCCACCGTGAGCGGGACGGGAACGTCGACCACGACCCTGGCCCAGTCCCGTGACAGGTTGGTGACCTGAGAGATCTGACCGTTGGGGGTGAAGATGACCTCGCCGTTGGCGGTGCGGACCTTGGTGGTCCGCAAAGTCACGTCCTCGACGGTGCCGATGACGCCCTCGGAGACCCAGGGACCGGCGATGCTGATGAGGTCACCAAAGCCGTACTGGCGCTCGGCGATGATGAAGAAGCCGGCGAGCAGGTCCTGGACCAGGCGCTGGGCCCCGAAACCGAGAGCCACACCCACCACGGCCGCCGGCGCGACCAGACTGGTCGTCGTTATCCCCACGAGAGGGGCGATCTGCACCGCGGAGATGCAGTACACGATGACAAGAACCGTCCAGCTGAGCACCTGAGCCAGGGCGTGGCGGTGCTTGGCGGCCTCCGAACGGACCAGCGCATCTGACTCGGCGTCGTTCGCGTCGATGCGCTTGATGATCGTCGTCTTGAACCAGGTCGTGAATCTTGTCAGCAGGATGGCACCGACGACGATCAGTATGATCGCCAGGCCAGGGCCACCGCACCACCCAAGGAGATTCAGGAGCGCCGTCTTTAACGGGGACAACATGACTCCATCATGGTCCCCCTGGTCAAACGCTCTTTGGCTGGTGCACCGCCTTGGACGCGCAGTCAGCCCGGTTGCATCGCCGTGATGATCGCGATGGCCTTGGTGAGGTGGTGGCCGTCATCGTCGTGGATCGCCCGCAGGCCGTCTGAGCCACAGTCGAGGATCGACCAGGCCTTGGGCTCGTTGCTCGTCCAGCCCGCGCCGGGCACAGATGATCGACAGGCAGTGCGGCAGGGGCGCGCGCAAGTTTGTGGCCGGCGATCCCCCCGCCTCAATGCTGCCAATGGAATGGTGTGACGGCGCTGGCCGGATCGGCCTCCGGTGGTCACCCCAGTGCTGGCGGGCCACAGATGCTCATGCCAGGGGTCGGCGTGGGGCCAGGCGCCTTGGCAGTGGCGGGAGGAGCCGCCGCGACGGCACACGGGCAGCACCAACGCCGCTGGTAAGTATTGGGTTCACCCACCAGGCTCATTGGTGCTCCAGAGGACGTGCAGCGGGATCTGCGACGCGGCATTGTGGCTTCGCGGGGCAGAATCGATGATTTAATGGCGCTCCGCTATGGCTACGAGGGCTGCGTTGTGCCCGGTAGACTTCCGCCGACGACCACCGCGGGAGAATACGCGCGGCGTGGCGTCATTTTTGAAAAGGGAGCGGGAGGCGTCAGTTGAGCATTCAGGAACGAATTCAGCGCGTTCTGCGCGACCTCCAGGGCACAGTCCAAGCCCCCGGTCCCATCGGTGAGCTCGGGCTCATGGTCGAGGACGTTGCGGTGACCCCTGCGGGCAAGCGCCGCCTGGTCCGGATCTGGCTTGATCGTGATCTGGCCGGTTTGGACCCTGATGATGAGTCCAGCATGATCGAACCGCTCTCACTGGACGAGGTCGCCGATGCCACACGCGTCATCAGCGTCGGCCTGGATGCCTCCGATGCGTTGGGAGAAGCGCCCTACGTTCTGGAAGTCGGATCGGCCGGTGTTGACCGCCCGCTCACGCAGCCGCGTCACTTCCGCCGAAACGTCACCCGGCTCGTGCAGATCGAGCGGATCGAAGACTCAGATGGCGGCGGGCTCACGGGCCGCCTCATTGCTGCAGGGCCCGTCGGGGTAACAGTGCGGGTGGCGGCGTCCAAGAAAGAGCCAGAGATCACCATGCACATTCCGTATGCCGACATCGCTCGCGCCCAGGTGCAGGTCGAGTTTGCCCGTGTTACCACAGAGGAGGAAAGCTGATGGATATCGATCTGACCGCACTACGTGGCCTTGAGCGTGAGCGGGGCATCTCCCTGGACGTCATCATTCCGGCGATCGAACAAGCGATGCTTGTGGCCTATCACCGCACCGAGGGAGCCCGGCGCATCGCCCGCGTAGAGCTCGAACGCAAGACCGGTCACGTGACCGTGTGGGCGCGGGACGAGGGTGTCCTGGACCCGGAGACCGGAGAGCGCTCCGAGCCCGGCCCCGAGTTCGACGACACTCCCGCTGGTTTCGGGCGAATCGCGGCTTCTACGGCTCGCCAGGTCATCGTGCAGCGACTGCGCGACATCGAGGATGAGGCGATCATGGGCGACTTCCATGGCCGTGAGGGTGACATCATCACCGGCGTGATCCAGCAGAGTAGCGACCCCCGCTATGTGATGGTCGACTTTGGTGAAATCGAGGGGTCGTTGCCCCTGGCCGAGCAGGTGCCGGGGGAGAAGTACATCCACGGTCAGCGGCTGCGTTGTTACGTGGTTAGCGTGAAGCGTGCTCAGCGGGGGCCCCAGATCAGCCTGTCGCGCACCCATCCCAATCTGGTGCGCAAGTTGTTC
>Ga0182021_10011278_pt1 | contig 10605 bp, 7 predicted proteins | sample 612E3MmetaG_FD_120493 | JGI IMG/M metagenome (GOLD analysis project Ga0182021, IMG submission 120493) | Permafrost microbial communities from Stordalen Mire, Sweden - 612E3M metaG (Illumina Assembly) | ecosystem: Environmental > Terrestrial > Soil > Wetlands > Permafrost | place: Sweden... | reverse complement strand
GACATTCAGGTCGCTGCCTGAATTCATGAGCAGGTTGTCTAATGAATTGACCATGGTACCTGATGAAATTTTTACGGTACAACCGGAGGTAATGATATTATCAGCAGATGCCCGGGAAAAAACGGTCGGAAAAACAATCAAAGTAAAAACCAGACAAGCTGTTAACCGGCAGGTCTGAACTTCGCTCTTTCTTTTAATTCTTTTATTGACCATGGATTAAGTAATTTAAGGGTTCAATCATTTCATTTACCTGGTTGAGGTAAACCTTCATCAAACAGTAAACAATCAAAATTAGATAAAAAAAAGATAAAATGTCAAACCGGGCTCACATTTTATGCCAATTTTATATGTTTCAAGCATCACTCAACGTAAATTACATTACATTTGTAAGTGTATTTTCATTAACCTGCAATTCATTCAAAGCGACTGATCATAATGGTTTTCGGTATCCCTGACATGTCAATATTAGGTAAAAAACCGGGAATTATTATGACCATAATAAAAACCTTATAACACAGATTACTCATGAAGACATTGTATAAATTATTAATCCTTTCGGTCTTTTTCCCTATGCTTTATATTCCGGAAGTTATGAGCCAGGTATCAATAAGTACAGATGGAAGTGCACCGGATCCTTCAGCAATGCTCGAAATTAAATCCACTAACAAAGGTTTATTGCTCCCGCGGATTAACTTTAATAACAGGCCTTCAAATCCCGTCGTGGGCTTGCTGATCTTTGTCACGGCAAACGGCCCTGCCGGGAACGGACTGTATTTCTATGACGGGGCAGGATGGACCAAGATTAGCACTGTCAGCTATTATATGGGTCAGCATGTGAACGGAGGAGTCGTTTTTTATATTGATCCTTCCGGACAACATGGATTAATCGCTTCCGATATTGATCAACCCGATAATTATCCTTATGGCTGCAATACCGACAGTATACCGGGAGCCAATGGGACTGCCCTTGGTACGGGGCAGCAGAACACAGCTGCAATTGTCGCTGCATGCCCGACCCCTGGAATTGCAGCCAGGGTGTGTGATACGTCAGCTCACGGGGGGCTTACAGGCTGGTTCCTCCCTTCCATTGATGAAGTGGACTCAATGTATGTTCACCGGGATACCATTGGCGGATTTAATCCGACCGGATGGTACTGGAGTTCCTCTCAGCAATCAACTCCGGGAGCATGGATTGTTACGTTTGATTACCCGATCCCTAATGAGGGCTGGACAAATAAAGACGGCTATTTAAGGGTAAGATGTATCAGGAAATTTTAACGGATTTGTTATTTCCATCCTGACAGAGTCAGGGATAATGATCATGTTATCTGCTGATCTTTTAACCTATCAGTACAATTTCCGCCCCTTACTCAATTGCCGGGCTATTGGCAGGCCTTAAAATCCCAGGTTCAACTGGGCATAGATACGGTTATACTGAGCCTGTTTTTCAAAGGTTCCTTCATAATAAACCGAAAAAGAAAATTTCTTCCAGATCCTCCAGCTGAGGTTGATTTCGCCCACATTCTGACCTGCAGAGATTTCATTATAATACTTATAGTCTGTATACCTGTATGTTAAACCGGCATATAATTTCCCGGCAACCAGGTCTTTGGAGATCCCTATCCCATAAATATTGCCATTGATATAACTGGTCTGAAGGATGGTCACGGTTGCTGTGACTGCAATATTAATGCCCGGGATCTGGCTGTAGGTGATGTACCCGTAAAAATTCTTGCTCGGCTTGGGATCGACCTTTTCAAATCTGTAGCCCCCGGTCAGTCCGATAGTCAGTTTGTTCACCGGCCTGATCATAGCCTGCAATGAATAACCCTGGAGGGTCTGGGGATCAGTAAGCTTGTCAAGAAGGCTTTTATATGTTTCATAATAAATTACATTCTGCCTGGCACTGTATGAAACCGACAGGGTGAGCTGCTTTATTACCCGGTAATTCAGGGATAAATAAAGGTTGGTCAGGTTGAACGTATTGCTTGCAGAATAGGTACTGTCCTGCGGCCGGAACACTACTTTATAAAGATCTATTTCTAAAGATCCGAAGAATGAAAGATTCTTCACCAGGTAGTTTATATGCTGAAGGTAAAGAAACCTGCGGTCGGTATTCCAGTTATTGGTTTGATTGATAAAAGCCAGTGTTGTCTGCATGCAGCCATTTTTCGCCTTGTATTCATTATACAGGTAAGCGCCCAGCTGGAACAGCTTCGCATTAAAGCCGTAATCGGCATAATCAGGCCTGAAACCTGCGATCAACCCAATACTTATGGGCTTGAACTTCAGCTCAAACTGCAGGCCGTCATTGGGACCCATATTCGAAAGTTTGGGATTGATCTTGCGGCCGATTAAAAGGCTTGCCCGTGTTCCAAAATCATAGTTCAGGTCAAAGTTGTAAACCTTCAGCCCATTGAAAATGTCAGATTGGATCTCGTTCCAGTCCTGGTTGCTGTGGGTGAACGACATATAGCATTCCGCTGATAGCTTTGTGTTGGCAATATTCATTGCCATCAAAGAGAATGTATATTTCATCCGTTGGGAGTTTGTGGCCGTATTACTGGAGAAATCAGTATAGGATGCTATTCCGAAAAACCCGTGTACCGATTGGCTGCCTGCCTTTGGCTGTGGTTTTACAACGACCGGGGTGCTCCCGGCAGGTGGTAGAACGGGAATGGAATCCGGTTTCTTTTCAGTTTGTTTGACTTCGGATGGAGGAGCGGGTTCCGCTTTTTTGGGGACCGGTGCAGGTTTCAACCTGTGATATACCTTATCGCCTACCGCAGGGCTCACGGGTGAAAGAGATGTACCGACGCATGAGATGGATGAAAGGTTTTTTACAATAAGTGAGGGAATAAGTTTTTTACCCTGTATGACAAAAAGTGTATCGCCGGTCTTAATATTGGAAGTTGACAAGAACTTTACATAAACATTCTGTGAACTGAGATATGTGACTGTTCCTTCTTCAATTGCAGCCGGAGTCTGTCCTTTCATGGATAATCCGGAAAAGACAAAAAGAAGTATTGAAAGCTGGTATCTCATCATATGCCTATTCCTTACTGCGAAATGGTTTCGGAACTACCGGCCTGTTCCCTCCGGTACTTCCGGTCGGATGGCAGTTATAACAGGCGTTACTGTTATATGAATATCCTGAAATACCCTGGTGTGCATTATCCATGGAGGATTGGGGGTGGCAGGATGTAGTGCAAGTAAACACCTGGAAGTTGCTTGCATTCGGGTGGCAGTCGGAACAAAGTGTCCATCTTCCCTGATGATGCCCTGAATAGATCGGAAAATATTGCCCGTCATGATTAAAGGTTGATGGTGCCCAGGCAACCTGTGTATGGCAGGAGGCACAATCGGTGGGGAATCCGGCGGCAGCATGGTTCGGGTTGGTGGTATTGTTATAGTCGGTCAGATGGCATCCTACGCAGGTATTCGGGATATTGGTGTAATTACCGTTATGGCAGGCGTCGCAGCTCAGTGATGTATGGGCACCCTGCAGTACATAATAATTGCTGTGCATCGCGAATGTAGCCGGCTTCCAACCGGGTGCCGTAGTATGACAGTCCGCGCATGTATTAGGGATGTTTATTGAAATGTGGTTGGGATTTGTTGACTGGGCATATGCCGGCTGGTGGCAGGCAAAACAGTCAGTGGGAGTCCCGCTGAAACCATTGGTGTGGCACTGAGCGCAGGGAGTCGTTACATGTGCCCCTGTAAGCGGGAATTTAGAGTTATTATGGTTAAATGCCCCGGCAACTGTGCCGGTCGGATGGCATTCGTAGCATGGGATGCTGGCATAGGTATATCCTCCAACGCCATTGTGCTTGCTGTCCATATCAGTCTGGTTATGGTCATGGCAATCGATACATGTGAAGGTTTTATAACTGCCCGGTGTATTATGACAGGTGGCACAACTGCTCCAGGTACCTGCGTGTTTCCCGGAATATACCGGGAAGTATTGTGCATCATGGATCTGGAAGCTCGCCGGTTTCCAGCCAGGCAGGGTTGAATGGCAGTCACTGCAGGTTGTCGGGATGTTAGCCTGGGTATGGTTAGGGTCAGTCGTAGCATTATAGTTTGCCAGGTGACAGGAAACACAATCCTTTGAAAGATTCGAGTAATTCCCGTTCGTGTGGCATTGGGCACAGTCTTTAATGGCATGGCCGTTAGTCAGAGGGAAAAAGTCATGGTTCAGATTTGCATTGGTCCAGGTAAAACTATTCAGGGAATGACATTCTGTGCAGTTTTTTGAATAGCCGCCCTGAACATGGTTGGGATTTGTAGCAGCAAGATAATCCTTTGAATGGCAATCATAACATTCCACGCCCTGTGGCTCGAATCTCAGCAGGGATGCCGACGGATGACAGCGGGAACAGTCCGTTGTATAATGCGGGCCTGTGAGAGGGAACCGGCTCTTCTGGTGCATCTCGGTGATATTCTCCACGATCCATGATTTGGATGTGTGGCACCTTCCACAGTCAGGCCCTACGGTCTGGTAATGCATATCGGTATGACAGTCCACGCAGGCTGTTTTTGCTTCCGAAAACACCAGGCTTTTATGGCATTCCCGGCAACCCAGGACCTGGTGCTGGCCCGAAAGGGGCATCGCGGTAGTGTTGTGGTCGAAGGCATAGACCGATTTATCGAATTTCCAGCTGTTAGGGCTGTGACAAAGATCACAGCCAAGCTTAAAGTCCTTCCCGTGCGGTGAATCTGCTGTCAGTCTTAAAGACAGCAACAGGAATACCGGCACCCCCAGGATGATCAATGACAAGCTTCGCATCTTGTATCCTTGATTTTATAAAGTACGTAAGTAAAATTTCTTTCTGTCACGGTTTTGTGGCATTTTGCACAGGCCACATTCTGATGCTTTCCGTCGAGTTTAAACGCGGTTTTATTATGATCAAAATTTGTAATCTTCCACAGATTTGTATCATGACATCTCAGGCAATCCGTACTGCCGTTATTTTCAAACTGCCCGTAATGATTATCCTTATGGCAGCCTGAACAGCTTTTCGAAAGACCGGTGAATATCTGATTTTCATTTCCAGTGCTGTCTTTTTTATAGTGACATGATCGGCAGCCCGGGATTGCATGGGCACCGCTAAGAGCAAAACCGGTTTGGGAATGATCGAAGCTTACATCGCCCCAACGGGTCGGATTATGACAGATCATGCAGTTGTTTTCAGGATAGTATTTGATGCCGATGATTCCTTCATGAATGTTCTTATGACAATCATTACACCGGATCCCGATTTGCCTGAAACTCCATTTCTCCTGTTTCTTATGGCAGGCAAAGCAGGGTGTCGCAAGATGTGCCCCCTGCAACTTGAAATTCCCTGCATTATGTTGTTCAATGGTAAATACAGCTCCCGGAAACCCTTTGGTTGTATGGCAGCCGGAACAGTCGGGTACAATTCCCTGTTTTGCAAACTGCCCGTTATGATAATCTGTGTGGCAGTCAAGGCAACGGTCATGCCTCACCGGGTCTGTGACATTGTTCTTGTGGCAAGCTTTGCAGGGAACACTCTGGTGCTTGTCCTCCAACGGGAATTTTGTTTTGGAATGGTCAAAACTGCTGATCCCCCTGACCGTGTGGAATGAGGCCTCCGAATGGCACGACATACAGTTCGGACCGAACTGGCCCTTGTGGGGGTCGGTGTGGCAATTTGAACATTGTTTGAACTGTATCCCTGCGAATTGCTGGAATTTAATATTCCCGGTCATGGTCACCGGATGGCATTTTATACATGGAACCTCCTTGTGCATGCCTGCCAGCGGGTATTTCGTCGATGCATGACTGAATTTGGAGGCGGGTTTAAAGGCATTGAAGTCATGGCAATCCTGGCAGGGTGTGGTAATGGTCTTCTGGTGGTAGTCGGTATGGCAGGGAGTGCAGGATGTATTCAGTCCCAGGTAAGTGAATTTTTTGCTTTTGATCTTGACATTGGAAATGAACTCAGCCTTATGGCAGTCCCTGCATTCCTTCTTCGTGTGGGCGCCGGATAACCCAAATCCGGTCAGGTTGTGGTTGAACTTTTCTTTCTCAAACCGGATGATCTGGAAATTAAGGCCATGGTGATCACTGTGACAGGAAGTACAGATTTTACTTTTGACCTCTGCTGAAGAATGATATCCCTTATTCTGAACCACAAGGGTTTTAAGCTCGCTGTGACAGGCCAGGCATTTGTCGTTGGTAACCTTGTTGCCAAGGGTATGGCAGTTCGTGCAATTGGAAATACCTTCGAGATGGGAATGGACAGAAGCCAGCGGTCCCGGGGAGATCTGGGCGATCGCCGTAAATGAGGAAAACAGTAACGATAAGAAAATATTTATAAAAAATACTCTCTTCATAATTAGTGGTGTGATATATAGAAAATCCAGCCTAGCGGTGTTTAAGAACCGCCTCACCGAATTTCCTGGTGACCTGTAATCCGATCTTCAAAAGGAACTGCGTGGGCAGCTCTCCTCCGGCAAAAATATAAACAAGATCGTTTTTAATCCTGACCTTTTCACCGTTTTCACCTCCTGAAGCCAGGATTATTTCATCTTTTTCAATTGCCACCACGTTGGTGTTAAGCCTCACATCAATAAGTCCCGCTTTAACCGCTCCTTCGATCTTTTCCTTGTTCCCTGGCTTGATACGGCTGAAAGCATCGCCCCGGTATGAAAGTATGACTTTGTTATTGCAGGAAAGCAATATTGCCGACTCAATCGCGGAATCTCCCCCTCCTATGACCGCGATCTCTTTTCCGCTGATGATCTCAGGGTCAAGTAAACGGTAGGCAACTTTCTCAAGGTCTTCACCGGGGATATTCAGTTTTCTTGGTGATCCCCTTCTCCCGATAGCCAGCAACACAAAGCGGGAAGTATATTTTTCCCCGTTCAGCGTTTCGACCGTGAAATACCCGTCTTCAGGCACTATAGCTTCTACTTTGGAATTTTCCTTTATGGCTATATTGTTTTTCCTGAGCACATCCTTCCACAGATCGAGCAGTTCAGACTTGCTGGTCTCAAAAAGCTTAAGCTTGCCATACAGGGGAAGATCCATCGGGGCGGTCATCACGATTTTTGACCTTGGAAATGAAAATACTGTTCCTCCAAGAGTATCCTGGTCAAGGGTGAGACTGCGGAAGTTATGCTTTTTTGCAGTCAGCGATGCGGAAATTCCGGCTGGTCCTGCCCCCACAATGATCAGGTCGTAGTCGGCACGATGCTGCTTTTTGCCTGATTTTACTATATTTTCAACGGCCTGTCTGCCCTGTTCGACTGCATTTTTAATCAGCCCCATTCCTCCCAGCTCACCGGCAATAAATATTCCCGGAACAGTGGTTTCAAAATTCTGGTTTACATGAGGCAGTTCAACACCGCGCTTTTCAGTACCTATAACAAGAGTAATTGCATGGGTGGGGCACGCATGGAAACAGGCGCCATGGCCGATGCAATGTGAAGCATTAATGGTCGTTGCCTTGCCATCTATGATGCCAAGAATATCCTTTTCAGGGCATGCCACTATACAGGCGCCTGTACCTATGCAGGTGTTCTGGTCCACGACAGGGTGTAATGAAACCGGTTCATGGAGACCTTCCTGTTTTGCGATCAGAATCTTCTCCGCAACTATTTTTGAATTCCGGTTCTTCATGCGCAGGTAAAGCAGTACAACCGCCAGGCATAAAATAAATACCACGGAATAAATCAGGATATTTTCGTAAGTGGTTTCCATTCTTAAAAGATCCAGCGATATCCCAATACAATTGTTACTGCAACATGGATCACCATGATGATCAGCATTACAAGGGCGAATGGAAGGTGGGCGACATGCCAGTATTTGAACAGGTTCTGCATTGTTACCAGCCTGTCTATCTTCCGGTTCAGCCTTATATCATGCTTTACCAGGTTCACAACCTTTTTCCTATCGGCAGGTGAAAGTTTATTTTTCCTGACCGCAGCTTTTATCTGGCGGATAGTCTTCCGCTCATCCAGATATTTCCTCGTAAATTTAGCGAATGGATTTTCCTGGTATAATCCGATTTTCTTTTTGGTAGAATCTACAATAAGGTTGTAGCTGTCTTCATCGAGTTGATATGATCCGGAGAGAATTGCACCTATGTTGCTTTTCATGTCCCTTACTTCATTTAAACTCAATTCCCGCCCTTCTATTGTCCTTGGGATCTGAATATATATGAACCTGCCTATGATGCCGCTCAGGAAAACCGTGACCATGCTCCAGAAACTCACCGCAACCAATCCCCCGAATTTAAAAGTGGTATGAAAAAGCACCAGGACAGGACCAATGGTACAAAGAAAAATATGAAACTCAAGCCAGTACTGTAACCGTCCGAAGCGTCCCAGTGACCGGAACCGTTTTCTGGCCATGTAAAGTAACATACCAAAAATCATGCAAAGAGAACCTATGACCCCAAAACCATGCCCCCAGGAGCCTCCTGGTTTCAGTAAGGTATAAGCCTGGTGAAAAAACCGTTCTTCCAGCGGCAGCCTGTAATAGGAATATCCATAATAACCAATCAGAATAATAGTCAGAAGAACAATTATGCTCAGTATGAAAATATATAATCTATGGGCCAAAGACAAATTACCGGAATTTTGAAAATCAAAGTAAATTTTTAGCTTTGTGCTATCAAATACCAAAATACAAAGATATGAAAATCCATAGTTTAGGATTTGCTTTGGTAGCGTTTATTATCTCCTGCCTGCTTTCATGCCAGCCAGGCAATAAAAAGGTCCCCAACCTGGCGCCGAACGCGCACCAGGTAAGAGCCGAAGAAGTCATCCAGACCAGTGCCTACACCTATGTCAGGGTTTCGGCCGATGGAAGGGATTACTGGATTGCCATCAGCAAGATGGATGTCAGGACTGGTGAGACTTACTACTGGTCTGAAGGTTCCGAGATGCGTGAATTTACCAGCAAGGAACTCAAAAGGACATTTCGCAGCATATTTTTCATACAGGATTTTTCCGCAGAGCCCATCACACTTGAAAAACAAACTCAAGTCCCGGCTCAGGCAGGGCAACCCGGAAAACAACCGGCAGTTGAACATAAGGGAATATCCGTAGCAAAGGTTGAAGGCGGGCTGAGTATCGCTGAGCTTTACGCCAAACGCAAGTCCGTCGATGGGAAGAACGTGAAGATCCGTGGTGAAGTGGTGAAATTTTCCGGAGGGATCATGAACAGGAATTGGGTTCATATCCAGGATGGGACCAGGGATGGGGAAAACTTCGATCTCACCATCACTACGAATGATTCGGTCAAAGTAGGTGACATAGTTGTCTTTGAAGGCAAGGCAGCTGCTGGCAGAGATTTTGGTGCAGGATATTTCTACGAACTCATAATTGAAGATGCCAGGCTGAAGAAATAGGAATTTACCAGCCCCGTTCTTTTATGTATATTGCCCAGGCTTTACCCGGAACAGGATTGATCCGACAAAATTCCCCAATCATGAAAAAAGCACTTAAAATCACAGGAATAACCCTTGCGGTCCTCCTTATCGCATTACTTCTTCTGTTCCTCACACCATTTGTATTCGAGAAGAAGTTTGCAGCGATCATAAAAAATACAGCCAATAAAACCCTGAAAACTGAAATGAACTTCAGTGAAATGGATGTTTCCTTCTTTCATCATTTTCCCAATCTCACGATCACACTGACCGGTTTTACCCTGAAATCCTCTGCACCGTTTTCCCGGGATACACTCATTCAGGCACGCGATATCTCCTTTGGGGTCAACCTCCTAAGCACGATCAAAGGACCCCTGAGGATCACCAGGCTGTACCTGAATAAAGCCAGGGTGGTCATACAATACAATGAAAAAGGTGCCTCCAATTTTAATGTTTATAACAGTCCTTCCGATACGACCAGGCCTGCAGATACAACCTCTTCCCCGGGCGCTGATCTCCGGATAGAACATATTGCATTTATCCAGGCGGATTTCATTTATTCCGACCCCTCAATACCCATGAAACTGATTGCACATGGCATTAATTACAGCGGGACCAGCGATATTACCAATGACATCCTGAGGCTTACATCAAGGGTTAAGATCGATTCAGTGGATTTTTATTATAACCACCTTCCCTATCTTAAATCCAAACCGGTCAAAGCAGGGCTCGTGACCAGCATAAACCTGAATTCACTGGACATAAAACTTGTAAAGAATGACTTTTATATAAAGGATATACCTTTCGAATTCAGGGGCGAGCTTTCATTCCAAAAAAATGGGTATTCTTTCTTTATTTCATTGTTTTCGATGTTCGGGGATGAATATCTCAGCGGGTCATTAATGCTGAACAGTACAAAGAATCTCTGGATCTCTGCAAAAGCTGATATGAACCTGAACCTTAATGAATGGTCAAAAGGCCTCGGCATCAGCGACGTGGGACTGGGGGGCATGTTTTCGATGAAGCTCAAGGCACAGGGGGAATATGCAAAGGGCCAGAACCCGGCAAGTAAAAAACCCGACACCATCCCGCTGAGCATTCCTGATTTTACATTTTCCTCGGCACTCAGCAAGGGATCCTTCCATTATAAGAATTTTCCACAAACGCTTACAGGGATCTCGTTTAACCTCAAAGCATCCTG
>Ga0182021_10011276_pt1 | contig 10605 bp, 12 predicted proteins | sample 612E3MmetaG_FD_120493 | JGI IMG/M metagenome (GOLD analysis project Ga0182021, IMG submission 120493) | Permafrost microbial communities from Stordalen Mire, Sweden - 612E3M metaG (Illumina Assembly) | ecosystem: Environmental > Terrestrial > Soil > Wetlands > Permafrost | place: Sweden... | reverse complement strand
TGGCGCGACACGTTGGGAGCATGGCCGAACCCATGTGGTCAGCCTTTCTGGGCCTTCAATTTCGCCGTGGCGATCTTGTACCATTTGCGCTCCGTCCGGCGCCACGCCGGACTCGCCCTTCTAAACTTGGTCCGGATGTCCTTCCATAGGACGATCGCATCCTCCAGCCGCCCGGTCTGCTCATAAACGGCCGCGAGGCCCATCCGCGGAGCCTCGCCGATATACCTCCCGGCCACGCCCCGATAAGCCGACTCGGCCTCATCATAACGTTCGAGCCCCAACAGGCAGTCGCCCCTCAGCACTTCGCGCTCGATGGCCAGCATTATATTTCTCTTGGTATCGACGTTTTCCAACAAGGCATAAGCCTCGGCGAATTTCTTCAGCGCCAATTTATACTTGGCCACATCGGTCATCGTCCGGGGATCGTCCTTGAAAAAGCCGTTCAGGCACTCGGCCGCGACCTCATGGGCGGCGCTGATCTCCCCGGCGGCAAACAACTCCTCGGCCAGATCGAGGCGATTGTTGATGGTCTCGCTTTCTTCCAGTACGCCCCGCAAGTCGGCAATCCGCCACTTCCTCGGTTTTAGCGAATAGCCCAGCCCCCGGGTGGAGGAACTTCTGAAATCGGGCAATATTTCGACGACGACATACGCCAGACCGCCGATGCCCGGCACCGCGAAAAGCACCCAGATCCACCAATACGGTCGTCCGGTACGATAAACGTGGATGATCAAGGCCAATTGAAACAGCCAAAGCACCGGCGCCAGCGAGGCAATATAGGTCGGGACGCCTTCCGGAAAGAATTGGGATAGTTCACGCATGGGATCAAATGGCTGACGGCGTTCGCCGTGGGGCCTGGTCCGGCTCTTCTGCTGACCGGGTATAAGGCCCCCGGTCAATCGTACGAAGCATGACGACCGAGTCTTTGTCACCGACCTCGCGCTCGTAGATCTTCCAACCGTTCTTCTCATATACCGGCGCGGTAATGGCGAGACAATCGATGTACAATCCCATCACACCGGCTCTGCCGGCAATCGCGGCCGCTTCCTGAAGTATCATCGATGCGATTCCGCGATGGCGCATCTCCGGCTGGACAAAAACCGCCGCTACCCACGGAGCGTACTGCTTCCGATGCACGCAATCGTTTTCGATCACGCAGCAGCTGCCGACCGGCGCGCCATCTGCGAAGGCGATGACGGTGAATGGAACTTTGTCCTTCTGGGTGTGGGTTCTGAGCCAGCTCAACACGACCTCGGAGGAGTCGTGCCGCTTGCTCCACCACTCATGATAGATCCACCTACCGACAGTCATGAGATGCTCCGGGCACTCAGACAGTTGCTTGGCCTTAAGCTCCATGACGTGATTTCAATGTGCCGATTATTGATGCTTTCATGACGGGTCCAATATTACGGCCAAGTCACGCTTGGGACTGGCGCGCCTCCGGCAGCGCCATGGGCGTGACCGCGGTGGTCGCTGGCGGCTGGTCCGGCTTCCTATTCATTCAAGATTTCCAATTCTATGGATTTTCAAAGAAGCGAGAAAGCTTCTGGCAACATTTCCATCCCGATCCTCGGCTTTTGCCGCCGCGATGGAAATCTGATACACATATGGATCTTTCTGCACCAACCATGTGGTAAAAAGGACTTGCGACTCCTGGCGGACAATGGCCGTTTTCAAATTATAGGCGTCCCGCTCTGCCAGCCGTCCAAACTGGCCCGGTTCCACTGTCGTGAATTGCCGCGCAAATCCCTTCTGCCACGCGAGTGCGTTCTCCTTAAATCTTGTATCTGATGTGCCTTGGGGAGTCGGCAACACAAGTATCGATAGCATGAGCCCCATGCGACGATTGGTGGAGGACCATAGGACCGAATTCGCGCTTTGCTCTTCTCTGGTGACTTCCGTCCAGTCCGCACCATCGGGAAATTTGATGGAGAAACCTCTTTGATTTTCAGACAATTCCCGCGCGAAGGCCGAAGTGAGGCCAACGGAAATGAATAATAACAAGACATTTCGTATCATTGTTTTCTTGGTCACGGTCGAATCCTTCTTTGCCCAGAGGTAGGGTTGAGCCGCGTCTACGGTTAGCGCCGCTCCCGCCCCTTGGACGGCGGAGCCTCGGCCAAGCCGGCTGCTGGAGGCGTGGCCGCGAGAAGAGGAAATCCGGGCTTCGCGGTAGTATTGTCGGGGGATGGTTGACTGGGAGTTGTATCCATGAATTTCGCCGAACGTTGGACGGCCGTAAAAAGCAGGCCTTGGGTGGGCGAAGTTTGGGGCGTTTACATCCGGCCGGTTTCGTCGGTTCGCGGATGGAGCAGATGCGGGAGTTTCGTAGGGGGCTGGCCAGAACTAGTGGGGTAAGTTGCGCCTGGTCGCAATCCCATTTTACCCCGCAATGGCTGGCGCGACGGTCGCTCCGCTGGCAGCGTGAAAAGCATGGGGTTCGGGCGATTGCTTGGGCTCCGTTACCTTCACAAGGGATTTCATCCTAGTTCATCATCGTGATAATTACCTGGGCGATCTTGCCCTCACGCGCAATCAGGTAGCCCTGCCGTCCGCACCTATCCGTCCACGTCGGTTCGGGCGAACTGAAGCCGAAAATGCGGTCGCCCGCCACCGGCCGGTACTGGGCGCCGGCTTCCTTTGCGGCCACATCGGACGGGACTTCGCCGGTGACCCAACTCACATATTGCCTTTCGTCCTCGGTCTTGGCCATCGCGAAGAGCTCAACCTTGACCGGGTTCTTTTCTACATACTTCGCCACGTAGATGGCCCTCTCCCCACCGATGATCATCTTTGCCATCGAAACGGACACGTCGACGACAACGCTGAAAGCGTCCTGAAACTCCTTTGTGTCCCGATAAGCCGGATCTTTCATGGCCCTTTCGAATTTCGGCCGATAGGCATCCCGCAGCATTTCCTGCACAAACTTCTCCTTGGGGTATTCTGCTGCGATGAAATCCCGCATCCGGGCCGTGTGTTCCTTGTCCAGTTCCGGAAGTTTCCGGAAGTACTTTTCGGTCATTCCACTCAGGACCACATCATAAACCTTTTCGATCTCCGAGAAAGGGTATCGGTCGTCTTTGGTTGCCTGGTCGTTCGAATCACCTCGGGGTGACATGTGCGTTGTCCCACACCCGGCGAGAAGAAACCACGAACAGAGGATTATTGATACTTTCATGACGGGTCCAATATTACGACCAAGTCACGCCTGGGACTGGCGCGCCTCCGGCAGCGCCATGGGCGTGACCGCGGTGGGCGTTGGCCCCGGTTCGCGGCCAGCCATTTTCAGGGGCGGATTCTCAGATAGATTCCACTAATGTTATTTTTGAGCGTGTCCGACCGGTAGTAATGAATGTAGTCGGGATCGGACGAAGGCCCATTCGTCCGCACCTTGATATCATAATCCTTTTTCGGGATCACCATGAAACGCTCGCGGATCGGGCCAACGATGAGCTGGTACGTCGCGCCGGATGCGCTCAAATCCACATAGACGTCGCGCGTAAAGGAGTTTTGGACCGACACCCGCATGACCGAACTCGGATCCCCCTGAAAAGTCCATTCTTCGCCCAGCCCGCTTCCGCGGGTCACCGGGCGCAAACCGGACTCCCGCGAGCAGCCCATAACGGCCACCATCGCCGCCATGCAGAATAATGTCCTTATGCGATCTATTGTTTTCATGGAGAACATTAAAGCTGGGCCACGCCCTGGGTCGGGCGCCGGCCCGGGCGCCTGGCTGGGCTTCTGCCCCTTAGTGCGATCTACTGGCGATCATACCGAGGGTGATCAGGCCACCTGTGCCAAGAATCACCAGCAACGAAAACGTCAAACCGAGTATACCAAATAACTTCTTTTGCTCTTTCTGAAAAATCGTCGCGATGCCAAACGCAAAGGCCACGATATCGAGAAACGCGAGGAATATCGCAACCATACCGATGACCATTTTGCTCTCTTGCGATGAACCGGGATGCCTTGCGTTCATGATCCCCACGACTGCGAAGAGCAGAAACATGGAGATACCTGCGACGAGCGACATCACAAAAGAGGCTATACCAATGCGTGAATGTTTGTTTTCCATGGATAGAATCTGGTCGTTTGGTCTGGCCGGGCGTTGGGTGGTCGTTGGAAGGTTTGCTTGGGGTGACCTGAAGTCTGGGGCGTTTTGGCCAGCTGGCTGGTTTCTTCGGTTCGCGGATGCAGGGGTTTCGTAGGGGGGGGCGGCTTGAACCAGTGGGGCAAGTTTCCCCTGATCGCAATCTCGTTTTATCCCGCTACGGCGCGGGCGCGCAACCGGCGCACCGGCCGCCTCCGACCTGCCGCTTTTAAAAAATGTGCGCAAGATTTCGGACGTTATCGTCTGTTGTTTTCTTGCGCGCACTTTCCGCCGGTCGTTATGGAAACCGCTAATATACGCTAATTTTCGCCAATCCGATATTCGCGTTACTTCGCGCCGATTCGCGGTAAAAATCCCCCTTTTATTTCGTGTATTGTCCGATGTTGCTTCACTCGTTACGTGTGTTTTGTGATGCAACAAAATTCCTTCCGGTTGCGGCTCCCCCGCGCCAGGAAATCAGCGGTTCCAACTGCGTCCCATAGGTTAAGCGCCGACGACAAGCCTCGCGTGGTCGGAATCGCGTTTCATCCGGCTACGGCTGGCGCGACGGCTGCCCCGCTGGAGGCGAGTCAGCCGCAGGTGCCGGTTTCAGCTGGGCCTTTTCGATATTCAAGCTGACCAGAGCCGCATCCAGGTCTTGGCGGAGAGCATTCTTCGCTTCGGTTTTGCAGGATCCGACAAAGGTGAGTAACGTCCCGGGGGGTACGGCTACGGTGTAAATGACCACGACCAGACCGGCGGCCGGTTCACTGCCGGTACAAACAACATAGTTGGCGCCGATCTTCCGGATTTCCCGGACAAATTCTTTGCCGTCCTTTCTTGCGGCCGATCGCAGAAATCTCTCTACAAACGCCTTATAGCGTTTCTCGTCTACCAGCGAGGGGATGACGCCGAGTATTCTGGTTACGGAGACGGCGATGGCCTTCCCCTCGGCCTTGAAGGCCATGGTTTCCAAGGTCGTATATCCTGCTCTCGAATCCAGATTCGACGCGACCTTGTATGCCACCTGGGCTAAAGTCATACCGAGGACGGAAGACCGCCCGGCATCGTCAGCATATTCATAGGTATCGGGGAGTTTGACGCTGAACCCGTTGAATCCGACTTTGGTATTCTGCAGTAATGTACCGTTGATTGACGTTTGCGCCGGCGCGTGGGAGCACGCCAACCACCACACCAAGGTGATAAAGATTGCTGTTTTTTTCATGATTTGTTGCTGAGACACTATATCAACGCTAAAGGTGAGCCCCGCCTACGGCTGGATCGAACAAGTGGCGCAAGCCACACCTGATCGCAATCCCGTTTTGCTCTGCCGTGGCGCACGTGCGCAACCGGCGCACCGGTCGCCTGCGGCCGCCCCTGGTGACGTCGACCGCCATTGTTTAAGGGCGTTCCTATTTACTCTCGCTGGAAGTAGCGCAGGCTTCCAGCCTGCATCGGACAAGAAAGCAGGCAAGGATGCCTGCGCTACTCAGAATCGCGGTTTCTAGGAGTACCCTTAAGCGTGACCCCATTTGGTCTGCTCACCAAATTGGTGTGTTTCTCAGCGGACTATATTGGGAACGCACTGACTATCAACTGCTTGCGGAAGGACGCCGATTACCGAAGTCGTTGAAGGAAGATTCTGGAAAAATCGTCGTTTCTCAGACGTTCGTTTAGGAGGAATTCACAGGAGGAAACGGAGGCAACTGAGATAAACCAACATTGCCGGCAGAGCTTCCCAAGCCACAGGAATTTTTGACCTGAAAACCGGAATGGAACCACAGATGCACACAGATTCACACAGATACGGCTGGAGTTCGGGAAGAATAGGCCGGCATCGAGAAGCGTGCACGATTGGTCGCCTAAGCTCTATAATCTGTGTCCATCTGCGTTCATCTGTGGTTAAAAAAGGAGCTTGGGTTTGGTTGCGGCTTCGCCGCGCCAGGACGAACTGCCGAATTTCGGTTTACTCCGACGCAGAGCTCCGTGCCCTCCTGCCGGCCTCTGCGACCTCTGTGTAAAAATTCGTTTTCAGTATAGGCGTGGTTTCGTCGGCTAGAAACTAAACCCCATCCGTTTGGTGTGCGGATTCACGGTGAGCGGTGGCCAGTTCTCGGAATTGGTGCTGGTGCACGTCGCCCACATTTCGAATGAGCTGCTCGGCAGATAGCTGCGGGGGAATATCAGCCGCGCCCGCGGACCTCCCACCAGGAAGTGAATGTCATCGGGGTTGATGGTAATCGCGTCACCTTTGGAAAGGTCGGATACTTTCATCCAGGACGTGTGCCATCCCGATTCGTCCAGGAAGAGATGAATATTGTAATCGTTGCCCGCGGCCGTCTGCCCCGTGCTGCGGCTCTTATCGATGTCGATGAACCAGATGAAATCGAGCCGTTTGCCCCCCCTCATTTCCCAGGGCCGGGGGAGCGGACCCGCCGTTTCTACTTCGAGCACACAGTACTCGCCATCCGGCCAGATGGTCGTCTGCAGGATATCCATGTAGGTGCGCGTCCGATCGCCGGAAAGATTGCCGGGAGGATCGACAATCACGGGCCAGTCCTTTGGACAGACCGAATAAGTGGGGATGGGGGACGTACAGCCCACGCCCAGGACGAGCGTCAAGACCGCAAGCAAGCCCAAGCAAGTTTGCTGGTTGTTTTTTATTTTCATGGCCGTCTGTATTCTATGGCGTATCCTTATTTTTGAAAGAACCCGAGTTTCGCCGATCCGGTGGCCTCGATCTTCTTGTCTACAATCTTTTGAGTCTGCTGGTCTTCGATCCAAACCGCCGCATACTCTGCACTCAGGACCCCCCTTACCACGTAGAACTTGCTCTCTTCGGGAGTAAATGTGATCTGCCCCGCGACCTGATACACGACGCTCGTTAACGCGAGAATGGGCGCCGCATACTCCGTCCGCGCGACCAGGTCCACCGTGATCGGCCGGGCGGGAACATCCCGCGTCAGAACGACGGGGCTCATGTAAAATCCTCGCCCCTGATTGGCCGCTATCGATTCGACACGGCTGTTCTTGACGATTTTGCCGTCGATCTTGGCGACAACGAAATAATCCACCTTGGAAGCACTGTGGACCGTCGCCGAGTCCTTGATCGTCGCGCGGGGGCCGGTATAGCCCTCTGGAATTGAAGGACTGTAACTAACGCATCCCGCCAGAAGACATGCCAGCGACGTTATTACGACGAATGATTTCATGGGGCAGGGTAAAGGGCTGGGGGTAACCTTTGCTTGGAGTGCGTTGGGGTGCGGTCCGGGAATCTTTGGCACGATTAGCGTGATCGCAATCTCATTTTACCCCGCCACGACGCATGCGCACGACCGGTGCACTAGGAATCCCGCAGATAGATTCATTTTCCCAAAAACGTTGGATGGTATTCGAGCGAGAGGCTTGAAGGAGTCACGTGCCCCCTTTGGCGCGGCCCCTTATCGGTAGAGCCTTGCCGGACACCGATGCTGCCCCCACTCAAGACATGACGTCTTCATGGTGCCCTCTGTGCTGCCGGCCTTTTGTTCGCTCTCGCGCTGATCGTGTCACCAAGCGAGCCGGCAAAACCATTGAAAATCAGAGCAAGCGCCACTTTCTTATTTTCATAAAAAAGCCACACTTCTTTTGAAACCGCGTCGGGTCGTGGCTTTCCATGGGCGAGGTCGTCTGCAATTGCACAAAAACGCGCCGCAAAGGTCTCAAGAATATTATCGGTGGAGCGATAGTCCCCCTCAATAGCATCGTTAACAATGCCGGAGTAAAATACGATGGTCACTCTCGATCCGTGAGTTACCCGATATATAGTAAACTCCGTAGCTCCGGCCGCTTGACTTTTTCCTACGGAAAGAAGTGTTTGCAATTTGTCGTTTTCGCCAACGCCTAGATCTTTCAAGTATGCCGTTACATCCGGAACATAATCTGCAGCTTGAGAGACTAAACCCGTGAATAACGAAAACATTATGGCCCCGAAAAGAAAAAGAAGTTTCATCTGTCAATTCTCTTAAAGAATTCCGCGCATTCAGTATAAAGTTCGTCTGGGCTGGGGCTAAGGGGTCAGTTCTCACTCTTGGCCATCAACGATGGAAAGAGGCTTCGTCGGCTGTAAGTGGAAGCAAATGGGAAAAATGTCAAAAAGTGAGAACTGCCCCCTTTTGCCTGCTCCCGTTTTGCCTGCTCCCACAGCCTCACTTGAGCTGGGGCCAGCCCTTGTTTTCTTTGCCAATCTGAAGCACACCGTATAACGCGGCCGGCCCAATCAGACCCACCACGGAACCGAACAGCGAAACCCCGATGGAAATATTGACCACGAACATGACTCCAGCGACCACGCAGAAAGCGTAGAAGGCCCATTTCTTCCAGCGAAACAAAGAAATCGTGAGAAAGACATTCAAGGCACTCCCCGCCACCAGCGCGTAGGACATCCAGTTTGGAGCCGAGGGAAATGCGTCCATGAGTCTTCCTCCGGCGACCAGATAAACCGCCATCGTCAGACTATTCACGATCAGCATTGTTATGAGGAACGCAGTCAGGCAGCCGTGTCGTTGCGGTGTAGTAGTGTTCATGGAAATTGTTCCTGCTGAATATCAGAAAGGCCTGGAACCAAAAGATCCCTTGCAATTGTATATGCAAACTTCATCGCCTAAAAGCAGGTGTTTTGTCAAGGGTCTATCCGTCGCCCCTTTTGCCTCCTTTCAATTATAGGGTTCTCGGCTTAACAAATGAAAAAACGTAATTCATGACCCTTTTTGTTTCTTCCGACTCCAAATTATTGGTCATCAGGCTGAACCCCAGCGCACTATCCTTGGACAGCCGGATCATGCCCCTGACCATATATAAAAACTCGTCTTCGGCCAAAGCCTTTTTGCCAACCAGTGAAGCGTCCGTAAATTTGGTCTTAAATCCGAACCAACCCTGGTATTTTATCTCCTCGATGACCAACTCCTTTTCCACAATTCCACCCAGGTATTTCCGTGACGAATCGACCAGCGCACGCTTCATTTTTTCCGGGGTATCGTAATTGGCCAGGTCCGGCATATCGCACTTGAAATAGAGCATCAAACTAAAGCTTTTGGGCCCCTTGGGCACGACATATACATCGGCGAAACGCAGGGGGAGCAATTTGTCGACGGAAATTTTCCAATCGGCAGTGTCCTGAACCGCAAAGGTGTCGTCGAGCGACATCACAAGTTCAGTCGGCTTCGCCTTACCCAGAGTAATGCCGGCAACCAACATAATCAGTATCAGTAGTTTTTTCATATTTTTGCCTGACGTTGTGCCATCAAAGAGTGACCCAAAGGGTTCATGCGTGAGCTGGGGTTTGGGCTAAGGGGTTCTCACTCTTGGCCATCAACAATGGAAAGAGGCTTCGTCGGCTGTAAGCGGTAGCAAATGGTTGAAATGTCAAGAGTTAAGGGCCTGTTGCCCAAAGTACGTTGTGAAGATTGATTCGAAGTCCATTTTTCGGTTAGGCGGCGAGGAGAAAGCCTGTAGGGGCGGGCAATCCGTCGTTTTCGGCCGCAATATGAAGCCAACGGAGCCGCCCAAGGGCGGTGCGGGGTCCGCGAGGCGTGCGCGGCAGCCGTGCTCTGATCGCCGAGCCAACCCCTCCACAGAGAATGGCGATATTTTGAACGGCGGCGATCAGCCAGTCCTGCACTTGCTGGCGCCACAGTCGCCGCCAGCGGGCGCGTTTGAAGTGATGCTTGTTGGCCGCTTGGGCAAAGCTGCCTTCCATGAGATGGCGACGGCGGCGGCGATCGGAGTACGCCTCGGGCAGCCGGGCCAACGCCAGCGCGATTGCCAACGTCGCTTCCTTCCAATGACGCGCCACCGAGCGCCCCACCTTGCTGTCGGTGCAGCGGGAACGTAGCGGACAGCCGGCGCAGGTTTTCCGATCGGCCACGTAGTCGGTCATCTGCCGGTGGGAATGCCAGCGCTTGGGCGGCATCGGTTGGCCGGCCGGACAGTAATAAAGATCATGGCGAGCGTCGTAGAGAAAGTCCGCTTTCGTGAAACGTCCCTGGCTTTTATGATCGGACGGCAGCAGCGGGGAGATGTGCGGTCGCACGCCCTGTTCCACCAGCGCGCAGTAGGTTTCCACCGTGCCATAGCCGCGATCAGCGACCACGGCCGTTACGGTACGATCCGTGTTGTCCTCGTGTTGCTGGACCAAAGCGCCGACCTGGGTGGGCTCGGCGACATCGCCGGGAGTGGTGGCAACGGCCGTGATTACACCGTGGCGGTCATCGACCAGGCGATGGTGTTTATAACGGGGACGGGCGGTGCCACTGGCTGGACCCTTGGAGACGCAGGGCGCGTCGGGATCAGTGGTGCTGACCAGATGTCGATTGGTTTCGCTTCTGGCCGAGGGCGGCTGGCTTTCATCCAATTTTCGTTCCTGCACCGCGTACGCCGCCTTGATCCGGGCCACCGTGGCCTCGTCCGCCTTGATCACGCTGTCGCGGGAGGCGTCCGCGTCGATCAGACTGCCGTCGACGTGCACCTTGGCGCCA
>Ga0182021_10011275_pt1 | contig 10606 bp, 9 predicted proteins | sample 612E3MmetaG_FD_120493 | JGI IMG/M metagenome (GOLD analysis project Ga0182021, IMG submission 120493) | Permafrost microbial communities from Stordalen Mire, Sweden - 612E3M metaG (Illumina Assembly) | ecosystem: Environmental > Terrestrial > Soil > Wetlands > Permafrost | place: Sweden... | reverse complement strand
TGGTGTCATTGACATCCTTGAAGTCGTCGATGTCGATGAAGAGCAAGCTCTCCCGGTGAGTGCTGCGCCGGTTGTCTGATCTGAATGACGCGGTGAGGCGTTCAGTCAACGTAGCCCGGTTGGCCAGTCCGGTGAGCGAGTCGTAGGTGGCTCGCAGCGTTAACGCGACGTGACTGTTATACAAGGCCTCGGCCATGCGATTGAACGCCTGCGCCAGCTCACCCAGCTCGTCACGCCGCGCGACCTCCATACGATTGTTGTAGTCGCCAGCCTCTAGCTTCAGGACATTGTCATGCATGGCGGCCACCGGTTTAAGCAGAGTCTTGGCCATTCGACGACGGAAATACACCGTGCCGACCAACCCCATCATGAACAGAAGGCGTCGTGAAGCTGCGGAAACAGCGCCTGCGGCGCACCGCCAGGGATGCGAGCACAAAGAGGACGCCACGTTGGAGTACGTCCAGAAGCGCGGCATCCCGTCGGGTGGCCGGGGGGAATCGCACCCCCCGGCCACCCGGCATCCCGCGCCTCGTCTGGGTGAAGGACGAGTACCGAAGTCGAATGCGCAAAGCAGAGATCAAGCACGTGCGCAGCGTCATCCACGACATCGAGACCGGAACACCCGAAGGGAGCCGACTGGTGGAAATCAGTTCACCAGCACGGCTCCGCCGACGTCCCCCCGCCCTTTGATCCTCAACAACTACACAACCCATACCCGTCAGGAGAATGAGACGACCGATCTTCAGCGGATGCTGACGATCTCAAGGAGATCTTCGAGTCCAACAAGATCTGATGGATTCCGGGTGTAGAGCCGAGCGTCGTTTGCTGACGCAGTTGCAGCTACCAATAGGTCCATAGAGCGGGTTCGTGGCTTCCGACCTGCCGCCACGACGGCAGCCGCAAGCCGCCCATATTCTCGCGCAGCGGTTGCATCAATCGGCAGAGCCTGGAACGTCTGCTCGATTGTCGCCAGTCGCCGCAAACGGGTGGCGCGGATGTCGTCAGACCGGGCGACCAAAACCCCGAAATGCAACTCCGCCAGCGAGACGGTGCTAATGGCTATCTCTCCCCGAATTTCACCAGGATTTGGTCCCAGAAGGACACTCGTGTCGAGAATGCTCCTCATTTAGCGAACGGGTCGCTGACCCCATGGTCAACCAAGTCACGGTCGCGGGCCCAGTCGCGGTCAGACGGGCCGTCGAATACAGCAAGTATGTCGTCCCAAGCGCGCCACTGCATGCGCTGCAGCGGTCCCAGCTGAGCAACCTCGCGGCCGCTCACCGTCACCGTCACCGTCTCACCATGCTCAGCCCGGCGCACGAGATCGCTTGCGTGTTGGCGGAGCTCCCGGAGTCCTGCCTTCGTCATGGGCTCATGGTAGCACTTGTGCTACTGAAGATAGGAGCCGCACCACGTCGAAACTGTGCCGGCGAAGAGCGAGTGTCCCATTAGGCTAGTGGACGTTGGTCCCGTGGTCACTTGAACAGCATGAGGAGTCCAGTCAGGGCTCAGGATCGAATCCTCGAACTTCGTCGCTCACGCATTTCTCGCTGTCATCGAACGCCCTCTTCCGCTGGTCGCGCGTGCGATCGTGCCGATGAACGAGCCACGGCTTCGGTAACGGAGTTGCCCGGCGGCCCACAAGTCATGGTCACATTCCGTAACCTCGCCGTCAGCCCCACCCCTTACACGGAGCCACCAACGTCGCCGCCGCCTGCCGCCGAATCGGCCGAGACCCAAACCGAGCCCTGACGCTCATCAGATGACCCGTCTAGGACAATGCCGGGGCCCTGCCACTGGGGTGGCTTCCTCAAACACCAAGGAACATCGCTCGAGAGCTCTGCTTCTACTGTTCCCACTCACGAGCCTGAGGCCAGAACTCCCGACATGGTGAGAACATTCAGTTAATCGGAGAAGGCTACGGAGACGGCCATTCGGGCCGGCCCGGATTGCATCGCTGCAGGTCAACGACTTGCAGGGTCTTAAGTCGGGGCCTGGAGGCAAGCCGCGGGCACCGATTACGCCGCCTAAGCTAACGACGTTGTTCTCACGTGCCGGCGCGCCTCCAGCGTTCGAGGTGCGCGAAAACCGTTGCGAGACAAAAGACATGGCTAGCGGGCTCGCCGCCTAGGTCCGGAGTTCTGGAGGCAGCGAGGACCGATTGAACCTGCCAATCCTCCTGTGGGAGCTTGACGCGGCAGCGAGGACCTATCAGGAGACCGTCGTCACTGGTTGAACGCAGACACCGTGGCCGGGTTGCCGGCGATGGTGCCGGAACTCCCGGGGCCGCCGGGATCTCCTGGGCCCCCGGCGGCGGCTGCGCCGCCGGGGGCGCTGTTCTTTCCCGCAGCCCCTGGCGTTCCCGGAGCGCCTCCCGGGCCGGGGCCGCCCGGGGCGCCGGGCTGGCCGGGAGTTGCGGGCAGCGGGACTGCCTGCACCAAAGTGGTGCTCACGGAGACTGGGACGTACACCGTGATGTTGCCCGCGGCATCCACCCCGTTGCCGCCGTCGCCGGCTCTGCCCCCGGTGCCACCTTTTCCGCCGGGCCCGGCCTGTCCGCCACCGTTACCGGTGCACCCGCAGGTCTGGCCGTTGCCGCCGTTGCCGCCCTGCTGACCGGGGCCGCCCTGCGCGCCCGGGCCGCCGTCGCCGCCAGGTCCCGACTGGGTGGCCACCAGGAGGTGCGCCGTCGCGGCGCCGCTCAGGTCGAGCGCAGTCGTAATGGTGATGGTGGCACTACTGCTGGCGATGCCGAGGATCCCGGTGCCGCCGGTGGTACCGGTCGTCCCCTGCTGGCCCATGGTGCCGTTGCCGCCACCGTTTCCCGCGGTGCCGCTCGAGATGCACTCGCCGGGCGCACCCGACGGGGCCTGTCCCGCGCCGCTGGGCGTGGGCGGCACGGCCACCGGTGCGCCCTTGGTGCCGAGAATGTTGAAGTCGCCGGAGTAGCCGGCTGGCGGCGCGCCGGTGCGGACCAAGGAGCTGCTGGAGAAGAGCAGCGGTGTGGAGCGGGCCACGATGCAGCCGCCGTCCTGCAGCACGAGGCCGTTGGGCAGGTCGATCACCTTGGCCGTGCCGTCCGAGGTAGAGACATCCCAGAGGTAGTTGACCGTCATCGGCTCCGCAGTGGCGGACTGGGTGTGGATGTTGGCCGTAAGAGGGAAGGCGGCCGCGAGATCGGCGCGGTCCGCCTCGCTCAGCTCGTCGTTGCCCACTGCGTGCCGCATCAGCCGGTGGAGAAGGCCAACCTGTGGGTACTCCGAAGGCGCCGCGATGCCGTCGAGCAGAGCGTCGGCGTGCTCGGCCCTACGTTCGGGCGACAGCCCGATGTCGAACAGCTGTCTCAGTTGTGCGGTGTTGTTCACCATGATGGTGGTCTGCAGCACGCCGTCGTCGCTGGCCGATTGCGGCACACCTAACTCGGTGAGCAGTTGGTTGATGCTCATGTGTGGGGCTCCCCTGCTGTCGATGGTCGTCCGTTGACAAAGACCTCTGGGGCGGGCCGAGTGCGACCGAGGCGCCCGGCGGAACCGCCGTTACCCTTCGCGACCGCACCCACCGCGCAGGCCGAACCCGCCGCGCAGGCGGCGTCGGCGCCGCCTGCTGTGCCTTCGCGGCCTGCACGACCTGGACTCCCTCCCGGCCCACCTTCGCCACCTTCGCCGGGCGCGGTACGCACGTACACCCGAGCCATCGCCGCGTCCGGCACCGTGATGAAGACATTCGAACTGATCCCACCATGACCGGCGCGACCTCCATCGCCGCCGTCACCGCCAAGCCCGCCACGGCCGGGTTGACCGTCGGGAACGGGCCCGCTGGGGGTACGGAACCCCGGCACGGCGTCACCGCCGTCGCCACCGTCGCCGCCGTCGCCACCCCTGCCGCCCTGGCCGCCGCAGCCACCAATGGCCAGGAGAGTCAGCGTCCCGGTGAGACGTCCGACGGTGATCTCGGCGGTCTTGGTGGCGCCCCCGGTACGGCCGTCCTGGCCGCATTGACCGTTGCCTCCACCGGTTCCCGCGTTGCCGTCCAGCCGGTCGCCCACCGGCTGGCCCAAGGCGAAGCCGATCATCGTCGGCACTCCGCTGGGACAGGTGCCCGGCAGCCCTGGCACGCCATCGGCGCCATGTGCACCGGGCCTGCCATTGATCGGACCGCTGCGGCGATCCACCGAGCCAGCGGTAGGCCAGATCCCGACGTGGTAGTCGTCCTCGAGCGAGCCGTGGCTGACCAGGTGCCGACAGCCGAGCACCAGCAGGTTGCCCTGCACGATCACACGACCGCCGGGTTCGATCATCAGCTCACCGACGTTCACCACGTTCAGCACGTCGTCCCGCTCGTCGACCCCCAGCAGCCGGGGGTCGACGGTGAGGTCCCACACCTCGCCGCATCGCACACGCCGGCGCAGGACGCTCAGGGCGCGAGTGGGGAACGGTAGGTGAATCGCCAGCCGTTCGCGGTCGGCTTCACCGACGACGCCGTCGGCGAAGACGTACGCTTCGCACCGATCGTGCACCCCCTGCCCGATGCGACTACGCGCCGCCATCGCCGGGTGGAAGAAACCCGCCTGGCGTGCCGAGCGCTCGGCCACCCCCACGTTCACGAGCCCGCGGACCGCCTCGAGAGTCGGGAGGTGGACGAATGAATCGGCCACCTCGCCGGCGAGCAGCCGATCAGTGTCGTGACCGAGCTGCCTGGCACGGCTGAGGAAGGCCGCGACCTCGCAAGCAGACAGACCGTGCCCGCAGGGATCTGGCCGAGACCGATCTGGGCCGTCGGGGGCTCGGCTTGCCCCTCCCCGACCAGAGGGACGCCCACCGGCGGCGGCCGGATCAGAGACGGCAAACATGTAGAGCCGCCATCGGTTAGGTCCTCAATTTGGACGGTGAGCTCGACGATGCTCGGTAAGTTCCAGAGAGCGTGTACGCCGCACAGTATCCACCGACAGCGGAAACCACCAGATGCCGCGTTGACTCAGCAAAAGTTCCGCATAATTGGCTTCGTTGCCTCATGAAGGAAGATCCGCCTGGGGCGGCGTGTCTGCGCTTCTGGGTTGGGGGGTGCGAGGTCACTTTGGCTGATGGAGCTGACGATGGCGACTCGCGAGACGATCACGAAGGCGCAGGCCTGGCCGACCTATGGCGACGTGGGAAAGGTGGTCGAGTGCAGAGACTGGATGGGGCGTCATACGGTCATCTCGAGGTAGGGCTCTGCGCCCCCACCCGGAAGAGTGAGCAGCCCTTCAACACAGTGCAGAAACTCTTCACCATTGCACATGTTGTATGGGCGCCGACCGGGCGGCCCTGGTCCTGTAGAACGGTGAGCGGGTGGCCCTGCGCACCCCTGCGACTTTCTGGGGTTCCAGGTCCGGCGCTTTACCGGCTCCGGCGAAAATGTCGAGCAGCTCCCGCCAAGTTCAGCGGTGGATCCAGGTTCAGCCAACGTCGTATGAACGGTCGGGCATCAATCATTGCTTTAGTTGCCGGCAAGCCGTTTTCGAGTGGTGTTGACATGGCCTCGGGCGTAACGTAATTGGCGTTGCGTCTCCCTAGACAAAGCGGGGGCGTTGCCTTCTCGGGCTACTCCTGAACCTCGGTGGCTCGTGTTGTTCCATTCCGGGACCACCGAATCGAGTTCGGCATCGTTCAGCAGTTGAGGATTCCTCAGTACCCCCTCAAAGGTTTCGACCAGGCGGCGTCCTGGTTCCCGACGGGGTGCGCGGTCCATGTCCCGACCGGGCTCCCTGTGTCGCTATCCGGCGGTCCGGCGGCAGGACAGCCTGCACTGCTGGTGAGACAACCGGGCAGAGCGCGAGAGGGACGCGCAGATCTCCGCCACCACGTCGTCCGGTATCTCACCCGGTACGCGCCGTAGGTACCGACCAAGGTCCAGCACGCCAGCTCATCCGCTCACCTGGGTCGATAGACCCGCTCGAGACTCACCCCTTGGGCTCTCATCAGCGCCGCCGAATCTCGGACGTGACTGACGACTGCGCCGCGTCAGCCGCGCCACAGGAAAAACAACCATCTGAATCTACTTGGAGACATCTGAATGAACACCATCAGCTCGACTGTCATTGAACCCGCCGCCGGAGTGATCGGTAAGAAACTCGAAGGGCGGGTCGCCCTGGTGACCGGGGGCACCCGGGGTATCGGTGCCGCGATCTGCCGGAGCCTGGCAAGCCAGGGCGCCTCGGTTGCCGCCGGATACAGCAGGGACCATGATCGCGCGGAGCAGTTCGTCAAGGAGTTCGAACGCGACTTCGAGGGGCCCGGTCGGGTGAGCGTCCACCAGGGCAACGTGTCCAGCTCCGGCGACTGCCGCCGGGTCGTCCAGGAGGTGCTCGACCAGCACGGCCGGATCGACATCTTGGTCAACAACGCCGGCATCACGATGGACAAGATGGCCTTGAAGATGTCCGTCCAGGAGTGGGACGCCGTTATCGCGGTGAACCTGTCGGGGTCGTTCTACATGGCGCAGCCCGTGCTGCAGCACATGGTCGAACGCGGGACCGGCCGAATCGTCTTCGTCTCCTCCCTCGTTGCGGAGACCGGGGCTATCGGTCAGGCGAACTACGCCGCGTCCAAGGCCGGAATCCTCGGGCTGACCAAGACTCTCGCCAAGGAGGCGGCGCTCAGCCTGAGGCGCGCGGGCATCCAGGATGAGGACCGCGTCGGAATCACCGTGAACACCGTGACCCCTGGCTATACCGCCACCGAGATGCTCGCGGACATCCCCGAAAAGGTGCAGGAGAAGATCAGGGCGACGATCCCGCTCGGCCGGTTCGGCCAGCCCGAGGAGATCGCCCGCGTGGTCCACTTCCTGGCCGCCGACGCGTCCGCGTACATCACCGGCCAGGTCTGGGGCGTCAACGGCGGCCTAGACATGTAACCCCGCTCTGCTCGCCTGCCCTCCACGCATCATCGCGGCGGGCCCCACCAGCAGGCCTCAGCAGGGCCCATCAAACCGACCGACCATTGCTAACCGAAGAAGATCAAAGGAAGTCATGTCAGGCGAAAGAATTGTCATTGTTGACGGCGCCAGAACACCGGTAGGGAAGTATGCCGGTGCCCTGAAGTCAGTCCCGGCCCACGAGCTGGGGGCCATTGCGTCGGTCGCAGCCCTTGAACGGAGCGGGATCGGCAAGGACGAGATCGACGAGGTGATCTTCGGCTGTACTGGTCAGGTCGGACCGGATGCTTACAACGCCCGCCGCGTGGGGCTGGCTGCGGGTCTGCCGGACAGCACACCTGCCTTTACCGTGAACCGGTTGTGTGGCAGCGGGCTGCAGGCCATCTGGTCTGCTGCCCAGCAGCTGCGCTGGGGTGGGGCAGAGGTCATCCTGGCCGGCGGCGACGAGTCCATGTCTCGGATTCCGTTCCTGGACTTCGAGGCCCGCGGCAACGCCCGGCTGGGGAACCGAACCCTGGTCGACGGCACCGTGTCCATCCTCACCGACCCGTTCATCGACAAGCACATGGGCTTCACCGCCGAGAACGTGGCAGCCAAGTACGGCATCTCCCGCCAGGCACAGGACGAGTTCGCCCTTCAGAGCCAGCACCGGGCCGCCTCGGCAGAAGCGCAAGCCGCGTTCGCCGAGGAAATCACGCCAGTTCAGATATCGGGCAGGCATCCGAGCACGGTCCTGCGGGATGAGCATCCGCGTCCGGGGGTCACCTTGGAGGCTCTGGCAGGACTTCGACCTGCCTTCCAGCCGGATGGCACCGTCACCGCGGGCAACTCATCGGGAGTCAACGACGGGGCCGGCGCCGTGGTAATGATGAAGGAGAGCACCGTCCGCGAACGTGGACTGCGCGGTCTGGTCACGCTGGAATACGTTGCTACCGCAGGTATCGACCCTGCTCTGATGGGCTATGCGCCCGCGTTGGCGCTGCGCAAGCTCTTCCAGGAGACGGGGCTGACGCCGGCAGACATCGGCGTCGTGGAGCTCAACGAGGCCTTCGCAGCCCAGTCCGTGGCCGTCATCCGCGACGCGAAACTTGATCCGGAGAAGACCAACCCCTACGGCGGGGCGATCGCCCTTGGCCATCCGCTAGGAGCAACAGGCGCCATTCTGACGCTACGGGCTGCCAAGGATATGCAGCGGCGCGGCCTGCAATACGGCATCGTGAGCATGTGCATCGGCGGCGGACAGGCGCTGGCAGCCCTGCTGAAGCGCTACGACGGATAGGGACCCGAACAACAGCAAAGAACGGTGGCGACCGGCGAGAACGCGTCGGCCGCCACCGGCCATCACAGAGCGTGGGTGCCTCGGGCTGCAGGGTCCTTCTTGCTGCGGCCCTCCAGAACTCAGATCGGGCTAGGTCGCATCAGCGGCAGGCGCGATTCGCGAACAGGAGGCCGAGGGCTACCTCGACAACCTGCTCGTTCGCCAGGCCGGCAGGGCAGTCTGGCTCGCAACACGCACCACAATCGTGTTGGAGTCACCCTCCTGGCAGGGTTTACCGCCGGAGTGGGCTTCTGGCTGGGGGCTCGGGGCGGCGCCGGAATCTCGCTGAGCGAACTGCCGCCGCCGGCCTGAACGCCGCGACGCCGGCCACACTGTTCCTGGGCTACGCCGTGCTGGTGATCGGGTTCGCGCCCGGTGGACATCCACGCCCTGCTCCGCGCTGATCGCCTGGTCGTTCCTGCTCGACATGCCCGGCTCAGTGATCCACCTCAACCACTGGGTGCTGGACACCTCGCTTCTGCAGCACCCAGCGCTCGCCCCAACCACCATTCCGAACTGGCAGGTCGTGGCCACCTACGCAGTCCTCGGCTTGCTGCTCGCCGCCGCCGGCACAACCCAGTTCGTCCGCCGAGACCTGGAGTCCACCTGATCCAGCCGCATACCGACTACTCATGCCTTCCAAGACCGCCCGCGCCAGCGCGGGCTCGAGTGAGGTGCCCGGTCAGCCATCGCCTTGCGGGATGAGGAGAGGGACGGCAGGTTCTCGTCATCAGCAATAATCAAGGCTATACTCCGGGTATGTCCAAGGTTATGGTGTCCTTCCCAGAGGAGCTTCTGGCCGAGCTCGATACCGAAGCCAGGCGACGATCAACAAGCCGAAGTGCGCTTCTGGCTACCGCGGCTCGTCGCGAACTAGCTCGTCGCGACTCCGAACAGGTCGCCGCAGCGATCGCACGATCAGAACAACGGTTTGCCAGTGCGGGGACCTTCGAGGCGGCTGACCTGGTCCGTAACGATCGCGACTCGCACCGGTGACACGCCTGCTCATCGACACATCAGTGCTGATCAAGTGGTTCCACAGCGATGGCGAGAGCGAGTTGGAACAGGCCCGCGCGTTGCGGTCGGCACACGTCACCGGTGAAATCGACGCTCATATGCTCGACCTCGCCACTTACGAAGTCGGGAACGTACTCACCCGGGCGTTACGCTGGCCAGCTGCTGACGTCGCCGATCAACTCGACGATCTTCACGCCATCCTGGGGCCTCCTCTGGTCATGACGCCGGTCTGGATGCGACGGGCCGCGAAGCTCGCGCACATCCACTCAGTGTCGTTCTACGATGCGAGCTGGGCCGCGACAGCAGCCGAGTTGGGCATACCCCTGATCAGCGCCGACCGCCGGCTTCTCACCGCCGGCCTAGCCGAGTCGCCTGGCGAGATCACCACCCGCCTCAAGCTGTCGCTGAAGTGACCCGCCGTCGCCAGCGAAAATGAGACCACCGCCCACGTCGATCGGCATGTGGGAGCCGATCGGCCTGCGGACACCGAGCCCTGGTCCCAGAGAGATCGCGCCCGGATCGCCGCCGCGCTCGAAGCCATCCCTGACGGGCGGTGCGTGCTCCCGAGCGCTGGGACCCACATCGGCGTGTGGATCAACGGCCAGCTTGCCCTCAAGATCTACCCGGGCTACCTGGTGTGGCCGGGTGAGGATTGGACCGAGGACCTGTCGCCCGACCTGTTTCCGGACATGCAGGAGGACGAACGCGACCGGTGGCATGGGCTGTCCACGTTTCAGGATCACGGCCTCTGACCAGCCCTACCGATCAACGGCATCTGCTACGAATGCCAGTAGCCGGACGAATCTTGCCTTAGGAGTCCGGCTCGGCCCCTGGTCCTTCGCAGAGGAGTCGGCCGTCTCTTCGGTCGTCCGCTCACGGCGCGGAGCGCTCGCCTCGTTGTCCGGGCTCGTCGACAGTTCGCAGTCCCCGCATCCTTGTGCGCGTCCCGGTCGCCGATCCGCAATCGGGGCTGTGGGCACTCGACGAAATGCGACCGGATCTGCGAATTCCGGTCGTTGGCTCGGTCCCATCCGACCCCTTGGAGGGGACGTATGGTTTGGACATGCCAGAGGCTCTGGTTCCGTTAGTCGTGCTGCTGGCGATCCTCGCAATGGCCCTATGGGTCTAGGCGGACGCCAGGGGTGGGCTGTTCGGGGGCCACCCGCCGTGGCAAGGATCGGTTCATTCGCCGTGGAGACGCCCGAAACGTGGTTCTTGGGTGGCTAGGGACTTCGACGGGGCAGGTCAGACCTTGCCGGCAACTCCCTGGAACAAGGAGCTCACGTTCTTGCCGAGGAAGGTGACGCCACCGATGATGACGACGGCGATCAAGGCAACCATGAGGCCGTACTCGACGGC
>Ga0182021_10011274_pt1 | contig 10606 bp, 10 predicted proteins | sample 612E3MmetaG_FD_120493 | JGI IMG/M metagenome (GOLD analysis project Ga0182021, IMG submission 120493) | Permafrost microbial communities from Stordalen Mire, Sweden - 612E3M metaG (Illumina Assembly) | ecosystem: Environmental > Terrestrial > Soil > Wetlands > Permafrost | place: Sweden... | reverse complement strand
TACTGGGACTCTCAGAAATTGCATCAGATGGGCTCGTGGAGTGATGGCTCTGCGGGAGTTGGCGGTTTGAGTCACGTTCTCTTCACACAGGAAAGCAGACTTTTGGGCTGTGGATTTGTCCGGTTGATCCCGTTTGATGCATGATATGCCCATCATCTGATGGTGGGAGTCCTCTTGCAGCGGGTTGGTTTGGCGGGTGCGGCGGGCGCTGAGCTCACCGGCGGGGTGCGACAGCTTCGGCCGGAGGACGCGATGGTGGAGGCGATGCTGCGGGGGTGGCGGGCGCAGCAGTCCGCGCGTGGGTTGCGGGCGGAAACCATCGGTTATCGCGAACGTCTGGTGCGCCGGTTCCAAGGGTTCACCAACGAGTTCCCCTGGCAGTGGGGCCCCAAGGATGTGGACGAGTGGACCTTGACGCTGACCTCGGAGCAGCATCTGGCGCCGTCGACGATCCGCGGCTACCAGACGGACCTTCGGCTGTTCAGCGAGTACCTGACCGACGGGCGCTACGGCTGGGCGGTGGCGTGCCAGGAGGCGTTCGGCACGTTCCCGGTGCCGATCTGCCACGAGTGGAACACGATCGCGCACCTGGGCGAGTGCGAGGGCAGCCCGAAGGCTCGTCCGTTGTCGCGCAGCGAGCTGCAGCGGTTCCTGGACTACGCCGACGACCAGGTGGAGCGGGCCGCCCGAACCAAACGCAAGGGCGCGTTGGCGGCCTACCGCGACGCGACGTTGTTCAAGGTGATCTACGGCTGGGGTCTGCGACGCACCGAGACGGCGAAGCTGGACCTGCTCGACTGGGGGCGGAATCCGGCTGCTGCGGAATTCGGCCGGTACGGCATGCTGCACGTGCGGTACGGCAAGGCGATGCGCGGTCAGCCGCCCCGGCGCCGCAACGTCGCCTCGGTGATGGGCTGGGCGGTGGAAGCGGTCGCCGACTACGTCCAGGACATCCGTCCGCGCTTCGGCATGGTTGAGCATCCGGCGCTGTGGGTGACCGAGCGGGGCGGGCGGATCAAACCAGCCGAGATCAACGCCCGCTTTGTCACCTACCGCGACGCACTTGGCCTTCCCCGGGAGCTGACTCCCCACTCGATGCGGCATTCCTATGTCACCCACCTGACCGAGGATGGCGCGGACCGCCGGTTCATCCAGGAGCAGGTCGGGCATCGCTGTGACACCTCGACCGCGATCTACACCCACGTCAGCGGCGACTTTATGAACACTGCTCTGCGCAAGGCCCTGGGCCCGGCGCTCGAGCCGGCGACCACCGGCCGGTAAGGAGTTTCGATGGCACGCAAGCTTGACTACCGCTGGCACCTGCGGCAGGTGATGGCCGAACGCGGCCTGTTCGCGACCACCGACCTGATCCAACCGCTGGGGCAGCGCGGGATCCGGCTGTCCTCCAGCCAGGTTTACCGCCTCGTCGTCGAGAAGCCCGAACGGCTGAGCCTGAAGACGCTGATGGCGCTGCTCGATATCCTCGGCTGCTCGATGAGCGAGCTGATCGAACCGGTCGCGGCCGGTGGTCGGGCAAGAGCAACGAAGGCGGTTGGCGGCGCCAACGCGGGGGTCGGGATCCTGCGACCCAAACGGGCACGCATCACCGGGGGCGGCAAGTAACAGGTGGCGACACGGACCTCGCTTTTCTCAAAACAATGACCTGCACGATCTGCTCGATCTGCGGGCGCTCGGCTCCCTGCAAGATCTCCAGAATCTCCGGCAAGCCGTGGTGCTCTGCGTGCCAGCAGAGACGGGCGCGCTGTACCAGTTGCGGTAACGTTCGGCCCGTCCGCGGCGGAACCCTGACCGAGCCTCGCTGCGCAACGTGCACCCACCCCGCGTCCTTCTGGAACACCTGCCCAGGATGCGGCGAGCACACCCAAATCCGCTCGCGCGGATGCGGGCGCTGCACGCTGCGGCGGCGGGTGCGTGAGCTTCTCGCCGACAACACCGGCAAGACCCACCCCCAGCTGCAGGCTCTACACGACAACCTGGCAGGCCACGACCGTCCCAACACGGTGGCGATCTGGCTGAACAAGGACATCGCATCGGCAGCCCTGCGCGAGCTCGCCTCAGGACAGCGAGCACTGACCCACGCCGGGCTCGACGACCTGCCCGACAGCAAACCCATCAGACACCTACGCGCAATGCTGGTCGCCACCGGCGCGCTACCGTCCCGCGACGAGCACCTGGCCCGCCTGGAGCTGTGGATCACGGCCACCATCACCGGCCACCACGAGCAGCGGATGTTGCACCACTACGCCGTCTGGCATGCGCTGCGAAGGCTCCGGCGCCGTAACAACGGCAAAGACGCCACCTTTGCCCAGGCCTGTGGCGTCCGGGATCACCTCACTGCCGCCATGACACTGCTGGACTGGCTCACCGCTCACGGCCTGGACCTGGCGACGGCCCGACAGGGCGACCTCGAGACCTGGCTGACCAGCGATCACGCCACCCATCGCCGCACGGCCGGGAACTTCGTCCGTTGGGCCAAGGCCCAGAAGCTGACCAGTCTCGAGTTCGCCGCCACCAAATGGGGTGGGCCCAGCGGCGTCATCGATGCCGAGACCAGGTGGGAACAAGCCCGCCGCCTGCTCCACGACGACACGATCAGATCCGAAGACCGCGTCGCCGGGCTCCTGCTTCTCCTTTACGCCCAATGGCCAGCCACGATCAGCCGCCTCACCCTCGACGACGTTCAAGCCGACAGTCATGAGGTGCGGATCCGGCTCGGGCGCGAGCCCATCGCCTTACCCGAGCCACTTGCGGCACTGGTCCTGCAACTCGTCGCGTCACGCCACGGCCAAGCCACACTCGGTGACCAAGGAACCTCGCCCTGGCTGTTCCCCGGCGGGCAACCAGGCCGCCCACTGAGCACCTTCCGGCTCGTCGAACGACTCCGAGAGCTCGGACTGCGCCCGGCCCAAGCCCGCTCGACAGCATTGTTCCAGCTCGCCACCGAACTCCCCGCAGCTCTCCTGGCTCAACTGCTGGGAATCCACATCGCCGTCGCCGTCGCCTGGCAGCGCGCCAGCAGCGGCGACTGGGCCAGTTACGCCGCCGACTACAGCCAACGCCAACGCCCAACCGCCGAGCCCACCAAACCGGACCTCAGGATTCGCGACTGAGAGGCATTCGGACAGTTGCAATATCTGACTCCGCCAAAGAAACCCGTTCTTTACCTGCTGGAGGCGCAGGGTCTGCGGTGCTGGCTGTTGAATGCCAGGCACGTCAAGAACGTGCCAGGTCGCCCCTAGACCGACAAGCTGGATGCCGTCTGGCTGGCCAAGGTTGTCGAGCGGGGCATGTGCCGGCCGAGCTTGGTGCATCCGATGCCGGTGCGGCGGCTTCGGGATCTGACGCGCTACCGGCGCACGCTGGTCAGAGACAGGAGCCGGGAGAAGCAACGTCTGGAGAAGATCCTGGAGGACGCCCAGATCAAGCTGGACACGGTCATAGCCAGCCTGTTCTCGGTATCTGGGCGGGCGATGCTCGAGGCCATGATCGCTGGCGAACGGAACCCCAAGGTGCTCGCAGCGATGGCGCGCGGGGTGATGCGCCGCAAGATCCCGCAGTTGGAGGAGGCGCTGCGTGGACACTTCGATGACCACCATGGTTCATCTGCGCGACCATGCTTCGGCGCATCGACGCCATCTCGATGGACATCGACACTGTCGACGCGCGGATCACCGAGATGCTCAGCCCCTACCAGGACGCGATCCAGCGGTTGGATCAGATCCCCGGAGTAGGAACCCGGTCGGCACAGGAACTCATTGCCGAGGTCGGGCTGGATATGGGCGCTTTCCCTACCGCCGCGCATCTGGTCTCGTGGGCGAAGTTCGCGCCCATCGACTCCCAGTCGGCCGGCCGCTCAAAGACCAGCACCACCGGCAAGGGCAACCCATGGCTCGCGGCGGCCATGGGTGAGACCGTGGCCTCACTGTCGCGGACCGAGACGTTCCTGGGTGACCGCTACCGCCGCCTCTCCCGCCGCCGCGGCAAGAAACGTGCGATCGTCGCCGTCGGCAACTCTGTCCTGACGATCGTGTGGCATCTGCTGTCCGACCCCGCAGCCCAGTTCCAGGACCTGGGCCCGGACTACTACGAATCGAAGATCAACAAGCGGCGACGCCAACGTGACCTGGTCCGTCAACTCGAACACCTCACCGGCCAACGGGTGACACTCCAACCGGCCGTCTGATCACGGCGTTCGGCACCGCTGCCCGGCTCCGCCGGGTGCCTTCGGCCTGCCCACTCACCGACCGATTCTCGAGTCAGCCGCGATGGGTGTTCGTTCTTGTCCGCAGGCCATCGGCAACCGGTGATCAGAAAAGGTCTGAGGTCGCCACGGCGATCAGCTTTTGCCCGGTTCATAGACGTTCTTCTCATATTCTTCATCGAAGTCGCGAAGTAGCTTTTCGACGGCAAAGCGGAAGGTTTCGAAGTCCACGTCCCCGACTGTGGCGGAATGGAGCCTGGCCGTGTCGTGGGAACCCCTGACGGCCAGCACGAAGATCCACCCCTGGTTCAGTAACAGCCCCGAGAAGCGACGGTTGATGATGACTCGCCGTTCGGTGCTGAAGATGCTCGGAGCTGCGTTCACGACAGCCAGGATGACGCCCAGGACCGCCACGATGATCCGCATCGGTACGCCTGCGAACCCGCTCAGCGCAGCGACCGTGGCACCCAAAAGCACGCTCAAGGACCTGATCGACTGGCCAAGCTCACGGAACGTGGCGGAGCGGTGACGCATCCCAAGCACCCGCGTATGGTAGCGAGACTCCCAGAACCCCTTCTGTGCCTCGGTGAGCTTGGCCCACACTAATTCCCTCTGGCCGATCAGCTCCTTGCCGGTCTCCGTCTCGCCGGCCTTGCGCTGAGATCGCTCGGCCTTGTGCTGAGATCGCTTTGCCTGGTAGTCACTCCACCTGCCCATCACGTCTCCTCTGGCTGGCTCCCAAGGGCAGCGTCTCGACAGCCACTGGCCCTGTCAACACTTACATCCGCTCTGCGCTTGATCGTGAGTCTGAGGTTCGTGACACTCCCGCTACCCACGACAGATGAACGGCGTTAGCCAGCGACAACTGCGCCGCAGGAACACGTCCAGCCGCGACCAGTCGGGAACAGCGACGGTGATGAGCGATAGCCCCAGCGGCTGATGCACGCTCACCGAAAGCGGATCCCTCTGCGAACACCTGACCGCCAGCGCGGTCCTACGTGACGACCGCGCGAAATGCGGCATGAGCGTGCGTTGTCTCACGTCTTTGTTCCGGTGATCGATCGGCATCTGGGACTTCAACAGGCTGCCGGGTTTGGTACCCGAACGACCCCTCACCTCCAATTGCTTTCGCTCCCCGGGCAGCCGGCGATCGATCGTGGCCGCCGACATCGCGCACAGCATCGCCGCCGTCGCGTCGTCCAGGTCCAGCTCGCCACGGGCCCGCAACCGGCCCACGATCTCGACCAGGAATGGCGTCATCCGCTTGCCCGCCGGAGCGTCCATCACCGCCCACACATTGCGCAGCGCCACCATCACGTCCTCGCCATAGGTTGGCGGCCGAGGCTTTCGAGGTGAGAGCACCCTGCGCGGGCCGAGCGCGCGACGCAGCGCCCTGCAGGCATGGTCATGATGCCAGCCCGTCAGCTGGCACCGTTCGTCCAAGATCACCGCCTTGGCGCCCTTGGACGCCGACCGATACCGGGTCGCTTTCGCCCTCGTAACCGCCCTGCGCTGGCCCATTGTCAGTCCCATGTTCGAGGCTGTCCCGACCCAACCGCGTCAGGCCTGCAGCAACGCCGACACGCGGGCTTTCCTTCATGAGGTAACGAAGCGGTTTCGCGGGCATCTTTGGTGAGTCAACTCGAAGCCTGTTGGACTCACCAGGCCGGTAGTAGCGTGGCTATTTCCAGAGTCCTGTCTCATGATTTGTTGCCAGGGGGGCCACGATGAGCACTCTGGAGGCGCGTGGCGAGAGTCGCCCGATGATCTCCCTGGGGTTCGACGAGGAGCCGTACCCCAGGGGAACGCATATGTGCTTCATCTTCAACGACGAGGACGAGCGTCGGTGGGTGATGTCGAAGTGCATCCAGAGCGGCCTGGACGCCAACGAGCAGGTCGGCTATTACGTCGACACCATGTCACCCGACGGCCTGAAGAAGTGGATGCGCGACCAGGGTGTGACCTTGCCCGATGAGCTCGATGGTCGGCAATACAGCGTCGTCGACGCAGACCAGGCGTACTGCCCTGACGGGACCTTCAATGTCGATCGCATGATCGAAACCGTGCGAGAGGCGCACTATCGCAGCCTCCGGGAGGGCTACGCCGGCGCCCGGATTGCCGGAGAGATGAGCTGGGTCAAACGGGGCCATCCCGGGTCGGAGAACCTAGTGGAGTACGAGTGTCGCATCAACGTGCTCATGCGTACTGTGCCGACCACGGCAGTGTGCCAGTATGACGCGCAACGTTTCGACGGGGCGACGCTCTACGACATCTTGAGCGTGCACCCGATGATGATCGTGCACGGGCAGGTGGTCAGGAATCCTTACTACGTCGAGGCGGAAGACCGCTCCCTGGCCACAGCGAACGCGCAGCTGAACAGGCAGGCGGCCGAGTCCGCGCGGGGCCTGGTTGCGGCGGAGGACCTGGTCCGTACCGTGATGGCGTCTGCCGCGATCGGGGTCGCCCTGGCCGACTTGGACGGTTCCTTCCGGGTTGTCAACCGCTCGTTGTGCGATCTTCTTGGGTACAGCGAGGCGTACCTCCTAGCGCACCGGCTCCCGGACTTTGTCCACCCCGACGACGCCGATGAAGCTCTCCGGGCCCGGGCCGGGGTCATCGCCGGAGCGAGCAACATGGGCGCCGGGAAGCTGCGTCTGGTGCGCGCCGACGGCGCCACGGTCTGGGTGCGTCGGGTGTCGGTGCTGCTCCCCGGCGGGGACGGTCAACCGAACCTGGTCATGGTCCAGGTGGAAGACATCACAGCCGAGCATGAGGCTCAGGAGGCTTTGACCTACCAGGCTTTTCACGATCCGCTGACCGGGCTGCATAACCGGGCCTGGATCCTGGACATCTTGGCGGTCGATCTGCGTGCCGCCAAGCGTCTGGGCCATTCGGTGGGGGCGCTGTTCGTCGACTTGGACAATTTCAAGGTCGTGAACGACTCGCTGGGTCACGGCGCCGGTGACGAGGTGCTGGCCACCGTGGCTGGCCGGATCGTGGCTGCCCTGCGCCCGGGGGACCGGGTCGGACGCTTTGGTGGGGACGAGTTCGTCATCGTGGTCCAGGACGTCCATGATGTTCTGGAGGTGGAACGCTGCGCTGAGCGGGTGTCTGCCTCGATTGCCGTCGACGTGCAGGTGCGGGGTCACCGGATCGTGCCGACCGCGTCCATCGGTATCGCCACCTCGACCTCGGCCTCGACGCCCGAGAGCCTGTTGGGCGACGCCGACTCCGCGCTGTCCCGGGCCAAGGCCGCAGGGCGGGCCCGCTGGCACTTCTTCGACGAGGCGATGCACGCCCAGGCTGTGGCCCGTCTCACCGTCGAGGACGAGCTACGTGAGGCGATCACCGCCGGGGAGTTCGTGGTGTACTACCAGCCGATCGTGGCCCTGGCCGACCCTCACGTGGTCGGACACGAGGCACTCGTGCGCTGGGCGCACCCCACCCGTAAGCTGCTCAGTCCCGGTGACTTCCTGGACGTCGCCGAGGACACCGGGCTGATCACCGCCATCGGCGCCCAGGTCCTGGACCAGGTCTGCGTCATGCTGGCCGAGCGTCCGGCGCTGGCCGGCCCGATCAGCGTCAACATCTCGGCGGTCCAGCTGGCTGCGCCCGGCTGGCTCACAAGCGTGCGGGACACTCTGGCGGCCCGTCGGGTCGACCCCGTCCGGATCGTGATCGAGGTCACCGAGACCGCCGTCCTGAGCCTGGTGGACTCCGCCCGAGTCGCGCTGGCGACCTTGCGCGAGCTCGGTGTCGGCATCTACGTCGATGACTTCGGCACCGGATACTCGTCCATCTCGTTGTTGCGGGACCTGCCGGTGACTGGGGTCAAGCTCGACCTTCGATTCGTCCAGGACCTCACTGCGGGCGACAGCCAGGCCAATGCCCTGGCCCAGGGTGTGAGCGGGCTGGTCGAGGGTATGCACCTGACCGGGGTCGCCGAAGGGATCGAGACCAAGATGCAGGCCGACCTCCTGCGCGCCCAGGGATGGGAATGCGGACAGGGCTACTACTTCGGCAGACCAGTCGCCGCACCTATGACCTCCCATTGACCGACGGCACGATCTCCGCAGGGGGCAAGCTCTTCAGCCGACGTAAACGAGGACGGGGCCGACTACCTGCTCTCCCGCCGGTTCGGACGCGGAACCAGGAGCACGGAATGCTACGCGTTCTCCCTGAACGGCAAGTGACCGTCGCCGACGCACGCTAAGGGCCTTCCTCGAGCGGCGTGGTAACGGTCGTCTGCATGCTTTGGTGGCAGAGCACGCGACCGGTCGAAACCTGTATGCCAGGCCGGCCGCCTCTTTGCGCCGGAGCGTAAACCGGCAGACGTCCGCAATTCGGCAATTGAGGACGTGTTTCTCGACCGTTTGCCGTCCCGATCACCGAACGGTGACCGGTGGCCGGGACGGCTACGGACGCTCTCAGAGACGTTCCAGCACCCCTGCCACGTGGGCACCTTTGGCGGCGGATGGCCGCCGAGGAACTTGCCGACCTCGGACGCTTCGACGTCAAGCTCAAGGCGATGAAGGTCGAGCTGAAGGCAGCGGTCAACGCGCTCGGGTCGCACCTGATGGACATCCACGACATCGGGCCGGCCGGGGCCGCCCGGATCTTGGCCGACGTCGCGGACGTGGCCGACTTCCTGACCGCAACCATTTCGCATCCTGGACAGGGACGGCACCAATCGATGCCTCCAGCGGCGAACACATCCACCACTGCCTATCCCGGCGGGCAACCGGCAGCTGAACCACGTGCTGTACATGGCAGGCATCGTCCACCTCCGAAACGACACCGACGGATGCACCTGCTACCAGCGCAAGCCTTCCGAGGGCAGGGCATCCCTGGAGGCGTTGCGGTGCCTGAAACGTCGCCGCTTCGACGTGGTCTACCGCCAACTTGGTCGCGGCAGACACGGATCGCGCCATTGCGGTGGACCAGGAGGTGGGCCCGGGAGCACACTTGAGGGCGCCTCTGTCATCCAGCGCCACCGATCCAACCCCGGACATCGGCTGGTCGGACAAGCCACAGCCAGGACCCGCGACGCTACCCGATCCCTCGGCGCCGAGGGGGACCGGTCAGGGGAAAGTCGGCCCAGCGCGGCGACCTGCCGGGGTGTCAACCTGGAGCGTCTCACCGGACGAACGACGCTGACAAACGACCAGCGTCGGCGCACACTCGACGGCCTCCCGGACCCCAACCCCTTGACACGAGTCGCAGTAGGGGGAGCCATGATTCTTGTATTTCATTCATCGATTCACAAGCGCCAGGGGTGCAGGTCAGGTGCTCCAGGCGTAATTCGGGTACTTCTGCCGCATGTGAGCGAACAGCTGAGAACCTTCACCAGTCTGCGGGGTTGCAGAGTGCAATCCGTACGGAGAGGACAGCGGTGCCTAAACTTGGGGGTTCGGATGACTCAGGGCCGTGTGCTCAGCGTGGGACCAGCAACCAGTCCTACGATCTCGAAGTGACTAGCCAGTCCACAACTCGTCCTGCCAGGGCCGTGGATCGGGCCGAACATGTGGCGCCCGATGATCGTCGCCCCGATTCCGACATCGCTCCTAGCGACGAAGTCATCGTCGACGCCCTCGTGTCCGCCCTCGAGCCCCCGCTTGGCGCGCGCTGAGCGTGTTGCGAACATCCAGTCGTGCAGGCGGGAACCACCCTCGCCGAGTGGCTCGGTCTCGCGCTGGTGAGGCCCGGCGGCAAAGCCGTCTCGCGAGATCGTGAAGTTGTGCACTCGCATGGTGGGGTGAGAACCCACCGTTTCACAACGACGTCTTCGTACTGACCCACCATCGGCGAGAGTCGCTCACCATGGAGGGTGGGACGACATTCCACTTCATCAACGACACTCCGGATGCGGTCCTGACAATGGCGTTCAATGCGGCCAACGGCCAGGACGTCATACTGGGCGGCGGCGCTGCGACGATTTAGCAGTTCCTCCGCGCCGGCCTGATCGATGAGATGCACGTCGTGATCGTGCCGATCATGCTCGGCGACGGCGAGCGGCTCTTCGACAACCTCGCAAGCCGTCTCGACCAGTACGAGTGCGTCGAACTGGTGAGTTCGAACGCTGTGACGCACGCTTGGATCACTCGATCACCGAGATAGCAGAGGAAGAAACACGGCAGTACAGCTAGCGTCAAACGAGGTCAGGCTTCCCGTCCCGATTCAGGGTCCCTTATATACATGGCCTGTGATCCGGCAGGGGTATCACGATCGCCTCGGAACACAGCGCCACCGAGATCCTTGGGCAGCCCGAAGCCCGCGCCGATCCGACGTCGGGCACTCAGCGCCTGGTCTCGTACCTGGTCAGGACCACGCCGTCGGTAAACGTCCGGGTCTCCACCAGGGTCAGGTTCACCCAGTTGTCCAGAG
>Ga0182021_10011272_pt1 | contig 10606 bp, 12 predicted proteins | sample 612E3MmetaG_FD_120493 | JGI IMG/M metagenome (GOLD analysis project Ga0182021, IMG submission 120493) | Permafrost microbial communities from Stordalen Mire, Sweden - 612E3M metaG (Illumina Assembly) | ecosystem: Environmental > Terrestrial > Soil > Wetlands > Permafrost | place: Sweden... | reverse complement strand
CGCCGTGCTGCCCGAGGTCACCACCTTGACGGTCCCGGTCAGCGCAGGACCAGGCGACCCCGCACTGGTCCATGCCTGCGCCGAGCGCGCCCGCGACCTGCTGAGCACCACCTGGGTCCGCGCCGACGGTGCCACCAAGGTCAGCGCGCAGGACCTGGCCGTGGTCACCCCGCACGTGTCCCAGGCCGCCGGGGTCCGGGCGCTGCTGGCCGACCTGCCCGACGTGCTCGTGGGCACCGCGAACCAACTGCAAGGGATGGAACGGCCCGCCGCCGTGGTGCTGCACCCGCTCGCGGGGTACCGCGAGGTCAGCGACTTCGCCACCGACCTGGGCCGTGCCTGCGTGATGCTCTCCCGCCACCGCGCCCACCTGAGCGTCGTCACCGACCCGGCAACCCCGGCCGTCCTGGCCGCCGCCGACGACCCGGCAGCCCGCACGCACCTGCGGCTGCTCGACCTGCTCGAAGTGACCTGAACCCTGCGTCCGGGCACACCCCGGTCGCAGCACCCCACGCCCGCCGTCCCCGCAGCTGTAGCCCCCTTCGGTGTGGGTGGACGCCGGTAGCGTCGTGGATGTCCAACCAGTTCGGGGCGCCTGACCAGCCCCGCCGCATTGATCGGAGCGCACCATGAGCGCATTCCTCGTCGTGACCATCGACACCGACGGCACGACCTCCCGGCAGGTCTGGGACCTGTCCGAGGACAGCACCCTGGCCCACCTGCAGAAGGCCGTCGGCGGCCACGTCGACGTGGTGGCGTTGAGCCCCTGGCTCGACATGTGGGTCAACGACGAGGGGATCCTCCTCGGCCTGCCCGTCAACCCGGTGGCCACCCGGGTCGCGGCCACCTACGGCCCCCGGATCCCCTACTTCGGCCCGGTCGTGCTCACCGGCGGCCCGGACCCCGAGGGGGCCACCCTGCCGCTCACCGACGAGCACGCCGCCCACCTGGTCGCCCTGGGCCTGGCCGCCCGACCCTGACACCGACCACCGCTGCCCGCCTCGAACCACACCCGGGGCGGGCAGCGGTGACCGCCGGGTCGGCGAGCGTGGGGTGCTCGGGGTGTCACAGATCCGGGTGATCGGACCCATTCATGGGCAACGAGGGGAGAGAACACCATGACGATCACCACCAGCGGCCGCCGGCCGGCTGCGACGTCTGAGCCAGTGGCCCGCCCGATCCCGTTCACCCTGGTCGCCCCGCCCAGCGCCACCCGCGACGAGCAGCTGGCGGCCATCATCGCCGACGCGGCCGCCCTCGGCCGCGCAGGAGCGACCACCCGCGGCGAGGTCGTCGCGGGCCTGGCCCGCCTCGGCTGGCCGGTCGCCCATGGGATCCCGCGATGAGCTCGCCGCAGGCCGCGCTCGTCCGACCCGAGGGCCACCTCGCCTGGCTGCGCCCGCTGAGGGTCGTGCCGCTCGTCCTGGTCGCGATGATCGTGGTGGCCGTGCTCGGTCTGGTGGCCTGCGCCCCGTCGGTGCCGGCGACCGCAGCCCGCCCGGCTCCCACCGCGACCAGCTCGGCCCCACCGCGGCCCGGTTCGACACCCACGGCGGCCCAGGGCGCGCTGGTGGCCATGATCGACGCGCTGCCGGTCAGCTCGAGCACCCCGCCGGCGAAGTACGTGCGCGCCGACTTCGGTGCCGCGTGGGCCGACACCGACCGCAACGGGTGCGACACCCGCAACGACGTCCTGGCCCGAGATCTGCTCGACGCGCAGACCAAACCCGACACACGCGGCTGCGTCGTGACATCCGGCGTGCTGCACGACCCCTACACCGGCACCACCCTGACCTGGACCAAAGCGGGCGGGGGCATCGACATCGACCACGTCGTTCCGCTCGAGCAGGCATGGGCCGCCGGCGCGTGGACCTGGACCACCGAGCGCCGCGAGCAGTTCGCGAACGACCTGCCCGAGCTGCAGGCCACGGTCTCGTCGACCAACCGCGCCAAGGGCGACTCACCGATCCAGACCTGGACCCCACCCGACCCCACCTACCTGTGCACCTACACGACCCGGTGGGTGCAGACCAAGACCACCTGGCAGCTGACGGTCACCCAGGACGAGAAGACCCGCCTGCTCCACCTCGCCACCAACTGCTGACCCTCGATCGGAGAAGAAGATGAACCACCTGAGGATCCTCAAGGCCGCGTACTGGCTGCTCGGCCTGTGGCCGTTCGTCCTGATCGGTTGGGCGCTCGCGGTCCTCATGAAGCCCCTCGACCCGCAAACGCTGCTCGAGCTGGCCGCCATGCCGCCCGACGAGATCGCCACGATGGTGCGCTTCCTCGCCGGGGCGCTGTCCGTGACGGTGGTCTTCGCGACCGTCCTCATGCTGGCGGCCGGCCGGTCCCTGGGGAACGCACTGGCCGAGGGCATTGCGATGTCGACCCTCTTCGCAGCGATCGCGACCCTCACCGTGGCCGGCTCACTGCGGGTCGCAGCAGTCCTGATCGTCGCGGCCGCGATCCGCGCCGGCCTCGGCCTGGTCCCCGGCGTCCGCCGCACGGTGACCTACTCGGATCCCACGCCGATGGGGTCGGCAACGCTCCGCCCGTCTACCTCACCCTTCGACCGCTTGAACCAGCAGGGCGAGACTTCCTGACCGTCCCTGGCGCAGTCGAACGGCCCGTGCTCGCACGATCGGAAGGCTCGGCCCCCTCGCCCAGGCTGTCGGGGTGTCCTCGCAGGCCGAGCGTGGCGAGCTACTCCGCCATGGTCTGGCCCGCCAGTAGCGTGGTTCTCGATCGGGCGCAACACGTTCGGACCGCGCGGTTGCTTCAGGTGCGGAACGCACCACAGAGGGGATGCACCACACCGTGACGAACAGGATCCGCCGGGCCGTCGCCCGGCTGCGGGACTTCCTGGGCTACTGGCCCGAGCTCGGCCCGGTGCTGATGACGCTCGGCAGCGTCGTAGGGGGTTTCTTCGTGGTCCAGTGGCTCGTCGTGCTCATCGCCCGAGGCCTGAGCTGACACCACCAAGCGCACCTTCGCCGGCGTGCGCTATGCCGGCCCCGCGTGCGTGGGGAACCCTGTGTGACATCTGCGTGTCTTGGCGCCCGACGCGCCCGGGGCGGACTTACCGTCGAAGGAGTGCCGGCACTCCCGCCCGCACACGAAGAAGGCCGGTGTTGCTGCACCGGCCCGCTCCGAGGAGGTTCTCTCCCATGTACGCAACTGTCACAGTAGGAGGCATCGCGGGCTGGCGCACGGACATCGTTCCGCGCGTCCTGCTCCCGGCCGTCGTGCTCGTCCTGGTGATCGTCCTGTTGAACGACCCGACGGCGGTCAACATCGAGCTGCTGTACTCGGCGACACACCCCTGACCGGCGTCGCCGAGCACACACGGCGACGCCAGAACGGTGAGCATGTCGGGCACTGCGCCGAAACGGCACGGGCCCGACATGCTCACCTCAGCGGCACAACGAGAACTCGAGCGTCGAGTCACCGTGCCCCCTGGTACCCGCCCCTCGCCCCCGATACCGTCCCTCGTGGTTGACCGCCCGCGCATCCATCCCCTGTGCGCTGGGCGGTCTTCCTCATCTCGGTGCCGGGCGCCTGGAGCTCTGACACTCGGCCGGTGCGGACGGACCGCTCCCGGGCGGTCACAGATCACCTTGGCTGACTCCCTTCAGAAGTGTCACGGGGCATTCCCCGAACGCTCCCGAAGGAGAACACGATGCCGAGCACCCCTGGTCCCGAGGCCCGTCGATGACCGACCTGTTGCTGTCCGAACGCCGCCCGGCGCACCGCACCGCTGCCCCGCACCCCGCCCTGCGACCGATTCCACCGCGCGGCCCGGTGCCACGCCCAGATCAGGTGGCGGCGCTCGAGGCCACCACTGGGATGCTTGAGACGCGCGGCCGCGTTCAGCTCGTGATGGCGTGCGGTACCGGCAAGACCCTGATCGGTCGCTGGCTGGCTGAACGGCTCCACGCGACGGTGACCGTCGTGGCGCTGCCATCCCTGGCTCTGACGGCCCAGACGTTGCGTGAGTGGCGGTCGGTGGCGGCGTGGCCGTTCGAGGCCGTCGTGACTTGCTCGGACCCGGCGACCGCCGACGGCGTGGCCGAGCGGATCTCCAACGACGGTGCCGACGTCGACGAACCGACCTGGGCCGGGCTGCGGGCCAAGGTCACCACGGACCCCGGCCCGGCGTCGCGCGCCATGCGCAGAGCGACCCGCGACCGGCCCGTTGTGGTGTTCTCGACCTACCACTCGCTGCCCACGGTGGCCGCGGCCGCGGCTTCGGCTGGTGTTGAGGTCGATCTGCTGATCGGTGACGAGGCGCACAACCTCGCCGGCTCACCTCGTCCCGGCTTCCGTGTCGCGCTGACCATGCCAGCTCGCCGGCGGGTCTTCATGACCGCCACCCAGGTGCTCTCGGACAAGGGCTTCGGGCGGCTGTCGATGGACGACGAAGCGCTGTTCGGCCCGGTGGCATTCCGGTTGGGCTTCGACACCGCGATCGCCGAGGGCCTGCTGGCCGACTACCAGGTGCTGGTCTTCGAGACTGGTGAGGCCAACCCGGTCTCTGCGCTGGTAGCCGCCGGCGGGCACGTCAACCGTGTCATGAGCTTCCACGGACGCGTCGCCAAGGCCCGGGCGTTCGCCGCGGCGCTGGACGGGTACCAGCTGCCCGACGGGCGCACCGTGCACGCGGCGGCGGTCGCCGGCGCTGACCGCGCCAGCCACCGCGAGAGCACGCTGGCCCATCTGGGCGCCAGTTCGGACGAGCAGGTGACCCTCGTGGCATCCGCCCGCTGCCTGACCGAAGGTGTCAACCTGCCCGCGGTGGACGCGGTCCTGTTCGCCGACCCAAAGCACTCGCAGGTCGACATCGTCCAGGCCGTGGGCCGGGCCCTTCGCCCAGCACCGGGCAAGACGCGCGGAATGGTCCTGGTCCCGGTGACCGTCCCCGACGGCCTCGACGTCGACACCGCGCTGGCCACGGGAGCCTTCGCTCACGTGTGGCGGGTACTGCGCGCGCTGCGCGCCGTCGACCCGCGCCTGAGGGAGGACATCGACGCAGCCACGCGTCCGAGCTCACGCCGGGGCACGAACGACGGCTCCCGGGTCGTCTTGCACCTGCCCTCTCTTCGCGACCTGAGCTCGCTGCACGCCCGCCTGGCAGACCTGTCCGGCGCCGACTGGGAGCGGACCTTCCTCGACCTGGTCGACTGGGCGGGGGAGCACGGTCACGCTCGCCCCCCGGCCGGCACCCGGCTGGGCCAGTGGGTGGCCCGTCAGCGCGCGGCGCACTCCCGCAGGATGCTGCCGACGGACCGTGCAGCCCGTCTGGCCGGGCTCGACGGATGGGTGTGGGATCTGGCCGACCACCGCTGGCTGCAGCGTTGGTCACAGGTGCTCGCGCTCGCAACGTCCGCCGGCGGTCTGGATCTAGGCGACGAAGCCGCCATGTCACGCAGGCTGCAGGTGCCCGAGCCGCGCTCCTCGATCACCACCGTCGGGCGCTGGATCGCGGCCCAGCGGGTCCGCGCCAGGTCTGGAGACCTCGACGAGATCCACCGGGGTCACCTCGAGCAGATCCCCGGGTGGACATGGTCGGCGATCGCCGAGGTCGACGAACGGTGCGTGGACCTGCTCGGCGAGTACGCGGCGTGGAAGGGCGACGCCAACCCTGCGCAGGACTACGTCGACGACGACCTGCCCGTCGGTGCCTGGCTCAAGGACGTGCGCCGGGCGAGGGCAGTGGGACGCCTGGCGCGCCCGCTGCTCGACGAGCTCGAGGTCGTCGCCCCCTCCAGCGGCCCCGGTGCCCTGAAGTGGCACCGGGCCGCCGCGCTGTGGCTGGTCGGCTACGAGGCTCTCCTGCAGTACGCGGCCAGGGAGAACACGGTTCGTGTGCCCTACGAGCACGTCGAGACCCTGCCGGACGGCACGCAGGTGCCCCTGTCGCAATGGTGCGCCCGCCAGCGCCGACAGCACCGAACCGGTCAGCTGGGCGAGACCCCCCGCCGGGTCCTGGAGTCCATGCCCGGCTGGGCGTGGGAGGTCCAACCCGCACCCCAGGTCCTGATGAGTGCCGACGATCCACGGCACGGCACCCCGGCCGGCTACGTGAAGGGTTGCCGGTGCACGCCCTGCAACGAGGCGAACCTGGCGGACAACGCGGCCCGAGAGGCCCGGCGCGCACGTGGACAATCAGCCTGCGACTGGCTGCCTGCCGCCGCGGCCAGGGGCCACCTGCGGGTGCTGCTCGGTCAGAAGGCCTCGCGGAATGCACTGAGCAGAGCCACAGGCCTGAGCGAGAAGACGATCAACGGCCTGCTCGACGGCACGACCCAGCGCATCCTCCCGGCGACCGAAACCGCCGTGATGCGAGTCGGCATGCCCGAGGTCAGAGCGGCGGCCCTCGGCGGGACCTACGTGGCGGCCGGCCCCACCTGGGAGCTGATCGACGACCTGCTCGGCCGCGGCTGGCCCGCGTCCTGGATCGCGCGTGAGCTCGGGCTGGGTCAGACCCTGCAGATCAAGCGGACACAGGTCACAGCCCTGAACGCAGCCAAGGTCGTCGCCCTGCACGAGCGTGTTGGAGAACTGAGGGCGCCCCGTCGCGCCCGCCGGATCCCAACGCCCTCCCTGGCAGAGATCCTCTCCGGCCCCTCGACTACGGCCGTCACGATGCACTGACCTCAACGTGGCGTGGGCCAGGCTCGCCGCCGATGTCGCACCGGCCGTCGCTTCGTTGAGCACGTCGCTCAGGCGCCGGTGTTGATCTCGAAGCTGCGCAGGTAGTCGGCGTACAGCCTGGTCGTCTTCAGCGACGGGTCCAGCCGTGCGACAACCTGCTGGTACTCCACGATCGAGTCAGTCACGACGAACGCGTGCACCAGGTCGTCGCGCAGTGCCGCCGCAGCGACGAACGCACCCCACGCCGAGGTGTCGAACAGCACGCCGTAGACGGCGTCGGACGGGATCGCCCAGCCCCCCTCGGCAACGTGGTCGATGCGCTCACCGACGGCGCCAACGCGCAGCCACAGCAGCGGGGCGATCGCCTCGAACCGACGCCCGAGGGAGACCAAGCTGGGGTCCTCGTAGGTCAGGGTGAAGAACTCGGCATTCTCTGCGAAGCCCTTCTCCATCGGGAACTCGTCGACGAACGTGTAGTTGCCAGCGATTGGCTGATCGCCGGGAGTCCTGCCGGTGATGGCGGCTTGGATTCGCGGCTTGGTGATGTAATCGCAGATCCCCAAAGCTGACCACTCAGCATCACCAGGGCGCAGACCACGGCGTTGCAACTGCTTCCCTTCGTCTGGGGACACTTCGTTGTTGGTAACCAGGACGCAGCGCCGGGCACCGCCGTCTTTTCGATTGAGTAGCATTACGGCGTGTGCGGTCGTGCCTGAGCCTGCGAAAAAGTCGACGACCAGGGCATTCGGCTTGTCGGCGACGAAGAACCGCAGCGCGTCCTCAACGGCGTACAACGACTTGGGGAACGGGAAAGATCGGCCCGGGATGAGGGCGTGAAGCAATTTGCTCCCCCCGGGTCCGCCTGCTTCGTGTGAGGTGATCCGCCACTGGGTTCCCGGGACAAAGACCGGCTCGTAATCCGACGAGTCGACTAAGACGGAGCCGTCGGAGCGTCGGCCCAGTATTGGGAAGGTCCCGGCTTCGACCTTCTGTTGCTCACCACGCTTGAGATACGAGATTGCGGTGCGTTCATCGCGCCAGCGACCGATCTTGACGTACCCACGCTGGATGAGGTCCGCCAGCATACTCGGGCCGACCTGCCACCGACCTTCGGTCCCGTTCAATAGCAGTGGCCAGACCGCGACACAGCCGGGGGGAGGGAGGACGTCACCTCGTCTAGCTCCCAGGTGGCTTTCACCGATCGAGTCGAAGACCGGCCCATCGTCGGTGTTGCGCACGAAGATTGGGTAGAACAGGCTCGGCCGGTCCTCTCTTCTGGCACCGGCTCCTGAGCGGAGTAGTTCGGCCCAACGCAGCCTTTCCGCGCGTGCGTCCCGAACGACTTTCCACTCGGTAGCCAGGTGAAGACCCGGCTCGCCGAACTCCTCGCCGAGCTCCGGGCGGTGACGCCGGCCGGAGCTGACGTGCCGACCGCGGCGCAGGCCACGAACGCGGTGAACATCGTGATCCACGGTCGGGGCAGCCGAATCCAGATCGCGCAGGCCGACCGCGACGCCAGCAACTCGGCTGTGGAGGCGGCGCCCGCGCTAGTACCAGACAGTCCGTTCTGGACCCTAGGCCGCCGCGTTGGTGCAGCCATCGTCGGCGTCGCCACTGTCGCGGCCGCTGTCTTCGCCGCGATTCAGATCTGGGGCTAGACCGTATGGAGTGACCGCCCTGTGCGGGGGTGGCTGCGTGCCGGGGCCCCACTCACAGGATTCGTGGGTTACCGAACAGGGGCCGCGTGGGGGCAGGGGCGAGGGACGGCGTGACCGGTGAGGTGGCACTCCCCGGGCTTGCGCCGGGGGTCCACGAGTTCGGGCCGACCCAGGCGAAGAACCGCCGAAGGACGTAGCCCGTCGCCTCGGTCAGACGTCTGGGGCGGGTTCACTCGGCGAGGCCCAGCAGTTCCCTTGCTCTCGTTACCATGACATGGTCGATTGTTTGGCGCATGAGATCAAGGTCAAGCTTCGCTTGCTCAACTTGTTCAGCCTTCTGATAGGTGTCGGTTGCCGTTGAAAGGTGGCGCGAGATCACCTTTACTCCCGAGTGATACTCGAAGAGCGCCTCGCCGATCGAGTCATCAAGGAGGCGGAGAAGTTGGGTCGCTATGAGCAGTTCTTTCTCGCTCTGGTTGAACTCGTCAGATGCGGTCTTCACCCATTCGGGCATGACTCGCGATTTTTGGAGCTGAAGCTTTCGCCACCACAGCAGGAAGGACAGGGTTCGGTGCAGTTCCGTGACCGCCGCCAGTCCGCGGGTCACGGCCCGTTCGGTGGCATCGCGGGTCCAGCGGTTCTTCTCCTGCGCCTGTTCGCGTTCGGCTCGCTCGCGGTCTGAATGCGACTGGTTCCTCGATGTCAGCCATGCGCCGAGCAAGCCGCCGACGACCGGCCCCACCAGGAGCCACAGGTTCTTCAGCCCTTCGAAGACGGCGGTGACGTTCGCCGCCGTGACGGTCGGAACAGGGGACGGGTCCACGAATGGCAGCACGCTTGGAGGGTACCCAGTTCGGTGGCCAGCACGCGCAGGGCTCGGCGGTTCGCGGTGGACGGTTCAAATCAGGGAGGTGATCGCGTCGTTGCCCGGCGTTCATGGTCACGGGAGCAGGTGGAAGTGGCCCGCCAGCCACGTGATGAGTAACTCCGCGCCCCCAGCGAGGATCACGAGGCCAATGGCGGCCACGCCGAGCCAGAGTCGGGATATCAGGGTGCGGGTCAGGTGGACCACGAATGTCGCAAATGCGGTCGCTACCCCAACGATCAGGACGGCCCAGACCCACGCCCAGCTGGCTTGGAACTGGAGGGCTGTGCCGACAGCGAGGGCGCCGGCAGCGAGGATGTTCGCGCCGTGCGCGATCAGGCTCGCAATCGCCCGGGGTGTGCGCGCCGGTTCGTCGTCGGCGGGCAGTGTTGTGGCGCCCTTCGGTTTGGTGTCGACGTACGCCCCCGCCAGGGCGCTGATCAACCAGAACACGCTGCCTACCAGCAGCGTCGGGACGAGGTACCCGGTTCCGCTCATGTCGACAGTGTTCCCTGCCACTGGTCTCTCCGTCGTCGTCCTGGTACCGCGCCGCGCCATCACGCAGCTGCGCACCCCACGCCCGCTGTTCCGGCGGCCGCGGACCTCCTCGGTGTGGGTGCGCGCCGGTAGCGTCTTCGGTGTCCAACCAGTGTTCGGGGCCTGACCAGCCTCGATGTGTTCTCAGGAGGCCCTCGTGGGCGACCGTACGTGTTACTCGCTTTCCATCGTGTCTGCGTTGCCGCTGGCTGTGGTGAGGGAGGTGATCGAGGTGTTCACGGAGGGATCCTGCTCGTCTCGCGAAGCCGACGCGGTCGTCGAGGAGGGCCGGCTGTTCCTGACGATTCCGGAGCGGTTGGTGGGTGAGGCTCGGGAGTGCGCGGAGGCGGTTCGCGAGGTGCTTGTCGCCGCTGGCTTCGACGTCCCGTTCGCCGTGACTGAGGACCCGAAGTACGAGTGGTTGGGGACGCTGTGCCGCTACCACCCGGTCCTCGGGTTCCACGTGGTCGACTGCGATGGTGAGGGTCGAGTGGTGGTCGATGAGGGCGCTTTGCAGAGCGCCATGCGTGCGCGGGGTGCCGAGGACTTCGTGCGGTGGCTCGCCGGTCGGCTGGGCATCGCGTGGGTTGGGTTGGGGGTGGCCCCGGAGCCGGAGCGGGGCAGCGCGGCGGCTTTGCAGTACGCCCGTGCGCGGGGCCTGGCGGCCGTCGAGCTGCTGCGGGCGCACCGCCTGGCCAGTGGTCTTCAGGCGTTGTTGGACGCCGTCGCAGCGGCCCGCCGGGAGGCGGGGGTCTGGACGAGTCGAGATCGGCAGGTCGCCGCCGACCTCGTGCTCGCGGCTGAGCTGCTCGACCGGCGCGCGAGGCGAGCAGGTGGGTGAAGGGCACTACGCGAGCGGGTCGGTCGCCGGCGGGAGCAGCAGCAGCGG
>Ga0182021_10011271_pt1 | contig 10606 bp, 8 predicted proteins | sample 612E3MmetaG_FD_120493 | JGI IMG/M metagenome (GOLD analysis project Ga0182021, IMG submission 120493) | Permafrost microbial communities from Stordalen Mire, Sweden - 612E3M metaG (Illumina Assembly) | ecosystem: Environmental > Terrestrial > Soil > Wetlands > Permafrost | place: Sweden... | reverse complement strand
CCATGTAAAGATACAAAATTAATGGCTAAGTTTCGCTGTTGGTCTCTCAACATTTTGCCTAACATCACAATATACGAAATTATTGCTCATTAATGCCGTTTTTTTGCCAAAACCCGCAATTGATTGCGCATATATTTCGATTATGTATAGTTGTTAAACAGAGAAGTTTTCGGGCAAAAATTAAAGTGCCCAATACAGTTTTCCATGCCATAACTTTCGGAAAGACAAGAAAACCTATAAAATGTATTTTTTTATTTGTCATGGTTGATATTCATTGGATAGTTACCATATTTCAAACCAAAATTAAAACTATTTTGCTAATAATGAATAAAAAGCGGGATGAATTTTTGGAAAGGTTACACAGAGGAACACGGAGTTGGCACGGAGGGCCACAGAGAAAAATTATTTAAATTTTTATGCCATTTGCTTTAGATGGTATTTTCGGAATCTGCTACGAAGCGACCTATTTGGTTTTGGTTGTTGGCGTAATTAATTCAATAGGTCGGCGCTATGCGTCTGATTGGTTGGGCATGCTGCTACTTTTTCTTATTTGGCATACGTCGAATATTTCTAACCTCAATATATTCCATGCTTGGAATAATACCATTGATAAACCTTGATGTTGCTTCTGATCCGGAATCTGCTTTTTCCGATGGGGTGAAAATATACAAACCATTTATTTCAACATTTTTACCAATAAATTTATTCAATATGTCACGATTAACTTGTTCTGATTCTCGGATTTCAAACTCTTTGTCAGTTTCAGTGACAAGGAAATATGGGCTTCGATACCCAACGGTCATCTTCTTTCGTAAAATTCCGTGAAGAATATATTTTTTACCATTTTTCATGATATTTTCCATATTAAAACTTGTATCCTTGGTAGCTTGTCCGAAAATATTTATACTTACAAAGAGTAATAAAACTGGTAAATATTTCATAAATTTCATTTTTGCACTCGCATTTGGTTTGGATATAATGGTTTCTACAAATAGGTCGCCGCTATGCGGCTGAATCAGCAATTTTTTCAAATTCCATGCGGAGGGGAATCTTAGTGTGGTTGCGATTTATTACATCATGTTATGGCTTCATTAAATAATCGCGTACAAATAAACCGATAGGGGTCATATTATCCCAGAGTTTATGGTTACAACTATTAGGTTTAAGCGCCGAGGCGGCTTCTTTCTTATCGGAATAACTGAAATTACACCAGCTTATACTTACAGTGTCTCCGTTCAGGACGTGCTGTGCCATAGCATCTAGGTATTGTCCGGTTGTGTTAAAATTAACATTACCATTTCCTGTGTTTTCGCAAGGGCCCCATTCGGAGGTAAATACCGGTATTCGGTGAATTTCTTTTAAAAACATTGGTAAAAGCCCACCGTGCGTTGCACCATAAAAATGAAATGCGTACATAACATTCATGGTATCAGTGAGCATTGTGGGTTTTACTTTATCAAGCAGTTGACTCCATTGTGGGGTTCCCACTATAATGATTGCCTGCGGTGAATTTTTATGAATGATGGGTATGATCCTGTTTGCATAATTGGCAATGGTGTCCCATGTAACTGTTTTTCCATTTGGCTCATTGCAAATTTCGTACAAGACGTGCGGTTTATGAGCATATTTTAACGACATTTCCTGAAAAAAGGCATCTGCCCCCGCATGAATTTTTGCATTTGGGTTTCCCTGAACTAATATGTGCCAATCGATGATGCAATATAAGCCTAATCGTTCCGACCATAGAACAATACTATCGATGAGCGCTTTGTTGAAGGCCGGATCATTATTATAGTTGCGTTTGTTCCAGTTATCGTCATCATAAACGGTAGTACGGATAATGTTTGCATGCCAGTAATCACGATTCGATTTTAGTGCATCGTATGTTATACATTCGGGACAAAATGATATATTGTAGGTACAAAATCCTTTGAGTTGAACAGGCCTGCCTTTTTGATTACATAGCTGTTTGCCCTTTAATTGCAATTGTCCATTAATTGTGGTAAAAGTTTGTGAATAACCTGTGATTACGATAGAAGCAAATAAGATTGCCAAATTTTTTTTCATGAAAATTCTTTTTTATTAGTTTTGACCGTACACAGAAAGGATAAACTTAAAAAGCCAGGTTAACACAACATGGCTTTTTTAAGTTATTTAGCAATTTAGCCAATAAGTTAAACCGGGTAAACCACCCAATCTGCTCATTGCAAAAATAAGAATAATAGTGAAATAAAAAAGAATAGGCTTTATTATTTTGTGTGCCAGTGGCCTTTTCAATTAATAAATATGTGTTTCTTCGTTAAGCTCTTCAATTGAAATTTGTTTTTTGTTCATTAACCGCCATGTGTAAAATATATAAGCGAAAACAAATGGTACAAAAAGCGAAACATAACTCATCGCTGTGAGGGTATAATGACTGGATGAGCTGTTCTCAATTGTTATTGAACTTTGCAGGTCAAATGTAGAAGGATAAAAGGCTGTTTGATTAAGCCCCGCAATCAGGAACAGAGCAAAAACCGTTAAAACAGTTCCTATGCCCGTAAACCAGATTCCCCTCAACGATGCCCTGAACAACGTAGCGAAAAGTCCGAACAAAACCAATCCCACACCCGCAACAAAAAGAATGGCCACCACAGGCATATCCATAAGATTTTTTAAATATTTGTAAGGCTCCAGGAAAACCTTTTTTGTAATCGGATCGTAGGCAAACCCTTTGTGCAAAAGCAGCATAAAAACAAATAACAGAAAAAAAGCTAAAAAGGGGAAAACGTTGAACCATAAATTCCTCCTTACCCGTGCGAGAATAGCCTCATTTCTAATGGTGTTAATAAAATAAAGCAGCCCCAACACCCGTGCGAGAAAAAACACCGCAAGCCCAAGCGACAAATTTTGAATGTTAAAAGCTGCCTCCAATCCATGATAAGGGGTTTGCCATTGCGAGGAGTTATATTCGTTTACAGAAAATTCCGATCCGGTAAAAAAAGTACCAACGGCTGTGCCTATCAGGATAGTGCCCAAAGCGCCGTTGATCAGCAGGAACGTTTCGTAAGTCCGGTGTCCGAAAATATTATTGGGTTTGGTGCGATATTCGTAAGCAATTGCCTGTATAATGAAACAGAACAAAATGATCATCCAAACCCAATAAGCGCCACCGAAGCTTGTAGAATAAAATAAAGGAAACGAAGCAAAAAAGGCGCCACCAAAGGTTACCAGGGTGGTAAATGTAAATTCCCACTTTCGACCAAGGGCATTGACAATTAATGTTCGTTCGTCTTCATTTTTACCCAGGGTGTAAATAAGGGTTTGCCCGCCCTGAACAAACATGAGAAAGACCAGAAGACTTCCCAGCAATGAGACGATTACCCACCAGTATTCCTGTAATGCAAGATGTGATAATGATTCAAACATGATTATTTTCCTCCATTTTCTTTTGGTCCTAATTTAATCTGTTTTGTCATGATAGATAGCTCGGCAATAAGCAAGGCTGTGAATACTACTGCGAATAGCCAGAATGTGATCTGTACGGAACTGGCATTAATTTGCGACACAGCCGCTATGGCTGGCAGATAATCCTGCACCACCCAAGGCTGACGGCCAACCTCGGCCACAATCCAACCAGCCTGCCCCGCAATGTATGGCAATGGAATGGTTAACAAAGCAAGCCATAAGAACCAACGTTTTTGATCTAGCTTCTTTTTAAATATAAAATATAAAACAAGTGCAAAAAATAAAATGAAATAGAACCCCAAAAATACCATGATGTGAAAACTGTAAAATGATAACGGTACATTGGGAACTAGGCTCTTTGGTTCGTTCAGGAACCCGTATCCAAAATATTGGAAATAATCCTTTATGAATTTCGGATCGTCAAATTGACTGCGCAGCACCCCCGCAACTGTCAAATCACTTTTATCCATGGCTTCTTTATATGCTTTCAGGACGTTTCGGGCAACCTTGCCCCGCTCAATTTTCTCTTTTGCCGAAAGCAATCCTCTTTCCTTATTTCCATTGATCAGATCATTAACCCCCGGGATAAAAGCTTTGGAATTGAAATAGGCCATGTAGGAAAGAAAATCCGGGATTTCAATCCTGATTTTAATATCGGGAAGATAATTTTTAGACTGCTTAGGTTGTTGGTTAACAATTCCGAATGCAAGCAATGGAACCCCATTGTTACCGTCATACAAGCCTTCAAAAGCTGCAAACTTCATTGGTTGTTTCTTCGCGAGCAACCTTGCAGAACTATCGCCTGTGAAAGCTGTAAAAATAGTTGCAAGAAGTCCGAAAACACCGGCAATAACCATACTGCGTTTTGCAAACATCACTTCTCGTTTTTTTAACAGAAACCAGGCGCTGATGCCAACCACAAAAATAGAGGCAACGGTAAAACCTGAAGAAATGGTATGCAAAAATTTATCCACTGCCATGGGTGAAAACAAAACATCCCAAAAATTGATCATCTCATTGCGGGCTGTGTCGGGATTAAAATGCATACCTGCCGGATACTGCATCCATGCGTTGGCTACAAGTATCCAAAGGGCTGACAGGTTGGCGCCTATGGCCACCAGCCAGGTGGATACCAGATGAAATTTGGGACTTACCTTGTTCCATCCAAAGAACATAACAGCAATAAAGGTCGATTCGAGGAAGAATGCCATAATACCTTCAATGGCCAGGGGCGCCCCGAAAATATCGCCTACGAACCAGGAATAGTTGGACCAGTTGGTACCAAATTCGAATTCGAGAATAATGCCCGTTGCAACTCCAATGGCAAAGTTAATCCCGAACAAGGTCATCCAGAACTTGGTAATGCGCTTCCATTCGGGATCCCGGGTCTTAATATACATGGACTCCATGAAGGCTACAATAAAAGACAGCCCCAACGTAAGTGGCACAAACAGCCAGTGGTACATGGCCGTAAGCGCAAACTGCGCCCTCGACCAGTCAACTAAATAAAGATCAATGTTATCCATCATAAGATTCAACGAGTTAGTTGTTTCAAAACATAATTGGCCCGATCCTTGTCAGAATCAAAGCGTGTTCCGAGAAAATCGTGAAAGAAAAAAAGCTTCAGAACCACAAACATCACAAATAATTTAATGAGAATAATGATCCATAGCTTTTTTCCCACAGTCATGTGCCTGAAACCATCATAATAAAGATCAAAAATTTTTAATAAAATGTTCTTCATAAGAAGTTCAACATAAATTATAACAAATTAAATAGTGCCTTGTTAATTCAAGTTTTCTTTGGCAAAGTAAATTTCGGAAAAAATCCTGAATTATCCAGTAGTTTGATCGTAAGACTTTAATTCAACAGTCAAATAGTTTATTTTATGTATTTTATAAAATTTTGTTAAGAGAATGAAATGTTTTTATTACCTTAGAAAATTATAGATAAGTTTGATATCGACTAAGCTATTCTTCTATAAATGTGAAAATGAAAAAATTATAACAAAATGAAAAAATCAACCGAGATATTCGGATTTATTTTGGCGTTTATAATTGCAGGTAGTGGATTTGGAAAGGTCAATCACCTGACAGGATCGGGCATAGGAATTACCCTTGGATTAGGGCTTTTATTATTAATCTTTTTAATTCGTTTAACTATAAATTTTTATAAAGAAAAGAAAGTTCTTTTGCCTTTAATATTTGGAAGTGCATCAATATATATTTTTTCATTAGGTGTTTTATTTCAGATTCAACATTGGCCGGGTGGGTACAACATCCTGCAATTGGGTTTGGTATTTTCATTACTAACATTTCTTGTACTTGGACTAATTGAAGTACCCAGAGAACCTGCACAAAGAACGTTTTCTGTTATTGCCGTATCATTCACAATAATTGCAATAGCTCTAATATATGTGGCAACCTTCCGAACAGTTACGCATAATGTTATTAATGGATTGCTTTCGTCAAACGAAGCTTTGATGAAAAGTAACAATGTTCTTGGTAAATCAAATTCAAATAGATACAAAATTTTTTATTTGTGCAGTCCTGAGAAATCACAAAAATACATTCAATTAAAAAATTTATCCGATAGTTTGTATCATCAAATTGAATTTTATAAAAAAAGATTGGCAACAATCGCTAATGGGAATCCTGATTTCTCAAGTTATTCTGAAATCCATGATTTATATGATGTTGATATTGCAAATAGATATATGTTGGAAAACGGTAATGCTGCGAAATTAAAAGTAGATATAGAACGATATTTGGCATTTATCCAATTAAATAATAGCTTGTTTCATATAGGGAATCAAATTTATCAATTAATGGATATCAAGGACCCTCCTGCAAGAGAGGTTGAAAAGATGACTTGGGAGATGTCTAAATTTCTTAATGTCCCGCTTATTTGTGCAATCACAAATTTATCTGCTCTTCAGTTAAATATTAGGACAGTTGAAATGATTATTATGGATAGAAAAGATTAAAACTGAATTTTTTTTGAAAAAATTATAATATTGTAACAGTTATTACGATTTTAATAAAACAAAGACTTACTCAAAGTTACATCAATTCAGACTATACGCGAATGAAACCACTTTTATTTTTACTTTGTATCATATTGAATATCAATGCGTTTTCACAACTCTCCGATGAGTTTAACAAACAGGAAGCGAGAGATATGATAGCAATTTGCAACAGTTTTACATTTATGGACCTATATAACTCCGACTCAACAATTCTTCCCCAGGGATATCAGAAGACATATACATCCGGCATATTTGGAATGGACAACAAATACCAGATCTATCAGAAGGGGAACATTGCGGTCATTAATTTGCGAGGATCAACCGATAAAAAATCCAGTTGGCTGGAAAATATTAATTCTGCCATGATACCGGCCAAAGGCCACATGAAAATATCGGGAGAATATTTTCAATATTGCTTTGCTAAAAATGCAAATGCTGCTGTCCATAGTGGATATGCCCTTGGAATTGCCTTCTTATCAAAAGATATTCTGCATAACCTAAAGAGCCTGAACCAGGAAGGGATTTATCACATTATCATTACCGGACATAGTCAGGGCGGCGCATTGGCTAATATGCTCAGGGCCTATTTGGAAAATCTTTCAGGCAACGAAATTTCAAAAAGAAACAAGTTTAAAACATACGCCTTTGCCGCACCTATGGTTGGCAATAAGATTTTTACCGATGAATATAATACCCGGTTTGCCTTTAACAACAACAGCTTTAACATTGTAAATCCTGATGATCCTGTCCCTACATTTCCTTTAAATTATAATAATACTGACTACCTGTCGGATAATTTGAAAACGCTTTTTTCGGACAAGGAATCTTTCAATTTTAAGAAAATGCTTTCGGATGGCGCGGTATTACTTTTCGAGAATGGTATTTCCAAAACTGTTAAAACATTCAGTACCTCTGTTAACAAACAAATAGTGAAAGACGTAGGCTCAGTTGAAATACCTGCATACGTGGACGATATCAATTATCAAAGGTTGGAAAACCGCATTGAAATAGAACCTGTTGTTTTTCCAAAGATGCTCAAAGACTCATCAATTCTTAAAAATGAGACCTTGATGCACATGTACATGAGGGATCCTAACGGCGATTTTTATAATAAGGAATTGTATGCTACGGAGTCGTGGACATACCAGCACAAACCATACAATTATTATGTTTCGATATTAAAAATGTATTTCCCCGATGAATACCGGCAATTGAGAAGAAAGTACCTGCCTGAAAACATCGACTGACCAGTTCAATAATTCCTAAATTAAAAAATCTTTAGGGAATACCAATGGTTATTAGTATTTGGAGTTATTACAGGCTAAAGGTCTACAGCCTGTCTGCCTGAATAGTTACAAAAATTATCCATTCAAATTATTTTCAATGATTATTTTCTATAAATTTGCCTTTTAATTTTTTTTTGACGAAATTTATATATTAAATATTATATTATCAATAACTTAAACTAATAATATGTCACAAGTGAAACGTGTTTATTCCTTTGGAAAAAAGCAGGCCGATGGAAAAGCTGAAATGAAAAACCTGCTTGGAGGAAAAGGTGCAAATCTTGCAGAAATGTGTCTCTTAGGTTTACCAGTACCTGCTGGTTTTACCATTACTACCGATGTTTGTACGGAGTACTACAACAATAATTGCCAACTTCCTGCGGAACTGATGCCGGAAGTATGGGCAGCAATGAAGAAAACGGAAGAAGCCATGAATATGAAATATGGCGATCCTGAAAATGCCTTGTTGGTTTCATGCCGTTCAGGCGCTCGCAGTTCAATGCCTGGTATGATGGATACCGTATTGAATATTGGCCTTTGTTCCGCAACTATTCCCGGATTTATTAAGAAAACCAATAATCCGCGTTTCGTTTACGACTCTTACCGCCGTCTCATTATGATGTATGCCGATGTGGTTATGGAAAAAGCCGAAGGTGTTGAATTGGGCGATAATAAAAGCATTCGCAAACAGCTTGATGATATGCTTGATGAATTTAAGCATAAAAAAGGTTATAAATCAGATACAGATCTTACTGCAGACGAATTAAAACAGTTGGCTGAGGATTTCAAGGCTAAAGTAAAAGCTGTATTAGGAAAGCCTTTCCCGGATGATGCAAAAGAACAACTCGAGGGGGGTATTAAAGCCGTATTTAAAAGCTGGAATGGTAAGAAAGCCATATCATACCGTCGTATCGAAGGAATTCCCGATGAGTGGGGAACAGCTGTTAACGTTCAGGCAATGGTATTCGGCAACATGGGCGATTCTTCAGCTACAGGTGTAGCCTTTACCCGTAACCCGGCAACCGGTGAGAATAAATTCTATGGTGAGTGGTTGGTAAATGCTCAAGGTGAGGATGTTGTAGCAGGTATCCGCACCCCAAGCCCGTTGAATGACGACACAAAAAACGATCAGAATAAACAACTGAAGAGCATGCAAGAAGCTATGCCTTCTACTTATAAGGAACTCGACAACATTCGCAATATCCTTGAAAAAGCATATAAGGACATGCTCGATATCGAGTTCACCATTCAGGAAGGTGTTCTTTACATGTTACAATGCCGCGCTGGTAAACGCACTGGTACAGCTGCATTAAACATGGCTATGGACATGCTTAAGGAAGGACTGATTGATGAGAAAAAAGCTGTAATGCGTATTGAGCCAGTGCAGCTTGATGAATTGTTACACCCAATCTGTGACCCGGCTGCTGAAAAGAAAGTAAACGCTTTGGTAAAGGGGTTACCTGCTGGTCCTGGCGCTGCTGTTGGTAAAATCGTATTTACTGCCGAAGATGCTGTTATCTGGCAACGTAAGGGAGAAAAAGTAATTCTTCTTCGTGAAGAAACCAACCCGGAAGATGTTGAAGGTATGCGTGCTGCCGAAGGTATTCTTACCGCACGCGGTGGTATGACTTCACACGCTGCTTTGGTTGCCCGTGGTTGGGGCAAATGCTGTATTGTAGGCGCCGGACAATTGCATGTTGACGCTGCTAAAAAAATCGCAAAAATAGCCGGAACTGACATTGTAATTAAAGAAGGCGATGTGGTTACAATGAATGGTTCCAAAGGAAATGTATATCAGGGTGCAATTGCGCTTATGGATGCCACTGAAAACCCACGTTTCCAGGAATTCATGAAATTGGCTGACAAATACCGTACAATGGGAGTGCGCACCAATGCTGAGACTCCTGCTGATGCCAAGATTGCCCGTGCATACGGCGCTGAAGGTATTGGTTTGTTCCGTACCGAACACATGTTTTATGGCGAAGGTTCCGATCAGCCATTATTCTTACTCCGTAAGATGATTCTTAGTGCTACCGAAGCAGAACGTCGTAAAGCGCTTGACGAACTTTTTGTATTTGTTAAGAAAGACATCAAAGCAACAACCGATGCCATGAATGGCTTACCGGTTACTTTCCGTTTACTTGACCCACCTCTTCATGAGTTTGTTCCTCAGAGCCATGAAAAACAGGCTGAATTAGCCAAATCTCTTGGCATATCTATTGAAGCCATTGCTAAACGTGGTGAGGCCCTTCACGAATCGAACCCAATGATGGGTCACCGTGGTGTTCGCTTAGGTGTTACCTATCCTGAAGTTTCCGAAATGCAAATTCGTGCTATTTTCGAATCTTCAGTTGAATTAACGAAAGAAGGAAGGGATCCTCATGTAGAAATCATGGTTCCTGTTACCTGCGATGTATCGGAACTTGATTTTACCAAGAAGATTGTAGACAAAGTATATGCTGAAGTTTGCAGTAAATTTGGTGTAAAGGAAATCAAATACAAATACGGTACTATGATCGAAATTCCGCGTGCCGCATTACTTTCTGACCAGATGGCCAAATCATCTGAGTTCTTCTCATTTGGTACCAACGACCTTACCCAGATGACCTTTGGTTTCAGCCGCGATGATATTGGCGGGTTCCTCAATGACTACCTTGATAAAAAGATGTTGCCTGTTGATCCGTTCCAAACCATTGACCAGGCAGGTGTAGGACAGCTAATCCAATATTCGGTGGAACGTGGTCGTAAAACCCGTCCCGACTTAAAGGTTGGTATTTGCGGTGAACAAGGGGGTGACCCGGCTTCTGTCGAATTCTGTTTCAAAGTAGGATTGACATACGTAAGT
>Ga0182021_10011270_pt1 | contig 10606 bp, 7 predicted proteins | sample 612E3MmetaG_FD_120493 | JGI IMG/M metagenome (GOLD analysis project Ga0182021, IMG submission 120493) | Permafrost microbial communities from Stordalen Mire, Sweden - 612E3M metaG (Illumina Assembly) | ecosystem: Environmental > Terrestrial > Soil > Wetlands > Permafrost | place: Sweden... | reverse complement strand
CTATTCCGGCCTGCTCCTGGGCCTGCCCTACGACCTTCTGCAACGGGTCGGCCGCCTGCTGCCGGTCTTTGCCGAACACTGTCGCAAGGCCTTGCAGCAGAAGGAGTCGCCACGCACTATCGTCGAGCGTTTTTTCGCGGAGAATCCCCTTCTCACCGATGTCGCGAAGGACGAGGCGCTGTTTCTGTTCCTGCAGATGATTGAACGGCAAATCGTTCTCTTCGATGCCCTGGAAGACGCCTCGTTTACCCAGATGCACGACTTGGCCGGGCCCGGCAGTGTCTCGGAGTTGGTTGCAATGGTTCGTCGGGACAATCGCCAGGGAGATCTGGCGGAGCTGCTCAAACAGACTGCGACCCGCATCGTCTTGACCGCGCACCCGACCCAGTTCTATCCCGACACGGTTCAATACATCATCCAAGATCTGCGCGTCGCCTTGGACCGGAATGATCCAGCCCAGGCCGAGCGGCTACTGTTGCAGCTGGGAAAGACGCGTTTCACCAATCGCGAGCGGCCAACCCCGATCGACGAGGCGCGCGGCGTCCTGCGCGCGATGGAAGACGTCTTCTACGAGGTCTTGCCCGGAATTGCCGGGCGAATGCTCGTGGCCGCACACGGGAGAGAACAACTTCCCCGGCACCTGCCATCGTGCCCGAATCTTCAGGTGGGGTTCTGGCCTGGGGGCGATCGCGACGGCAATCCTTCCGTCACTGCGAGCGTGACGCTGGAAGTGGCACGCTTACTCAAGGAGCGCGTGCTGGAACGCCACACGATGGCTGCCGGCACCCTTGCCAGGCGCCTGACCTTTGCCGGCGTGCACGACAGAATGCAAGACATTCGGCAACGGCTGCGCGCGACCTGGCTTGGTGCCGCCGATCGCAGTCGACCGTGGGAGGCCGCCAATCAAATTGGTGAGCCGGGCTATGCCAGTGCCCGAGAGTTGTTGCGCGAGCTGTTGGATCTCCGTGAGGTTATCCTCAGGGATCACCAACGCCTCTTTCTCGACGAGCTGGATGACTTCATCCTCAAGGTTCATCTTTTCGGATTCTACTTCGCCTCGCTCGACCTTCGGCAGAGTAGCGATGTCTTGTTCTCCAGTCTGTGCGAGCTGCTCCCGTTGCTCGGCGGCGAATCGGCGCTTTCCACCTCCGATCGAGAGATTCTGCAGGGCGCCCATTCCGCGCAGAAGGTTCCCTTCGGGCTGCTTGAACGCCTGCTCGAGCACGTGCCAGCGCTCGCCACAGAGTTGCCGCCCGGCCTTGCCAACGCGACCCGGGACACCATCGACGTTCTTCGACTTGTGCCCCGCATCCAGGAAAGCAATGGGGAGCTCGGCCTTCACCGACTCATCATCAGCCATACCCGAGGCCCCGAGGATGTGATGGTCGTGCTGGTCCTGGCCCGACTGGCCGGCCTCCCGGCCGAACGAACCCATCTGGACGTCGTGCCACTCTTCGAGTCCATCGAGGATTTGGCGCGCTCGGAAGAGATTCTCGGCCGACTGTTTGCCTCGTCCGCCTACCGTGCGGCGCTCGACCGGCGACAGCAACGTCAGGTCGTCATGTTGGGCTTCTCGGACGGCACCAAGGACGGTGGCTACCTGACCGCCAACTGGAGCATCAGGGAGGCACGCAAGCGACTGACGGCACTGGGACGTAGGCAAGGCGTCCGCATGATCTTCTTCGACGGCCGCGGCGGACCGCCCGCGCGTGGCGGCGGCAACACGCATCGATTCTACCGATCGCGCGATTCCACGATCGAACAGTGGGAGACCCAGCTTACGATTCAGGGGCAGACCATCAGCAGCAACTTCGGCAATCCGGAAATGGCCCAATACCATGTGGAGCAGCTGTTCACGGCCAATATCGAGAATCTGCTTTCACCCGAACGGGACGATGATCCCGCGCCAGAATTCCTTCCCATGCTGGCGGAGATTTCCGCAATTTCATTTCGGACCTACCGCGAGCTTCGTGACGACCCTGCATTGCTGACTTTTCTCGCCGAGCAGACTCCCTTGCCCCTGTTCGACCACCTGACGATTGCAAGTCGTCCGGTCAGTCGCCGCACGACGGAAAAGCTCGACCTCGAGAATCTTCGCGCCATTCCATTCGTCGCCACCTGGAGCATTCTGAAGATTCAAATCCCGGGCTTCTACGGATTGGGGACGGCGCTGCAGCATATGCTCGATACCGAGCGCGAAACCGACCTGCAGCGGCTGTACCGCAGCTCGCGTTTCTTCCGCGCTCTGCTCGACAATGCGGCGATGAGTCTGCTCAAGTCGCGCTTCGACGTCACTGCGCACTTGGATCGCGACGAGCAATTGGGGCCGCTTTGGCGAAGGATTCGTGATGAAGCCCGCCGGGTCGAGTCCTGCATCCTGAAAATCGCTCGGCAACCCTGGCTGCTGGCCAACGATCCACTGGTTCGGGCTAGTATTAGCTTCCGCGAGGATATGGTCCTGCCACTGCTGGTGATCGTTCACGACGCCTTTGCCCGCTACAACACCCTGGCGAACCAGGGCCAGGCCAGCTGCGCGGATGCCATCCAGGCCCGCAAGATGGCCCTCAAAGGGATGGCTGCGGTTATCAACGCAACCCGAAACGCGGCCTGAACGAGCCCGTCTTGTGCCGAAAGTCGATCGTGTCCCGTCGGCCCCGAACGAGCCGTGCGGTTCGCCAAGTCCTCGTCCGCAAGGCTGCTCCTCCGTCGGTGAGCGCGCGAATACATAGAGACCGCAAGACCGACATGGCATTATGCGCCACCTGGCCATGCTTGCCCTGCTGCTCAGCCTGCTCCCCAGCCTGCGCTCCGTGCTCCGCGTCCGCGCCGAGCTCGCCCTTGAGAAGCTCGTCCTCCGCCAGCAACTCGCCGCCTTGCATCGGTCCACGCCACGGCCTCGACTGCGCCCAACCATCGCTGTCATTCGCCCAGTTGCCATCTCCGCCCCGTCTCTTCCTACCTTGGTGATGACTGGCGGCTTGGTTTGGCCTTGACCAGCGCCCATGGAGCACGTGCTCAAGCGCTCCCTGCGCTCGCTCCACCGTTCGGCCAGAAGTGGGCTCATGCGGCCTATGCTTCCCAGGCCGGCTCGGTGTCTCGCGGGGCATTCCCGGGAACGAACGGGCGGGTTCCACGTCGAACCCGACAGGAGGTGACAATGATGACCACCCTCATCTCGGGCAGGACGGAGGGCCACCTCGCCATGGTATCCGTCTTCGCCGTAACTATCGTCGCTGCCGACTTGGCGCGCTCGCGCCGAGCGGGATTGCCGCGAGCTAAGGCCGTAGGCCGCGGTCAGCCGGCGCCGCCTCCACCCAGCCATAGCCGGCCGCTGGCCGAGACCTCTCCGATGTGGAGGCAGCGGCACTCGCCCGAGCGTCACTCGCCGATCCGCTCTACGCCCGCCGGCAGCCGGAGAACACCGCATTGTCGCCCGGAAGTCGGCGGTCTCCATCCTCGGTACATCCGCCAAGCTGCTTGATCCTCGCGGGTGCACCTCGTTCTCGTGGGCGCGAAGGTCGCGATCTGTCCGGCACGCCAATCAGACCCTCGCCCGACTCCGTGCGGGCGATCTGCCTTCCCTCCCGATCCCGACAGCCACCTTTTCCGCCGCGAACGATAGTTTCAAGGCGGCCGGACGACGAGCTGGCGAGGGACACCTATGCCACCCAATGGCCGTGCACGAACCAGAAGACAAGGAGGCCCTGCAGTAGACACAGGGAAACGACGATGAGCTGATGGAGATTGGGGCGCCCCTTGGTAATCAGTGCGATGCCCAGGTACAGGGGCCACACAGCTGCAGACCGCGGTTCTCGACGACTCTTCCTCTTCGCCAGTTTAGACTTGACGCGGCGGACAGTTTGGACTTGACGCGGCGGAGAAGAAGGGTTGAAAATCCTGACTGTCACTCGACTGAAATGGGTCGGATTGGTCCGCTTGCGCGAGGAATGCAGAAAATGACCATGAGAGCTCAAAGTCTATGCTACGGACTCGTTCTTCTTGCCCTGTTTGCGGTCGGGTTCAGCTGCACCAACGGCAACGGCATCAACTCGTCGGGTTCGGGGGGAACGCCCGGGCTGGGCGGCTCGACAAGCACGGGTGGCGTGATCGGCGCGGGCGGAGTTTCAGGCGACGGTGGCGCCAACACATCGTCGCCAGGTGTCTGCCAATCCTCGTGCAACAAGGATTGTACAGTCGATCAGGACTGCGACATGAGCCAGGGCCAGCTTTGCTGCGACTACGGGGCGGCCGGCAAGGCGTGCATAGCAGCCGCCCAGTGCCCGGTATCCTGCACCAGCGATTCCAAGTGTAACGCGTCCGCGGGCCAAGTCTGCGTATTGCAGAGTCTTGCGCAGACGACCAAGGTCTGTGCAGCGCCTTCGACTGGAGTTCAGCTCTGCACGGCAGACGCCGACTGCAACATTAGTACCAGCACCGCCAATGTGTGTTGCACCATCTACAACCAGCACATTTGCCTTCCGGCATCGAAGTGCCCGAAGGCTTGCAGCCAGTCCACGGATTGCAACACCACGAGCGGCGAGATCTGCTGCACTTCGGTCAAGACGCTGGAGCCGAACCTGAACGTGACCGGGCTCTGCCTCAACCCGAGCTATGCAACCTGTCCCAAGACTTGTGACCAATCCTCGGATTGCAACACGACAGCGGGAGAGCTGTGCTGCAACGGTATGTGCAGCAAGACCTGCACCAAGACCTGCGAGCAAAGCGCGGACTGCACGGGCCAAATCTGCTGCAAGTCCGCGCCCACGCGACTTCCCAAAGCGACGACGACTTTCTCGGTCGGCCCTCACTGCACGGGAACGCCTTACTACGCTTGCTCTTCCAGCTCGTGTAGCACCGTGCTCGGCTGCACTCCGAACACGGGTGCTACGGGGTCGTGTTCAGGTTCGGTGTACAGCTGCGGTAACAATTACTCGTCAAGTACCTGCGCTGCCCAGCCGGGCTGCTCCTATTCCACCAACAACACGTGTTCGGGAACGGCCTATTCCTGTAGCAATCACACCAGCTCGAGCACCTGCGCAGCCCAACCAGGTTGCGCGTGGACGGTAACTTCCCCAGCTGCGTGCAAGGGTACCGCCGCAGCCTGTACTTCCCACACTTCTTCGTCCAGTTGTGCCTCGGCGCCAGGATGTTCGTGGACCGTGGCGCCGACTGCCACATGCACCGGCACGTCCAATACTTGCAGCTACCACTCGAGCTCGACTGCTTGTGGCGCGCAGACTGGCTGCGCCTGGGATGCGACCAACCTGCTGTGCAGTGGCACGCCAACGACGTGTGCCAGCAACACCACGAGCGCTACCTGTCTTTCGGGCAATGGCTGCTCGTGGACCAACGCTGGGTCGTGCGGGGGCACCCCTGCCGCCTGCGACGCCGGCACCACCAGCGGCACTTGTCTTTCGGCCAACGCCTGCTCCTGGTCCTCGGAGGTCGGAGCCTGCGCGGGTACGCCCACGACTTGCGCCAGCAACACTTCGAGCACGACCTGTCTTTCGGCCAACGGCTGCTCCTGGTCCTCCTCGGTCTGCACGGGTACCCCCACTCCATGCAGTGCCAACACGACCAGCGCGACCTGTCCCTCCTCGTACGGCTGCTACTGGTCCACCGGCACGACTACCTGCACGGGCACGCCCGCGCCCTGCGCCCAACTCTCGACCACGACTTGTTCGAGCCAGTACGGCTGCTCCATCAGCTCGATCTAAATCAGTTCTGCGCACCGAAGTCCACGACATGCACCGACGTCTGCAGGGGCAGGTCGCGGGAAGAACCGCCGACCGCTATCGGGTACGACCCTGCTGCGTGCGCAGACATTCCGCGGTTTCGTGTACGCAATTTGGGCACCCCTAATATCGTCCGGGTTTTCGCTGGGGTTGAGTCCCAGTTACGAGCCAAGACCTTCTGGAGTCTTCTGCGCGCAAGTGCAACAACCGCGAAATCGCCGAAGGAATTACCCCTCGGCTGCTTTGCGCGGAGAGCCCAGCGCGGACAATCTTGACGCATGCCAACCTCGCCCTGCCGTTAGGCGTATGACCACCGACTTCGGGACATCGTCTGTGAAGAACGTGACCCCATGCTTTTCCATCACCTCGGCGTCCCGCGCTCTATCGCCGCGAGCTGGATTCGCCGCGGCCAGCGCCCGGTCGTCTCCGCCCATGTCCTGGCCTTGGACCAACTCGAGCTTCAGGCCGAGATCCTCGCTCTCAAACGCAGGATCAAGCTCCTCCTGGCCAGCATCCGCTTGGCCTTCCTCCTCGTCCCCCTCTCCGGATTCCGTCTCGACTCTCACCACCTGCCCGACGGCGCCGCCAAGCGCTCCCTCTTGGAAGCCGTCGCGCACGCCGCGAAGGCTATCCCACTTGCCGTCGCCCTCCGAGTGGCGCGGCTGTCCGCTGCCTGGTATCACGATTGGAACAGGCGCCAACAGGTCTGCTTCCTCGACGATCGTTCGAGATGCCCCCATACATCGCCAACCCAGCTCACCGCCAACGAGCTTTCTGACATGCGGGACATGGTTGTCTCCCAAGACTACCGCCCATGAGCCTGCGTTCGCTCGCCCTGCGGGCTCAGCGGACAGCGCCACCGTGTGTATCCGGCCAAGCCCAAGGACGGCATTCGGGCGACCAAACCGAATGAATCTCGGCACATCGACGTCACGGTCATCAAACTGCTCGATGGCACGCGCACGTACTTGCATGCGGTGATCGACAATTTCAGCCGCCGCATCCTGGCGTGGAGACTCGGCGACAGGACCAGAGCGCAGCGATGGATCCTCCCGGTCAAGCTGGCCTCAACTTTGCTAGATCCAGAACCGCGTACGCTCGCAGGCCTCAACCTAGTCAAGGGAAGGAGTCGTCGAGGCACGGCCAAGTCCTTGAGATCAGATGCGAGAAATCCAACGGGCGGAAGTGTAGGTGGGGGCGCGGACCACGTCGCCCCCTATAGGCCCCGAAAAAATTTGCACCTAAGTTTTTCCTTCATGCGTACCGATTCAACCGTGGGAGGACTTCGTATGAACCACTCGTGCCGACTTCTCTTCGCCGCGATCGTTGTATTTTTCGTCCCATCGTGCAGCAGCAGCACGTCGGTCGCCCCTACGACAACCGATGCTCCGGGAAACGGATCCATCACGGACGATGCGTCTACCCAAGGCGAGGTCGACGCGGCCTCCGATCCCGATGGCGGTGGCGGCCGAGGGGGCACCGGCGGAAGCAACGGCTCGACGACGAGATGTGTTCCGACCAGCTGTGCCAAGCTCGAGGCCTCGTGCGGAGACTACGGCGACCAGTGCGGCGGAACCCTTCACTGTGGCATTTGCGGTCAAGGGCTTGTCTGCAATCCCGCCACCAAGACCTGTGTCCTGCAAACCGACCTGTGCAGCAGCAGCGATTCCTGCGGCTTTCTTTCCGACACCTGCGGCAACAGCTACGCATGCGGCAAGACCTGCAGCGCCGGTTTGAAGTGCCAGGACAATCGGTGCGTAGCCTGCGAGCCGGTCTCTTGCGACGGCCGCTGCGGGAACATCCCCGACGGTTGCGGCGGGAAGGCCGCGTGTGGCAGCTGTCCTTCGGGGCAGGTCTGCGATGCGCTCAGCTTCACCTGTGGCGTCTGCAAGAAGGTTGCGTGCACCGACTATCCCGCCGGCACCTGCGGCACCCTCTCCGACCGTTGCGGCGGGACCTTGAATTGCACTTGCCCAACCACCACGACCAAGCAGCCGGCATGCATCATCGCCGGCGTTGAATGCGGGAAGTTCACCGACCATTGCGCTGTCGGCGTGACCCACGACTGTGGCAACTGCGAAGCCGGCAAGGTCTGCAACAACAACGTGTGCGTATCCTGTACCCCGCTCACCTGCGCCTCCGCGGGCAAGAACTGCGGCACGATCGACGACGGCTGCGGCGGCAAGCTGGCGTGTGGCGACTGCCAGACCAACGAGATCTGCACCACCAACGTCTGCAAGGCGTGCACCCCCAAGACCTGCGTCTCACTCGGCAAGAATTGTGGCAGCGTCGACGACGGCTGCGGCAACAAGCTCGACTGTGGGACGTGCCAGACCAACGAGATCTGCACCTCGAACGTGTGCACGGCGTGTACGCCCAAGACCTGTGCGTCGGCCGGCAAGAACTGTGGCTCGTTTGACGACGGCTGCGGCAACAAGCTCGACTGTGGGTCGTGCCAGACCAACGAGATCTGCACCTCGAATATGTGCACGGCATGCACGCCCAAGTCCTGTGCGTCGGCCGGCAAGAACTGTGGTTCGCTGGATGATGGCTGCGGCAAGAAGCTCGACTGCGGCTCGTGCCAGACCAACGAGATCTGCAGCTCGAACCTTTGTACCGCGTGCGTCCCCAAGACCTGCGCGAGCCTGGAACGCGCGTGCGGCAAGATCGACGACGGCTGTGGACATACCGTCAACTGTCCGGGCTGCGCCACGGGCGAGGTCTGTCTCACCAACGGCACATGCTGCCAACCCTTGACCTGTTGGGATGTCTCGGGGACCACTCCGGACGGCTGTGGTGGCTTCTTGACCTGCACCGACTAGGACCACCGCCATGACGCCGTTCGACCTCAGGCTTGACCGCATCATGCCCTTCTGGCTCGGCATTGCGATTGCCGCTTGCTCGTCGCCTTCCTCCTTGGGCAGCCCCGATGGGCCGGAAGGCAGCGGCGGTGCGAGCGGCGGGGTCCAAATCGTTCCTCCGTCGGGCGGGGGCGGGGCCAAATCTGGTATTGACGGCGGCGGCCCGGCCCCGACGTTCGATGCAAATTGTGGCAACAGCGCCAGCACGATGACCCAGTTACCCGCCGACCTTCTGCTGGTCCTGGATCGCTCGGGAACGATGACGAACAACATCGCCGACGACAACCTGTGCGACACGAGCACGGGGCTCTGCGCCCAGCGCTGGGCCACCATGATCCAGGCCATGCAGGTCGTGTTGGCTGGCTCGCCCGCGAGCATCCAGTGGGGGCTCAAGTTCTTCTCTACACCTGGCTTGACGGACGGATTGGGCACCGTCCCCGCGGGTTGCGTCGTTCTGCCCGAAGTGGAAGTGCCGATCGGCACGGACAACAGCGCCACCATCGTCGGGAAGATTTCGAGCACGACGCCCAACTACAACACGCCTACGCGTGCCGCCATCGAGACGGCGGTGGCCAACCTGGCGGCGCTCAACGACGATCGTACCAAGTACATCCTGCTCGCGACCGATGGCCAGCCCAATTGCAAGGCGGGCGGTGAGTATGCGACGACCCCCGATCTGGAAGCCGCGCTCGTTGCCATCGCCGCGGCCAAGGCCGCGGGCATCTCGGTCTACGTGATCGGCGTCGGGCCGTCGGCGGGCAACCTGGACGAAATGGCGCAGCAGGGGGGCACGGGCAGTTTCTTTCCGGCGCTGAGCCCCCAGTCTCTCCTTGCCGCGCTCAATGCGATCGTCGGCACCATCGCGAGCTGTGTCTACACCATGAGCTCGACGCCGCCGGATCCGAACAATCTGGGAGTGTACCTGGACAAGCGGCTGGTCGAGCCCAGTGCCGCCGACGGTTGGGTGCTGAGCAGCAGCAACTCGGTGACGTTCACCGGGCCGACCTGCGAGCGCATCAAGGCCGGAGCCTACAAGGACGTGCAGGTATTGTTCGGCTGTCCCGGCGTGTCCGACCTGCCGACCTGGATCCCCTGACGAACTGGCGAGACCGACTGGAGAGCATCTGGCGGAAGAGCGGTCTTCCGATCGCGCTGAGCGCGATCGACCCGTGTGGTCAAACGACGCCAGACGGGATGGATCGGCGTCCAAATCGTTGCGGATATTCTCCGACAACCCTACGATCAGTTATCAGACATTTTGCGGATGGGATTCGGTGAAGGAAAGAATGGCGCTTAAAGCGACTATCCACCTACCCACATGTACTTTTCCTCCAGGATCTGTCCGGGCGCGAGCGACGGCAGCGGCTGTTCCGAGGCCCACGAGCCGAAAGCCGGACAGCCACCGTTTTCCAAGGAGTGAGATCCGCCGCAGTACTGGCACGCCACCCAGCCAGGATATCAGGACAGCGCCAGACTGTCAGGCTCCTGCTGGCCATCCTGGCCGCGCTGACGTCAGGCCAATCGCGTGCTCCAGCTTCAAGGAAAAACACGCACGGTGGCTGACAGATCTCCAGGCGCTGCTTGGGCTGCACTGTTCGCCAATAGTTCGAGCCGTCTTCCTCCGCGTGCGGAACTGTCAGCGCCTTACAGCAATCAGCATGATCGTGTTCGCCGCCATCGCCAGCCCCGAGAGCGCGCCGTTCGCGATCGTGGCACGAACGACCGTCGCCAGCTCTCCAGACCCACTTTGCCAAGGAAAGGCACGTCACGGCCAGCGCGGCCGATCCGATCCGGTAACCGACGCTTCCACGGGTACTCGGGCGTTTTCGCGCTAGGATCGGGTCGTCATGGACATCGAAGGACAAAGGCGCTCGGACAATTTTGAAGACCGCGGACAGGGCAGCGGCTCCAGCCGAGCCGGAGCGGCACTGCCCATCCAGCTATTGTTCGGGCTGATCCGGCTCCTCGGTTGGAAGGGAACGCTGGTGGTCGCGGCCGTGGTGGGCGCGG
>Ga0182021_10011269_pt1 | contig 10606 bp, 10 predicted proteins | sample 612E3MmetaG_FD_120493 | JGI IMG/M metagenome (GOLD analysis project Ga0182021, IMG submission 120493) | Permafrost microbial communities from Stordalen Mire, Sweden - 612E3M metaG (Illumina Assembly) | ecosystem: Environmental > Terrestrial > Soil > Wetlands > Permafrost | place: Sweden... | reverse complement strand
GCTGCACGCCGCCACGGCTGATTGGGAGACCGCCGCGGCCGAGCTCGAAACGCTGGAAAGGGCGTAGAGACGAGCCTCGGATTTTGCGGTCGGAGGCGTGACTCCGTCAAATCCCGCCCGATGGCACAGAAAACGGGGATGTCGATCCGGGGCGGCTGGCCGCATTTAAGTCCAGCATCCGGTTGCGCAGGCCTTCGAGAATGATGCGGGCCACCGCCCCGGGCGTCATCCGGTCGGTGTTGATCACGAGATCGTAAAGATGCGCGTCGTCGGGATCCCGCCCGAAGCGCGTCCGGACGAAGCGACGCCGCGCCCGGTCGGTCTTTCGGAGGTGGGCCGCCGCCGCCGCGGCTTCACAATTCAACAACCGCATCATCCGCTCGACACGCACCTCCGCCGACGCCGCGAGCTTGACGTGAAAGCCGCCGGGCAGCGACCGGGTGATGAGATAGGCCGCGCGGCCGGCGATGATCACGCGGCCGACATGGGCGAGCTGCAGGATCGCCTCGGCCACCTTGTGTTCGAGTTCCCAGAGGGATGGATGCAGGCCCACCAGTTCGCCAACCACCGCCTTGATCTCGGAGACCTTGTCCTCGGGCAGGTGCTGGGCGAGGCGTTCGGGGAGATGGTGGGTCGCGAGGGCGTGGGCCAGGAGGTTCTTGTCGAGAAACACCCAGCCCTGGCCCGGCTCCTTGAGAGCCTGGTCCAGCAGTGGAACCAGCGCCTGGCCGGTGGTGGTCGCGCCCGCACCCATCTCGCGGCCAAGCGTAATGAAAGGACGAAACTCGGTCGCGGGTTGGACCGCCCCCGACTGCGGATCCTGCAGCCGGGCCTCCAGAACCGACAATCCCGTTTCGACGTGGCTGCGCTGAGTCATGAGTTCATTCCGGGCTGTTCGGTTTTCGCGACAATGTGGTCGGCGAAAAACCTAAGCCAGTTTCGGCCCAGCGCAAATGGAGGCCCAACAGCGCGAAACCAACCTTCCCCGCAGTTCACATGCCTACCGGCCGCGCGGAACTGATCCAAGCGGCTGGTCGGGGACGGCTTGGCTTCGCCGCCCCCACCCGGGCTGGACTTGGCGGACCGCGAAGTATCGCGGTGGGGACAACGCGCCCCACCGTCAATTCATTGGACCGGCGTCAGGCTGGCCGGATCAGGCCAGCTCTTCGACCGAGACCTCGTGACGCCGGCCGTCAACCGTCAACGCGAGATGGCTGATCTTCTTGTTCGTGCCGGGAATCACGAGCGGAGGCGTCGCGGGGGCCTTGACCTCTGGCTGGGCCGCGGCCGCCACCACCGGCGCGGCCGCCGGGGCCGTCGTCTTGCTTTCGCGCGCCTTGTAGAGCTTTTCCAGTTCCTGGGGGAACATGGCGTAGATGACGCAATGCTCGTCGTCGGCGGGCAGGCCCTTTTGGGCGAGTTCGGCGCGGAGTTTGGGCATGCGAGGCTCGAGGGCATCGGCGGGCCGGCCGGTGAAGCGCGGCTTGCCGCTGAGTTTCTCGGCGAGCGCCAGCACTTCGGGATCGATCGGGCCGGGCGTCTTGCCATAATAGCCAAGCGCGACCTTCATCGCCTCGGGTGAGAAGTTCTTCCAGCGGCCGAACTTTACGTTGAGCATGGCCTGCACGCCCACAATCTGCGAGGTCGGCGTGACGAGAGGGATCCACCCGAGGCACTCGCGCACATACGGCATCTCCTTCATGACCTCGACAAAGCGGTCGCCCATCTTCTGCTCCTTGAGCTGGTTGCGGAAGTTGCTAAGCATGCCGCCGGGCACCTGGTAAATGAGCACATCGTTGTCGACCACCTCGTTCCTCGGGCTGGTGAACGCGGACAGCTCCGCGTAGATGCGGGTGAGTTCGTCGCGCAACCGGCTGAGCTTGGCGAGGTCGTAGCTCGGGCGGCGCGGGTGACCCGAGAGCGCCTGCAGCATGCGCCAGGTGTCGGGCTGGCCCGTGCCGTTGGCAAAAGGCGAGATCGAGGTGTCGACCGAGTCGGCGCCCGCCTCGATGGCGGCGTAATAGGCCGCGGCGCCGAAGCCCGCCGTTTCATGGGTGTGAACAACCACGGGGATCTTCACCCGCGTCTTGAGGCCGCGCACGATCTGAAACGAGATATGGGGAGGCAGCAGGCCCGCCATGTCCTTGATGCAGATGGAATCGCACCCCATCGCCTCGATTTGCGCGCCGAGCTCAATCAACATCTCGGGAGTGTGCACCGGACTGGTGGTGTAACACACCACGCCCTGCGCATGCTTCCCGGCCTTCTTGACCGCGCGGACCGCCGTCTCGATGTTGCGCAGGTCGTTGAGCGCGTCGAACACGCGAAAGATATCCATGCCGTGCCGGGCGGCGGCAGCGACAAAGGCCTCGACGACGTCGTCGGGAAAGTTGGTGTACTGCACGATGTTCTGGCCGCGCAGCAGCATCGTTTGCGGAGTTTTCGGCGCGAGGCGCTTCACCGCGTCGAGCCGGTCAAACGGGAATTCGGACAGAAAACGCAGCCCGGAATCGATCGTTGCGCCGCCCCACGTTTCCAGGGCGCCGAAGCCAACGGTGTCGAGCTCGGGCGCCACAGTTTCAATCTGCTTGGTCGTCATGCGAGTGGCGGCCAGCGACTGGTGTCCGTCGCGCAGGACAGTGTTGTTGAAGACTACGGGAACAGTACTCATGGTTGGGTGAAGCCAAACAACATGCGCGGTCCCAACCGCGTTCTCAACTCCAACCTGCGCCGACGCCACCCGTCCGGTGGTTAAAAGCGGAGGTTTTTGAGGTTGTTAGGCAGCCTGCAAAGCCCGGTTACGCCGCCGCGGACCGACGCCCTGTCCCGCACAACCGCTTCACCACCCAGATGATCCCCAAGATTACTACCACCGGGATCCACACCGGTGAAAGCACCGCCACCAGCACCGCGGCAACCGCCAGCAGGCTGGCGAGCACGGCCAGGCCAGCTGTTCCGACCGTTACAAGGCAGATCAGAAACAGCGCCGCGAGGCCGATCAGGACCAGGGGGGCCACCATCATTGGAACGATGGTCACCGGCCACAGATGGACGACCGCAACGCCAATCGCGATCGCGACGATGACCTTAAGGAGGATGATCAGCAGACTCTTCATGCCTCGAGAACACACGGAGCGGCTAAAAGTTGCGTCTGCGCAGGGGCCAACGTTAACGGAAGTGCTTTGAGACCGCCCCGTTTCGTGCTCTGCTTGTCGGCTGATGGAGAACCCCGCTCTTCCCGTTGTTTGCGCGCTAATCGAGCGCGACAGTCGCGTCCTGCTCGCCCAGCGCCCGGCCCACAAGCACCTCGCGCTGAAATGGGAATTTCCCGGCGGCAAGATCGACCCGGGTGAGACGGCCGAAGCCGCGCTCATCCGCGAGATCAGGGAGGAACTCCTCTGCGAGGTCGCCATCCGGCGCGCCCTGCCCCGCTTTCGGCACACCTACGACCGCACCACGATCGAGATGATTCCCTTCGTGTGCTCCCTGACGCCGGAATCACCCGAACCGCAACCCGCGGAGCACGCGGCCATCGCCTGGGTATTGCCCTCGGAGTTGTCTGCCTACGATCTGGCGGCCGCCGACCGGCCGGTCGTGCGGATGTATCAGGCAGGCGCGGGAAAAACCACGTGCTGAAGGCGCAGTCCTTCGACGTGCAGCAGGATATTCGGCGCGTCCACCTGGCCAAAGACACTGTCAATGATGCGCACATCGCGCACCGGCCCGGCGGCCAGACCTTCAATCCAGATCGCCCGGCCACTCTGGGCACATTCCAGGCGCTCGATCACCAGCCCGCGCACCGTCGGCAGCGCCCGGCCCTGCTCCTCGGCTTGCGCATAACGCAGGTCGATGCGCACGGCCGCCTCCCGCACCCGCGACACGCCGATGTCCCGCAGATAGACCTGCTCGACCACGCCCCCGCGCGTCGAATTGGCCTTGATGCGGAAAGCCCGGTCCAGGTTCGGACTGTCCATCATGCATTTCTCAACGAAAACCCGGCGGACCCGCCCGGAAATCTCGCTGCCGATGGCCACGCCGCTGTGGCCGTCCTGCATCCGGCAGCCGCGGATCACCACATCCTCCGCCGGCAGGTTGACCCGCCGGCCGTCCTCGTTGCGGCCCGATTTGATGGCGACGCAGTCGTCACCGGTGTCGAACTGGCAGTCTTCGATCAAGACGTCACGGCACGAGTCGGTCACGCAGCCGTCATTGTTCGGTCCGAGGCTGGAAACCTGCACCCGCCGCACCGTCACGGCCCGGGAGAACACAGAATGGATGCCCCACATCGGGCTGTTTCGCACGGTGACGCCCTCGACCAGCACGTCGTGGCAACGGAAGAACTCGATGAACGCCGGCCGAAGCAACTCCCCCTCGGTCAGTACGCGCTCCCGCACGGGTACTCCCGCCGCCGCCCACTCCATCAGGTTCGCGCGGGCCGCCGCCTGGTGCGGCCGCCCCGGCGTCCAGCCAGTCGCCCGGGCGCCCTCCCACGGCCCCGCCCAATGCCACCATCGGCCCGGACCCGCCTGACCGTCGAGAATTCCGGCGCCGGTGATGGCCACCCGCTCCCGGTCGCATGCATAGATCAGCGGCGAAAGTCCCATGCACTCCACCCCCTCCCAGCGCGTGAGCACCGGTGGCAAATAGCGACACGAATCCGTGACAAACTTCAACGTGGCCCCGGCGCAGACATGCAAATTGACATCACTCTCCAAGTGCAGCGGTCCGGTCAGGTATTCTCCGGGCGGCACCACCACGCGTCCGCCGCCCCCGGCCGCACACGCCTCGATCGCGCGCTTGAGCGCGGCCTGGTCGTCCGTCCGGCCGTCACCCGTTGCGCCATAGGCGGTGACCACATGGTCCCTCGGAGGAAATCGGAACGCCGGAATGCGGGCGAGAATGGCCGGCACCTCCGCCCATGGATCAGCCTCCGCTTCCCGGGCGCCCGCCAGATCAGGCCCCTCCACGTCGGGCGGGCCTGCGGTTGCGAGATCGGGATGGGGAGGTGCCATGAAAACATAGGAACGCCCAACCCGCCGCTCCGACGGGCCGTCGTCCCAATGCGACCATTTCCGGACAGGTGTCCGCGTCAAGCGAAATTCCTGCGGCCGTTTGGTCCGATCCCGGTTTGACAGCGGTGTGCCGGAGGCCCAAGTATCGCCGCACCCCTCCCGCCGTGAGTTCCCCTGATTCGAAGAAGCCCCCGCCCAGAATCACTTCCACGGCTGACCTCGCCCGCCATATCGGCCTGGCCCGCACCACCGTTTCGCGGGTGCTCAACGGGCAACCCGGACTGAAACCGTCAACCGTCGAGCGGGTGCAAAGGGCGCTGGCGGAGACGGGTTTCACGCCGAATGCCTTTGCCACGCTCCTCAAGGGCAAGGGCACCTCCAGCGTCGGCATCTGCATGGAGAACCTGCTGACGCCCCCGCTTCTGCGAAAACTCTCCACGCTCCAGCGGCAGTTGCGCGGCCAGGACTATACTTCGCTGATCGAGGTCTACGCGCCGGGCGAGAGCCGGACGATCCTTCGCCACTTTCTGTCCATGCGGGTGGAGGCCGTGGTGTTCATCGGCCACTTCGACCCGGGTGAGCTGGAGGCGCGCATCCACGAGCTCATCGGCCACAAGCTGCCCCACCTGGTCATCGACCACCACGGTATCCCCCACGCCAATACCGTGACCCTCGACCGCGCCCAGGCCATGCGGAAGCTGATGGACCATCTGCTCGCGCTGGGCCACCGCTCCTTCGGCTTGCTGGGGATTCCCCCCGCCCCCCCCAGCCACCTCGAACGCATCCACGGGATCCGGGCGGCGCTGGCCGCCCAGGGACTCGCCCTGCAAACCAACACGCGCTCCTTTGACGCGCAATGCGAACGGGCCCAGGATTTTGAATTCGGGCATGCGCTCGCCGGCCAGTTCCTCGCGCTGAAACTTCCGCCGACCGCCTACGTCGCGCTGAACGACGAGATTGCCATCGGCGCCATGCGCGCCTTCCAGGAGGCCGGCCTGACCATTCCGGGCGACGTTTCGGTGACAGGTTTCAACAACCAGGACGTCTGCACGATGATGGCTCCACCGCTCACCACGGTTGATCAGGAGATCGACCTCACGATCAAGGCGGCCATGCAGGTGCTGATGTCCCAATTGCGCAATGGCCTGCCCTCGCGGCCGGTCCTGCGCACCATCCCGCCCGGGATCGTCATCCGCCAGTCAACGGGCCGCGCCCCCCGCTAAAGGCGCCGGGCCGCCGGCGGCCGTTCGTTTCTTTTTGCGCTGGGCGGCCCGGTGCGGCTAACCTGCACGGCCATGCCGTACCGGACCTTCGACGTGACCGAAGCCGCCGCCTATCTGCATCTGACGGGCAGCGAGCTGGCTCAGTTGGTCAAGACGACGGACATCCCCTGCGAGCGCCGCGGCGCGCGGGTGGTTTTTGTGCGCGCGGAACTCGATGCCTGGGCCTCGCAGCGAATCCTCGGTCTGCCGCCGAAACGCCTGGCCGACTACCACCAGAAAACGACTCGCGGCACGCGCGCGGTGTTCCCCGAGGACGCCTTGATTCCCGAGTTGCTTCAGCCGGACTTCATTGCCGCGGCCATGGCTGCGAAGACAAAGAAGTCCGTCATCCGCGACCTGGTGGCGCTCGCGGAAAAGACCGGCCGAGTGTTGGATCCGGCGGATCTGCGGGCCAGCGTGGAGGCGCGGGAAGCGCTTTGCTCCACCGCGCTGCCCGGCGGTCTCGCCCTGCTCCACTGTCGGAACTACCAGCCCTATCGATTCGAAGGCTCGTTCATCGTCGTTGGCCGGACCGTGCAGGAGATTCATTTCGGCGCGCCAGATGGCCGGCCGACCTGGCTGTTCTTCCTGATCTGTAGCCAGGACGAACGCATTCACCTCCACGCCTTGGCCCGGTTGTGCCTCGTGGCGCAGAAGACCGACGTCGTTACCCGTCTGCTGGAGGCGCCCGATGCCGCGGCGATGTACGACGCCCTGCTCGTCGCCGAGCGGACCGTGCTGGCGGGCAAGAAACCGCCGGAGGCGGCCGAGCCTGGCTAGCCCTCCTACCAGGAGATTTCCTGGCCGTCCTTCCAGAACTTGCCGGTCGTCGCAAACGGCAGCAGGGCCAGGGCCAGGGCCCCGCGCGCGGAATCCTGCGGCGTGCCGGGCGCGTCTGGTCCGCCCATGGCGGTTCTGACCCAGCCGGGGTCGAACGCATTCACCGCTACCCGGCCCTTCAAGGCTTCCGCCCAGTTCAGGCTCAGTCCATTGAGCGCAAACTTGCTTACGCGGTAGCTGGCCAGGCTTGCTTGCACCACTGAACTCAGCGTTCCGGCCCCACTGCTGGTGTTCATGATGCGCGGCTCCGTTCCCTTGAACAAGGCGGGCAGCATCGCGCGGGTCAGGTTGTGCACCGCCACCAGGTTCACCTGCAGCGTCTTCTCCAGGCTGCCGGCCGGCTCGTCCGGAAAACTCTGCTGGGCCGGCATGCAGCCCGCGTTATTGAAGAGGATGTCCAGCTTGCCGCCAAAGTGCCGGCTCACGGCCTCGACCGCCGCCGGCTCGAAGCCGGGCTGGGACAAGTCCAGGACCAAGCTATGAAACTCGCCCACCGACCGAAGTTCTTCGGCCGCCGCCTGCAGGCGACCCGCGTCTTTGGCGGCGCCGATCACCCGGGCGCCGGATTGCAGGAAGAGCCGCGCGGACTCGAGGCCGACTCCACGCGACGCCCCGGTAATGAACACGCGACGGTCTTTGAGCGATGGCGGGACAGCGCCGGAGGCATTGGAGGAGGAATTCATGAAGCCACACCGTATTGCCGCCGCCGCTCGATGCAAATCCCGAGCGGACGGGGCGGCGAGAGCAATGGAAGTCCCGGCCTTCTGTCGAATCTGCTCCGCGCAGACGGATTCTGGTGTATAATAGGGTCCGCGCCCACCAGGCATCCTGCTTAACCCGGCACATCCCCGATGTGCGTCACGAGAGGCCAGACCCATGAACCCACCATCACCCACACCGCTGCCGGAGAATCTCCCCCCGACTGAGAATCTGAAGTTGAAGCAGACGCGGGAGGCCGAACAGCGACGCAACCGCGAAGTCAACCACATGCTCAAAGCGGGCAGCTTGAATCGCCACATGCCCAAGCGGAGCATGTCCCATCTTCGGGGGAAGTAGCCTTCCGGCAGCGATCAACAAGTGGTTCCGGCGATGGCGCCGGGAATCCGCGCTCGCGGTACGCCTTGGTCACCCCAGCTTGCCGCCCGCCTGGGGCCCGGTTCCCAGCTCCGCGATCAACGCCATCACGTGCGCCTCGATTGCGGCCAGCGCAACCTCCGGCGTGGCGGCGTCGAGATCGCTGATTTCCCAATACGCTATCCGATTCCTCCAGGCCGGATGCAAGCGGGACATCCACGGCTGGTGTTCCGTCTTCTTCAGGGCGATTACCCGGGCGGCGCGGAGGAAATCCTCCTCGGCCACCTGAACCGGATCCAGCCCGGTGCGTTCAAACGGAATGCCCCGTTCCCGCAGCCGCTGTGTGGTGTGCGGCGACAGCCCGGGCGGCGCGAGATGAACCGCCAGTCCGCGCGAGAAAGCCCGCCAGTTGAGCCCGCGCCGAAGCGCCTCGTGGTTGAACAAGGCCTCGGCGTAGCGGCTCCGATAGTAATTGCCAGTGCAAAGAAAGAGGATTTCGCGCATGCGCGCCCTCCACAAACAGCGGGAACCGCCCGGCTGGCAAGCGCGAGTGCTTGGAATACTCCGGCCGGCATCTCCCGTCCGCCGGATCAGCCGGTCCTAGTATTTTTTGTAGAAGACATGCCCCCAGTTCGAGCCGACCTGAAACTGCAACCAGTGGTTCGACACCGGCGGCCGCCAGCCGCTGAGCAGATCAACCCAGCCATCGTCCTCTGGAAAGCTGACCGCCACCGTCTGCGGCCAAGGCGAAAAATTGAGGACGACATAGAACTTCTCCAGGCGGCCATCATCCGCCGGCCCCCACCGGTGGAAGACCACGGTCTGCTGCGCCTGGTTGATCCCGAAGCCGTCGGCATCGGGCTGGGTGTCCCCTTCGTTCCAGAAACGTGGATGGAAGTTCGGCGCGGTCAGGCCGGAATGGCTTCGGCGCAGGGAGATCAGGCGTTGGTAAAGGGCCAGGGTGGCGCCGCCCGCTCCGTCGCCCACCCGCTCCCAACGCAACGGGCGGGGCACGACCCGCTTCACAGCGGGATCCAGCGAATCCGCCGGCGCGCCTCCATCGTCCTCCGGCATCGGGTAAAACTCGGCGAATTCCTGGCCATTGTGCAGCATCGGCGCTCCCGCCGCGGTGAACAGGGCGATGGCATAGGGCTGCAGCCGCCACCATTCCTCCCGGCTCCCGGCATTGCGCATGACGGACTCGTGATCGTGATTCTCCAGGTACGTGGTGGCGGTGCGCCCGGGATCAAAATCGCGCGCGGCGTCCAGGAGCCGCATGATGCCGGGCTCGACCTGGCGCTGCGTGAGGTATTGGCGGCACCGTCCGCGAAACGGATCGAGCCAGCAGCTCGTCGCCCCGACCGTATTGACAACGCCGATCGAGGGATAGTCCCATTCGTGCTCTAGGATCAGCGGGAAATCCGGCCGGCCCAGCTGGTCCAGGTGCTGGCGCAGGCGGGCGAGCAAGGGCGGCAGCCCGAGGCCGGGTTGGCTGGGATCGTAGAAGCCCAGAGTGTAGTCGAAGCGGATTCCGTCGATGCAGAAGACCTCGATCCAGTAGCGGCACACGTCGGTGATGTAGTCGAGGAGACAGCGGTTGTGATAGTCGAGATCCTGGCCGAAGGCGGCGCCGGCGAAATCGCCGCAATAGGGCGAGTCATCTGGATTCTCCCAGAACCACCGGTAGCCAAAACCGTTTCCCGGCCCGTCCGCGGTGACGTGGTCGAAGACGCCGTCAAGAATGACGTGGATGCCCCGGCGATGGCATTCGGAGATCAGGTTCTTAAGCAGGAAGAGTTTTCGGGCATCGTCGGCGGGATCGAGAGTGTAGGGATAGGCGACTGCGAAGAAATCCTGCGGCTCGTAGCCCCAGTTGTAGCCGGTGCCGGGCCATTGCGTCCACGGCATGAACTCGATGGCGTTCACGCCGAGTCCCTGGAGGTAATCCAGCTTCTCCAGCACGGCGGTGAGCGGCGGACGGTCTCCGCGGAATCCCACGGTGAAATCGTCGATCATCAGTTCGTAGATGATGAGCTCCTCAAGCGGCCGCGGAGACGCGAGCGGCCGCGTGTCCATCGTGGGCCCGCCAATCACGAAGCCCGAGTTTTGATTCTCCGCGCCGCCATATCGGGTGCACGGGTCGCACACGCAGCGCGTTAGTCCGCTCGCGAAAGTGACGAAGAACTTGTACTGGTAGAATCCCTCCGGCAACGCCGGTGTCGTCAACTCATAGAGCCAGCCCTTGGGCCTCTGGTCTTCCGGATCGGTGAACCTCGCCGGCATCAGCGTGAACGCCGGATCGGGCGTCCAATCCCGGCTGCCGAGGGCCGCCTGGAAATCACCCAGCACCTGGAGCGAGGCAATCGCCGGCGGCGTCCCCCGCTGGAATTGCGATGGGTCCAGCGAAGCATCGGGCAG
>Ga0182021_10011268_pt1 | contig 10606 bp, 4 predicted proteins | sample 612E3MmetaG_FD_120493 | JGI IMG/M metagenome (GOLD analysis project Ga0182021, IMG submission 120493) | Permafrost microbial communities from Stordalen Mire, Sweden - 612E3M metaG (Illumina Assembly) | ecosystem: Environmental > Terrestrial > Soil > Wetlands > Permafrost | place: Sweden... | reverse complement strand
TTTTCTTTTTTTCCCTTTGCTTATGAAGGCTCAGAAACCAGTTATGCAATGGGATTTTGAGACCATAAAGAACAGGAAAACCATCAATCAGTCTGGTTCTATCGCTGATACAATTGAGGGTAATTTTGAAGAGGCAGCCGGAGTTACCGGGAAAGGTATCCGACTGGACGGATTTACTACTCGGATTATCAGGTATGGACAAAACCTGCCTAAACCAGGAAGCGAATTCACAATCGAAGCATGGGTTTCTCTTGGTGAATACCCCTGGAACTGGTGTCCGCTAATAACTACAGAATCAAATGAGGTTAAAGGTTACAGGCTTATGGTAGGTCCAATGGGCCAGGTTTCATTGGAAACAGCAATTGGAGAACAATGGGAAGCATGCACAAGTGCCCAGGAAATAATTCCGCTAAGAAAATGGATGCATCTTGCAGGTGTTTATAAAGCAAGTAAGGAATTGGATTTATATGTTAACGGGGAGCTCGTTGCATCTCAGGCAATTAATGGTTCTCTGACTTATCCGAAACAAACCTATTGCATAATCGGAATGGTGGCAATACCGGGGAAACCTTCTGACATTGACCGGGTATGGGGAACTGTTGCTGCATATTATGGACTGGACGGTATAGTAGATGAAATAAGTGTCTATGATAAAGCTCTTGCTCCGGATAAAATCAAAGAAGATTATTCAAAGTATTCAAATGTTGGGCTTCCCGATATTGCTCCACGAAAATTACCAAAACCTGAAAATAATCCTCATCGTTTTGGTGCATATTATACTAAACTAAAGTATTATCCCGCATGGGACAATCTCTGGCCTGTTGATCAGGACCCTGACATTGTAGTCTGTTTTGATAAATCCCCTGTAAAAGTAATTTTATGGAGAGGCACACGCTATGAACCTTCCTGGGTATCCGAAAATGACAACTGGATGACAGATCAAAGCGTAGAAACCTGGGGACTGGGCAAAAACGATAACGAAGGATGTTTTGAACATATGCAGGATCGTCATTGCCGTTTTTCACATGTGAGAATAATAGAAAATAATGATGCAAGAGTAGTTGTTCACTGGAGATATGCACCTGTCAGTTCACACGATAATACCTGGATGCCAGATCCAAAAACCGGCTGGGAATGCTGGGTGGATGAATATTATTACATCTATCCCGACGGCTCGGCAATAAGAAAAGTATCCTGGAATAAAGGTACACTGGGCGATAATGTCCAGTTTCAGGAATCATTGCCACTGTTGCATCCTGGTCAAAAGAAAGGAGAACTTCTTAATATCGACTATGTGCATGTCGCTGATTATAACTATAATATAAAACCGGTTTCGTTCGTTGATAACCCCGCTGATCAGCCAACTGATTGGGCCCGGAATTTTACAATACAGCAGTACAATTTCAAATCTGAAAATAAACCGTACATATGTTTTGAACCCGGAAACACTATGTCAATAAGATGGAATTCACTTTCCACTTATGATATGCACGTGGGATGTAACCATTTTCCTGTTGGTCAGGCGCGCTGCGATGGCCGAAGAAGCAAAATGTCCGACAGGCCATCACATTGCGACAGCTTTCCAATATCCGACCCCGTCATTAACCATAACGGTAATCGAGATTATTGGAACGCATTGTATGGTATGTCACAAATGAAGATGACAGACCTTGTGAGTTTTGGCCGTTCATGGGCCTATCCTGCTGAGTTGTCTGTGTCTGGTACCGGTGTCATATCAAAAGGATACGATCGAAGCCAGAGATGTTATCAGTTAGAAAATACCGATAATAAATCGCAAAAAGTGGAGATCACTCTCCAGGGTAGTAAGGATTCTCCTGTCATAAACCCGGCATTCTACATTAAAAACTGGAATTCAGAAGGAGCAAAGATAAGGGTGAATGGGAAAGAGACTAAATGCAGGATTGGAATCAATCATGAACTGGACGGAACAGACCTCGTTATATTCATTCCTGTAAATGAAACCAAAACCGAAATTGTAACAATACTGCCGTTATAAATATCCAAAAACATGAAGCACAAACTCTTCTTAAAATCAGTTATTCTGATTATTACAGGCATTTTCGTGATTAATTCCATGCAGGCTCAAAAACTGAAAGTCCCTGAAAGAGGTTTTATAAGTTCTGAGCCAGCAGAAACTTGGGAGCATGGATTGATTAGTGGTAATGGAACTCTGGGTGCCAATGTTATGAGTCGGCCACATGACGAAACAATTATTTTTACTCACGAGAGACTGTTTCTTCCAATGGGCAAGCCTGTAATGCCTCCGGATAATTCGGATCGTTTCTTTGAGATTCGCCGGTTGATAGAAAAAGGACTCTATAAGCAGGCAACCACTTTGGCTTTTGATTTTTCAGGGCAGGAAGAATTTATGTATCCGGATAATTTTGTTCCTGCATTTGATCTTAATATCAAGATGGACTCAGTGAGTGTAATAAAAGATTATATGAGATCCGTCGATTTTCAAACAGGTGAAACTACAGTTCATTGGGCAGATAACCGGGGTGTATTTGAGAGACGATTATTTGTTTCTCGTGCAGACAGTGTTGTTGTTCTTTTAATAACTGGACCTGGCAAAGGAAACGTTAATTGTCGTTTTGAACTGAAACCCCGTCAGGTTGATCAAAAGCTGGGAGCTAAAGTGATCGAGAGTTCAGACGAAGTCTTCAGAAGTCATATTATGAATATAAAAAAGACTGTTGAAAAATCAGCGCTTATTTATAGGAATGACTTTACTAAAGCGTATCCGGGAAGTATTCAATCACTTGAAGGTTTGGTACAGGTGGTTACAAAAGGAGGTAGTTCCATACCCGATGGAGAAACCCTGGCTGTTACCGGTGCAGATCAGGCGCTTATCTTTATCAATATCAGTATGTTGTATGATTCTGACAAATCACAGATTGCAAAGATGAAAAAAAGTATTCTTGGATTGTCAAATGATTATCTGACTTTGCTAAAAAGGCATGCCATCATACATGGTGGCATTTTTAACCGTATGCGATTGGATCTAGGAGGCAGGAAGGATAATGACCTTACCACTGAAGAACTAATGGATAAGTCGGCAAATAACCTGCTCGATAAAGCCCTTATTGAAAAGGAATTCGATGCAGGCCGTTATAATATTTTATCAAGTACTGGTGAACTTCCTCCAAATTTGCAGGGTCTCTGGGGTGGAACCTATGTTCCGGGCTGGGCAAGTGACTATACACATAATGGCAATGTCCCTTCAGCAATTGCAAGTATGATGAGAGGAAACATGCCTGAGCTTATGCTTGCCTATACCTCATATATTGAATCTCTTGTACCTTACCTCGAAATCAACGCGAAACACTTTTTTGGTGCAAGAGGAATTGTTCTTCCCTCCCGGACATCAACAAATGGCTTCAATAATGCTTTGGAAAGCGATTTTGCCGGAGGATTCTGGGTTGCCGGAGCTCCATGGGCGGCTCACTTTTTCTTTGATTACTACCTGTACACCGGTGACCGGGATTTTCTCGCCAGACATGCTCTTCCTTTTATGGAAAAAGCGGCTCTTTTCTTTGAAGATTATTTGTATTTAGGTCCTGATGGGAAATACATTATTTCACCTGCACAATCCCCTGAAAATACACCATCTAATACAAATTCCCAGGGGACATTTAATGCAACGATGGATGTTGCTGCTGCTAAAGAGTTGTTTCAGAATATAATTGCTGCGTCAAATATTCTGGGTGTCAATAAAGATAAATTACCAGTCTGGAGTGCTATGCTTGAAAAAATGCCGAAATATATGATAAATGAGGATGGAGCAGTAAAAGAATGGTTAACTCCGCTTTTAAAAGATCAATATAATCACAGGCATTCTTCCCATCTTTATGCCCTTTATGACGGATTACCAGATGAGATTAGCCAGGATACGGTTCTGAAAAATGCATTCAAAAGGGTAATTGAAATAAAACTTGATAAACACTGGAAGAATAATAATTCAGGTTATATGTCTTTTGGAGTGGTTCAGCTAGGACAGGCTGCGACAAGTCTCGGTGAAAGAGATTTGGCTTATCAGTGTCTTATACCCCTGGTTAACCGTTACTGGCTTAATAACCTGGCCTCCATGCATAATCATAAGTCACTTTTTAACATGGATATAAGCGGGGGAATGCCTGCAGTTATTATCAAGATGCTGGTGGAATCAAATCCGGGGAAGATTCAGCTTCTTCATTCTTTGCCGATAGAATGGCCTTCCGGGACTATTGAAGGAGTATTATGTCGTGGGCAGATAGAGATCAAGAGTCTACACTGGAATAATGACCAAATTGTTATTAGCCTGGTTTCGGCAATTGACCAGACTTTCACACTGGAAGCGCCATCAGGGATGAACAACTTTACTTTGAAAAATGGGAATGCTACATTGCAGCTGGATGAGCAGAAAAACAGCCGGAAACTAAGAGTATCTTCTAATAAGGGGATAACGATAGAAATTAGAAAAAGTTAAATTGGTCTGAAGATATGTGTAAGGGTTTCCCTGATGAAATTTTTAAAATTTGGGGAAATTATATCTGCAATTAAATTTCATATTTCAGGAGATTATAGCTAAAACATTTAGAACTAATTCAAAAGAGAAGGAAAATTGGGTTGCTATTTTTTTCTTACATGATATTTTTTTAAATTGTGCGATCTTTTATTGCTGACTAAAATTAAATGATTTTGAAAGAGAACCGACAAAATTCGATTAGTAAAAACCTGTTGAGCAAACATAACAAATCTTGTATTCTTCATACAGTATGGGAAAATAAAGGAATTTCAAGACTTGAGATTTCCAGACAAACCAAATTAAGTACAGCAACAATTTCAAGACTAGTTGACTCCCTTATCAAAAATGACAGGTTACTTGAAGAGCGTGAAACAATCCATGTTTCAAAAGGGAGGCCTATGAAATCACTTTATTTTGGTAATAATGAACGGTTTATAATAGGAATTGATCTCGGTACTACATATATCAGGGGGATGCTTACAAATATGAATGCAGAACCTATTAAGGAGATTGAGGTAGTAACTGAATCCTTAAGGGGACCAGAATATGTCATGAATAAAGTAGTTGATGTGATTAAACGTCTGTCTGATACTACTCTGATTATGCAGGACCAGATTATTGGTGTAGGCATGGCAGTTGCGGGAATTATTAACCTTAAAAAAGGGGTGGTTGTCTATTCTCCTGCATTTCAATGGAGAAACGTTGAGCTCCATGAGTTTATTCAGAGTCGCATAAAACTTCCTTTATTCAGCGATAACGTAAGCAGAGTAATGGCTCTGGGTGAGTTAGCATTTGGGAGAGGCAATGAATTTGACAACATGATATGCATCAATGTTGGCTATGGAATAGGAGCGGGCATTATAATCAATAAGAAGATTTTCTATGGCACTGATGGAATTGCAGGGGAATTCGGACATGTACCTGTTGATGGTGACAAACTAATTCTCTGCCCATGCGGAAAGAATACCTGTCTTACTGCTTACTCTTCGGGAGACGCAATTGCACAGAGAGCAAGATTGAAAATGAAGGAACAACACTCAAAAATCCTTATGAATCTTTGTAAAAAAGTCCCTGAGAACCTTACGGCCAAAATGGTCGTTGAAGCTGCTCGACAGAAAGATGAAATTGCTCAAAGTGTCTTTCAACAAAGTATATACACTCTTGGATTGGCAATTGCAGGCTTAATCAATATCTTTAATCCACAAGCGGTTTTTATTGGAGGAGGTGTCGCTCAGAATGGAGACATATTCTGGGAACCACTTAAAAAGACAATCCAAAATAACGTATTTGATCAGTTATCGACAAAATATGAGATCCTTCCTGTCTCTTTTCACGACAGAGCAGCACTTTATGGCGCTATTGGCCTGGTGATAAATGAAATCCTGAACATGGATATTTAGCGATGAACTCATAAGTTTCAAAAAATGTGATAATCCTAATATCACTTTACATTGGATTCTAATTTAATTACATATTAAAATAATATATATTAGAATTAATTTGATTTATTATATATCTGTAAATCATATATATCTCTCTAAGAAATTTTCAATTCATAATTTAGTTTTGTATTTTTAGTCGATATTATTTATATTTATATTTTTAATAATAATAAATAATATTAAATTTGTTTTTTAGTAATTATTAATGAGAAAAACGGATTAATTTTCATATATTATTTTTATCTTGTTACTTGATGCCTCAATGGGCAATAGGTGAAAAAGTCTACCCTGATAATAGTCAATTAATGTGAAGCTTTTTAAATGAATATAATAATTGTAAATATCAATCTATGATGAAGAATAAACTGAATATCTTCTCATTGCTGTTGTTCTTTTCCCTGAGTTCATCACTTTCTGTTTTTTCACAGAATAAAGATTCTTCGTTAAAATTGGATGACATTTTTAAGAACAATATCTATCATGACAAAGGATATGGACCGATTCGCTGGAGTAAGGATAGTAAAGGGTACCTGACTTTTGAGTCAAATAAAGAAATCGGAGGGAAAGATATTGTTATGATCGATGCAAAAACAGGAACGCATTCAGTAATTTGTCCTGCAAAATCATTTATACCTGAAGGTCAGGATAAACCGATTTCGGTATCTGATTATGTTTGGTCAAATGATAATACCAAACTGCTTATCTTTACCAATACCCGCAGAGTCTGGAGATATAATACTCGTGGTGATTACTGGGTGCTTAATCTCAGAACCGGGAAACTGACCCGGTTAGGGAAATCCGTTGAAGCCACAACCATGATGTTTGCAAAGTTTTCTCCTGATGGTTCCAGGGTAGCATATGTAAGTAAACAAAATATTTATGTTGAGGATATTGAATCAGGGAAGGTTTCAACTCTTACCTCTGATGGCGAAAACAATATAGTAAATGGTACATTTGACTGGGTTTATGAGGAGGAACTGGATTGCAGGGATGGATTCAGGTGGAGCCCGGATGGTACAAAAATAGCTTACTGGCAATCTGATACAAAAGGCATCGGAACATTTTATATGATTAATAATGTTGATTCAATTTATCCTAAAATAATTCCAATCCCTTACCCGAAAGTTGGCACCCCAAACTCAGCAGTTAAAATAGGTATAGTTTCTGCCGCAGGAGGCAAAACCAAATGGTTCGATATTCCTGGAGATCCCCGTAATAATTATCTTGCCAGAATGGATTTTATTCCAAATTCAGATGAGGTTATGATACAACAACTTAACCGCCTTCAGAATACAAACTGGGTATGGATTGGCAACACGAATACCATGGCCCTTTCTAATATACTTACAGACAAGGAGAAGACATTCCTTGATATTCATGATAATATCAAGTGGCTCGATAATGAGAAATACTTTACATGGACAAGTGAAAAAGATGGCTGGCTCCGCCTATATCTTGTTTCAAGAGACGGAAAGACTATCAGTCCCATAACAAAAGGTGATATTGATGTTGTCAGCATTAATTGTATTGATGGCAAAGGAGGATATGTCTACTATATAGCTTCACCTGAAAATTTTACGCAGCGTTACCTTTACCGAAGCCGAATCGATGGCAAAGGGGAGGCTGAAAGAGTAACTCCTGCAGGAATGAATGGAACAAATTCCTACCAGATTTCCGACGATGGCAAATGGGCAATTCATACATTTAACAATGCTGTTACTCCAAACAGGATTTCCCTGATCAACTTACCTTCACATAAAGAGGTAAGAGTGCTCGAAGACAATAAAGAATCAAAACAACGGTACGATCATCTTGGGCTTAATCCTAAAGAATTCTTTAAGGTTGATATTGGTGAAGTCGTCCTTGATGCATGGATGATCAAACCGGTTGGTTTTGATCCGCAGAAGAAATACCCGGTCATTTTTTATGTATATGGTGAACCTGCAAGTACAACTGTACAGGATTCATGGGGCGGTGGTGACCTCTGGCATCAGTACCTTGCTCAGCAGGGTTATATTGTCATGAGCGTAGATAACAGAGGAACAAAAGTACCACGTGGGGCAGAGTTCCGGAAATGCATTTACCGTCAGATTGGCATCCTGGCCTCTTATGATCAATCGAAAGCCGCTCTGAAAATTTGTTCAATGTTCAGTTTTGTTGATCCGAAAAGACTTGGCATCTGGGGATGGAGCGGTGGCGGGCAAATGACACTGAACTGCCTTTTCCGTTACCCGGAAGTATATAATTCAGGGTTGGCCGTCTCATTCGTATCTGATCAGAGACTATATGATAATATATATCAGGAAAGATATATGGGATTATTAGATGAAAACAAAGAGGGATACCATGACGGTTCTCCTATAAATTTTGCAAAAAATCTGAAAGGTAACCTGATGATAATTCATGGAACTGCTGATGACAATGTTCATTATCAGAGTTTTGAAATGCTAGTCAATGAATTAGTCAAAAACAATAAGTTATTTTATATGATGTCTTATCCGATGCGTTCACATGGAATCAGTGAAAGAGAGAATACATCCTATCATCTCAGAGAAACAATGGAGAAATTCTGGAAAATAAACCTGACTCCGGGTGGCATATAAGAGTGATGTTATATTGTTTTACAATTTGTTCGGAACACGTTTATAAATTGATAGTGCCCTGTTAGAAATACAAATCCAATGTTTTGAATCAAATGATGCCAAGTATTTTTAACGATGTTATTGGACCGGTAATGAGAGGACCATCAAGCTCTCATACTGCGGCATCTCACCGGATCGGAGAGATTATCCGGCAGGTTTGTCCTCCTGGTAAAGGGAAGGTTCTGGTTGAATTTGACAGGAAAGGATCTTTGGCAACTACGTATGAAGGACAAGGGTCTGCAATGGGGCTGATTTGTGGATTAATTGGTGTAAGCATTCTTGATCCCTCAATAGTCAGATATAAAGAACTGGCAATAGAACACGGACTTAATATAGAGTTTTTAATAACTGATTTTGAAGCTTGCCATCCGAATACCTATAAAATCAGTATTAAGAAGCACGGACAGGATTTATTTCAATTCATAGCGGTTTCTACAGGTGGAGGAATGATTGAGATTACAAATATTAACGGCTTCAGGGTGTCAATTAAAGGTGATTACTTTGAGAACTTTATCTGTTTTAATTCTCGTCTGGCCAATAAAGTAGAGGACATCCTCCAGAAAGTAAAAGAAGGCGTTAGTCACTCGAAAATAATACTTATTCGTTCCGGTGACAGCAGTTCATTGATAAATATCAAATCAAGAGAACCATTGCTACCAAAAATTTATGAACTGATTGATGAAATTGAAGATGTAAAATGGAATTGCCAAAGTGATCCTGTAATGCCAATCCTTGCAGGAATCGACAATAAATTACCTTTTACCGCGATTAATGACCTGTTGAATCTCTATGGCGATAAAAACATTGATCTGGCTGACCTGGCTGTATTATATGAAAGTACCCTGGCTGGAATTAGTTCGCATGGGACTCTTTCATTAATGCGCGAAATCGTTTTGATAATAAGAACCTCAATAAATGAGGGCTTAAAGGAGTCGGAATATAAAGACAGAATTCTTGGTCATCAATCTCATCTGATCCGGACAGCAGAGAATAACAATAAAATAATTGGTAAAACACTGAATACTATTATCGCTTATGTAACTGCGTTAATGGAGTCAAAAAGTTCCATGGGTATTATTGTGGCAGCACCTACTGCCGGATCTGCAGGCGTTTTGGGTGGTGCTGTATTCGGACTTTCAGAGGCATATCCTGAAGATTTGGAATCTATTGTTAAAGCCTTTATGGCAGCAGGATTGATTGGTGTATTCATTGCTGATAAATATACATTTGCTGCAGAAAGGGGAGGTTGCCAGGTTGAATGTGGTGCAGCTTCTTGTATGACTGCGGCTGCTTTGGTTCAGCTTATGGGAGGCACAGCCCGGCAAGCAATAAATGCATCATCAATGGCTCTTCAAAACATGCTGGGATTGGTCTGCGATCCTGTAGCAGATCGTGTTGAGGTTCCTTGTCTGGGGAAGAATATTCTTGCAGCAATTAATGCCTGGAGCTGCGCAAATATGAGTATTGCAGGTTATGATCATGTTATTCCTCTTGATGAAGTAATTGATGCAATGAAATCTGTTGGAGATAGTTTACCATGTTCATTATGCTGTACAGGTTTGGGAGGATTATCATTAACACCAACTTCAATAAGACTTCATGAGGAATTAGAAAAGAATAATCGAAAGGATTGATATTTCGATATTGTTACAAATGTATTTCCAAATTTAATGATATGAAATCAGCAGGGAACAATCCATCAGATAAAAGAAGTTACATTTCATTGCTATTTGTAATTGTGCTGGGTTCATTTTGTATAAGTCTTTCCGGTCAGGAAAGAGTAGTTCCGTATTCACCTAAGCCCTGGATTCCACATGTCTGGGTTTCAGATATTCCTGCAAATTGTCCGTTTAAACAATCGAATGAATTTACAGCCATTGCTTTTACAAGAAAGTATATTAGTTATACTGATGCAGATACATGGTATCCTTCATGGGCATCGGATGGCAATATGTACAGTGGCTGGACAGATGGAGAGATAAACCTTGAAAGTT
>Ga0182021_10011266_pt1 | contig 10607 bp, 8 predicted proteins | sample 612E3MmetaG_FD_120493 | JGI IMG/M metagenome (GOLD analysis project Ga0182021, IMG submission 120493) | Permafrost microbial communities from Stordalen Mire, Sweden - 612E3M metaG (Illumina Assembly) | ecosystem: Environmental > Terrestrial > Soil > Wetlands > Permafrost | place: Sweden... | reverse complement strand
CTGGGCGGGAAGAGCCAGGTTTCGAGTTGCTTGACGAGTTGTTGTTCCTGCGCTGCCTGCTCGACCTGGGCGAAGCGGTCCAGTTGGCCGTAGGGCCTCAATTCTGTCGGCAGCGAGCGGCGGGCTCGAAGGAAGAGGAAAGCGAGTTCCTCCAAACGCGCCGGGCCTTGCGCCGCCAGCAGCCGCGGCCACCAATCGGTGCTGGGGAAATCCTTGCGCGAGAGGGAGAGTTTTTCGAAGTAATCTTCCAGCAACAGCCAGGCGCGCTGAGAGTCGGCGCAGGCCGCGAAGCTCCTCAACAGTTCGTCACGTTCGGCGATCGCGGCCTTCGAGTCGGACAGTTCCCGGCGAAGGTCGGCGAGCGCGCCGTAAGTCCTGGACAACACGGTGTGATGCGCGTCGTACTTGGACGCGGACGCCGCGCGCGAACCGTTTTCGTCTCTGGACAGGACTTTAGCCATCTTCTGATTACACCCGTTCACCAGTTTGCCATATCGGCACAGAACCCGGCGCGAGTCAATCAGAAAGATTAAGAAATGATCCCCGACGGCTAGAACAGCGTGTAAATGAACGGCGCCAGCCCGGTGCCGGAAAGAAGGATCAGCAGGCCGAAAAGCAGCAACAGGATCAGGATAGGCAACAACCACCATTTCTTGTTCTGCGCCAGAAAGCCCCACAGCTCCCGGAGGAATCCGCCGCGCGGCTGCTCGGTTGCGGCCTTCTCGAAGTCATTTTGCGGTTGCTCTTTCATACGCTTGGTTGTGGTTGGCAGGGTTCTTCTTTAATACGGTCGGAAATAGCTGCGCACATCTTGGGGGGTCTCCTTGGGCAGCCAGAAAGTGGTCCCCTCGGGCGCGCGGTTACGCCGCAGCAGGTCCCGGCCCCGCTTCCGGAACAACAGAGCCACCGGAGTGATGATGCCATAGAACAGCAATAGCAGCGCCAAGAAGGAAATCAACCACCCGATCGGGAAAGCCACCACCATCCAGCCGACGAAGAGCCAGCGCACTCCGGCAGGTTTGATGAGACCCAGCAGGCCGATAGCCAGGGCCAGGGCCATCAGGGCCAAACCGACGGAGAGATGTTTGCGCACCAGGTATTGATGAGCGCCAAAGGCCAGGAAGAAGACGAGAAAGGCGGCGGCGAACTGACGCAGGGCCCTGGGGGTGGGTTGAAGGGGGATATCGGACCAGTTCATGCAGTTACCTCACTTGAAAGCGAAAACAGTCATGACAGTGCCGCTCAATCAAGCTCGAACTGGGCCAGGTACTTCTCACGCTCGGCTGCGGTTGTCGCTTTGTTCATCTGTTCTTTGCGCAAGACAAAATCCTCCAGCACCAGCGCGTCCATGTCGGTGGCCAGGAAGCACCGATAGGCCTCCTGGGGCGTGCACACGATCGGTTCGCCCCGCACGTTGAAGCTGGTGTTGACGATCACCGGGCAGCCGGTTAACTGCTCGAAGGTCTTCAACAAACGGTAGAACCGCCCGTGCCGCCTTTCGTCCACGGTCTGCACGCGCGCGCTGTAATCCACGTGCGTGATGGCCGGCACGGTGGAGCGGACGACGTTGACGCGATGACGCAGGTCCGGCGCCGCAGCCATGTTCTGCCGGTCGGCTTCGGACAGCGGCAGGCGATGTTTCTCCAGCACTGGCGCGACCAGCAGCATGTAGGGGCTTTCCTGGTCCGACCGCAGGGCGAAGTAATCACTCACCCGTTCCCTCAGGACGCACGGCGCGAAGGGCCGAAAGCTCTCGCGGAACTTGATCTTCAGATTCATCGTGGCCTGCATGGTTGGATTGCGGGCGTCGCCAACGATGCTGCGCGCCCCGAGCGCCCGCGGCCCGAATTCCATTCGGCCCTGAAACCAGCCGACGATCTTGCCTTCGGCCATCATTTGCGCGACGCCCCGCAGCAAGTCGCTCTCGTTCTCAAACCGCTGGTGCGGCGCTGCCGTCTCCGCCAGGAACTGAGCGATCTGCTCGTTGGAGTAGCGCGGCCCGAGCAGGCTGCCCTTTTGGCGGTCGTGACCATTGGCCTGGCGCGGCTTGTCCATCAGGTGATACCAGACAAAGACGGCGGCCCCCAGCGCGCCGCCCGCGTCGCCCGCGGCCGGCTGAATCCAGAGATTCTCAAACGGCCCCTCGCGCAGCAGCAAGCCGTTGGCGACGCAATTGAGCGCCACACCGCCCGCCAGCACGAGATTCTTCATCTGCGTCTGCCGCTGCACCTCCCGGGCCATGCGCATCATGATTTCCTCGGTGACTTTCTGAATGCTCGCCGCCAGGTCCATGTGCCGCTGCTCGAGCATCGTTTCCGGCCGGCGCGGCGGCCCGCCGAACAGTTGGTGGAAGCGGTCATTGGTCATCGTCAGCCCCTGGCAGTAATTGAAATACGCCATGTCCATCCAAAAACTGCCGTCGGGCTGGAGGCGAAGAAGGTGCTTGAGAATCAAGTCCTGATAGCGGGGCTGGCCGTAGGGGGCCAGGCCCATGAGTTTGTATTCGCCGCTATTGACCTTGAACCCGCAGTAATAAGTGAAAGCCGAGTAGAGCAACCCCAGCGAATGCGGAAACTGCAACTGGCGCATCAGCCGCAGCTTATTGCCTTCGCCAACGCCGAAGGTGGCCGTGCTCCACTCGCCCACGCCGTCAATAGTCAGGATGGCGGCGCGGTCGAAGGGGCTGGGGAAGAACGCGCTGGCGGCGTGGCTTTCATGGTGGTCGGTGAAGACCAATCGCGCGTTCCGGGCGGCGTTGAACCGCTGTCGGAGCGTGCGCCGCATGTGGAGCTTGTCCTTGAGCCAGAGCGGCATCGCCAGCCGGAAGCTCTTGAATCCCTCAGGCGCGTACGCCAGGTAAGTCTCCAGCAACCGGTCAAACTTCGTCAGCGGCTTGTCATAAAAGGCGATGTAGTCCAGCGCCTCCGGTTCGACCCCCCCCTCCCTCAGGCAGTAGGCGATGGCGTTGGCTGGGAAACCCGGATCATGCTTCTGGCGCGTGAACCGCTCCTCCTGGGCCGCAGCAACAATATCCCCGTCCACAACCAGCGCTGCGGCGCTGTCGTGATAAAAAGCTGAGATGCCCAGAATTGCTGTCACACGATCTAAAAAGCGCAATAACCCATAAGCGCTGGCCAGCAGATTGTAAAGCAAGCTTCGGCTGGGACCCGCAGCTTTGTCGGATCGAGCGAACGGCCTGGATGTCGCGCCGTCTGCTGGCCCAGACAACGGCCTAAACACTCAATGGCCGACGGACGCTCGGATGCAGTCTGAACCGATTGAAGACCACTTTGGGCTGAGGAACGACCGCCGGTTTGGCCACCCCACCGTTGAGGCTGACACTCAAACCGACCAGGCCGGTGAACATGAGCAGATCCGACGAGAGCCCGCCGAAGATGGTGAAGAAGAAAATGGTTTTGACGAAGAAGGCGGCGAACAAATAGGTATTAGCGCAACGGTTGGCCGGATCGCCGAACTGTAAATTCTGATAAGTCACCCGCAGGCCGGCCCAAAGAAACCAGAGGAAGCCCAGCAGGCCGAAAATCCCGAAGGGAATAATGACGGAAAGACCACCATTATGATAGTCGCCAGCCAGGATGGTGCTCTCCAGGCCACTGCCGGCCCTTCGAGGGTCGCTTTGGATAAAGGCCATTTCCTGGCCGCTAAAGGCATACCCTTTGCCGAGAATCAGATACCGCGGGACTTCAGGCAGAACCTCCCGCCACATCTGCAAGCGCCAGTCAGTTGTGGCGGCAGCGCTCATGCGGGCCACGGGATCAATATTAACGGGCAGGAAAGCGATCGAGCGCTGCACCGCAAACGGCAATCGGTTGGCAAATGCGGCTATCAGCGCCCCGCCCAAGATCGTGGCAATGGCCAGAATCAGCAGCAGCCGGGTCTGATATAATCGCTCCAGAAAGAAAAGCACAGCCAACGTCATTACGAAGACAATCACTACGGACCGGAAGCCGCCCAGCAGGCCGATGAAGAGAATGAGAACAAATACAATTGCCCGCCAGCTTTTGGCCGGCTCCAGGAAAACCCCCCGGACCCCGTAACGGGCCAGCATCACGGCAAAAAGCGCCAGTCCCAGAAAGCCAAGACCAGTGACCCGCGTCGCGCCACCTACCGGCCCCGCCACACTAACACCTTGTTGTGCCAGGGCGCCAGTCTGTAGCAGCGGAAATACTAGATACAGAAAGTTAAAGCTCTGTGGGAGCACCAATGGCAAATCGCCAATAGCCATGGTGGCGACGCCAAGGAAAAAGAGCGAGACATAGAGCCCAACCCGATTCGGAGGAATTTGGCGGCTGGTAAGGGCGAAGTACCCGATAATCGCCGCGAAGATCTCAATGTAGTTCTTGCCTCCGTAGGAACTGCCACCGAAGGTCTTCAGCCCGATCCCCCCGTTAAGGCGCATGGTAATTAGAACAACTATGCTGAGAAACAGCAGCGGTCGCGTCACGGACGGGACATGCAAGAACTTCACATTACGATTGATGGCATACTGCAGCACCCCGATGGAAAAACTGATGGCCACCATAGCCATCCAAACTGACGGCCGGCCTGGCAAGAAGAAAAGCACCGCGGACATGTTCCAGGTGGCAATCAGCCAGGCATGATGCCAGCGCAAGAAGAGGGGAACCATCAAAATGAAGAGAATAATCCCCACGACTGTCATGGTGGTCAGATCGAGTGGCGTGGCCAGCAGGTAACCCAGACAGACTGCCAGCGGCAGGCAAAGACCATAGACAATCAGCGATCTAAAAAGTGCAGAAGCGTTAGACATTATTGGCCAAGCTCGTTCGGGGTTACGCTCTAATGTACTGCGTGTTGAGTTCCACGTCAACGGCGGGTTGCTCAGCCTGCGCGAGGAAAGAGGCGTCGGCACCGTTCAGGGCGACGCCCATCCCCAGCAGGCCGGTAAAGTAAGGCATGTCCGAGTACAGGGAGCCGAAGCCTACGAAAAAGAAGAAGGCACGGGCCACGAAGGCGGCCAGCAGCAACCCATTGACGGTTCGGTAAGCCGGGCTCGCGAACTTGAAATTCCGATACAACGCGCGCACGCCCGCAAGGAGGAACCAGAGGAAAGCAATCATCCCATAAATGCCGAAGGGAATGAGGATTGAAAGCGGTCCATTGTGATAATCTCCAGCCACGATGGTTACGCCGGAATACTCGCTCTGAAACCGGCGCTCGGATTGCGCGGCCAGGTAAAGGTCGGTCGGATCGAGGGCATAACCCTTGCCATGAAACAGGTGCTTGGGAACCTCCGGCAGGACTTGCTTCCACATTTCCACACGCCATCCGATCGTGGTCCTCGCGCTGGCCAGCGCGATGGAATCAAATCTGCCCGGGAGGAAACTCAGAGCGCGCTGTGCCACCAGCGGCAACCTATCGGCTTGCGGCAGAATAATCGCGCCACCCAGCAAAACCGCGGCTAACAACATCGCCAAATAGCGCGTGCGATGAAGCCCCTCCAACCAAAACAGCACAACGAACGTCAGACCGAAGAGCGCCACATACGAACGAAATCCCCCGAACAAACCTGCCCCGAACGCCAACACGAACAGCGCCAGCCGCCACGGTTGCCTCAAGTCCAACAGTCCGCGAATGCCGAAGCGCGCAAGCAGGTAGGTGTAAATGGCGGTCGCCATCACTCCCAGCCCGCCGATGCGAACCATGCTGACGTTCGAGACTCCTTGGCGTGAAAGCTGCTCATCCGCGAAAGTCGTGGAAAAGATGGACAGCAGGAAATAGAACTCTGGGCCGGCCATGAGGGCGAGATTAGCGACACCGTAGGTGATCCCGGAGAGAAAAAAACCGGCTACGTAAAGCCCGGCCCGGTGCGGCGGGATGTGGCGGCTGGTGAAGGCAAAATAGCCGGCGATGCCCATCAGCAAGGAAACGTATCTGGATCCGCCGAAGTGCGAAGAGCCCATGCTGCGAAGGCCCGCCCCTCCTGTCAGCCAAGCGGTGATGATCACCACGGCTGCCAATAGCAGCAAGGAGTAGGTTACCGGGGGAACAATAATGAATCGCGCTTTCGGATTCACCGCGCGGTTAAGCGCGGCAAAGACAAGGCCGACAAAAGCCATCACCATCCATAAAGCGGCCCGTGCCGGCAGCACGATCGGGCTGATGGCCGAGTTCCAGGAAAACACCAACAATGGCTGATACCATCGCATCAGCAACGGAATGCACAGCACGGCCAAGACAGCAGCGACCACGGCCAGGCTGCCCAACTCCATCGGCTCGGCCAGAAAATACCCAATGAGCACCGCCAGAGGCAGAGACAGCCCCAAAATCAGATGAGATTTGGGTATGTTAAACGCATTCGCCATTTCGCAGTGAAAGCAAAGCAAATTCCCGCCTCCTCGGCAACGTTTTTCCAGCCATTAGTGTCGCAGGCTCGTTCAATACGCTCATTCAGTCTTTCGGGCGCGCAGCGATATACGAATGGAGCACCAGCAGATCTGCCCGGCTCATCTGCTGGAATTCCGAGGCGAGCTTGACCCTCGCCAGGTCTTCAGCCGCCCCGGACACGTTTTCTTCACGGATGATCTCGAATCCTGCTTCGCGGAAACAGTTGCGATAGTCGCCGATGCGCAGCCGGTTCTGCGAAGTCAGTGGACTGTCCAGCCAGCCCCACTCCCGCTCCGTAAACCGGAGGAAGTTGAACGCGGTGATGCTCTGATCGAAATAGGAGTACTGATCCACGAGGTTTAGGCGATGGCTCATCACCGCGCCGGGAGCGGCCACCCGGCGGAATTCCTTAAGCACCGGAAGCAGACTCCGCTTCGGCACATACTCCAGTACAGCGCTGGACACAAAGAAATCAATCGTATTATCCGGCAATGGAGTCTGCTGCGCGTCCCTTACCAGGTAATGAATACCCAACTTCTCCAGCAATGCCCCGGGCGGCTCATCCGTTTTGGCGGCAGCCAGCATCGCCTCCAGCTTCTGTATCCGATCCGCGCGCGCCTCCGGCAACAAGTCGCCCAGCGCGCCCCGCCTGGCGTAGTCGCAATAGTGCCCAAGAACGCCGAGCACCCGCTCGGTCTTGAGCAGGTGCTCGATGTCGAAGGTCCAGATCTCCCGCGCCCCGCTGAGCCACAGCCCTAGAGGGATGATCGGCAGCCAGCCGGTACCCAACTCCAGGACTGTGAAATCGCCCCCGGGGCGGCCAGACCGGAAAACGCGCAGGTGGCGGGCGCATTCGGAGACTTTGTCCCGGAATGCTCCGGCGGTCAGCTCTGTCGAATGGGTAATCCACTTCTGGAGCAGCCCGTTCCAGAACTGGCGGTTGGGCAGGGCCGAAATGCCCCGCTGTACCGCCGCTTTTACTAGCCAGTGCGCCATAATTTCAGTTTTGCCGGAATCGTGCCGGACACCACCGGCTAAGCCGGCGGAATATTAAGCTCCCGGGCCTTCATGTAAAGGGACTTTAGCCATAAAACCCTACTATATTTTCTTGACACGCTCTTTTAGTGCGGACCGCACCAACTGGATTGAGGTCCCGCTGGGTTCTCCATTTTAGTCGCGCGGCCCGCTGCTCCCACTATCACGGCGCCGCAATGGACCTCCGGACAATACGGGTTTACGGTTTCGGGCGACACCGGCCTCGGTTACACCATCTGGGCCTCAACCAATCTCCGGGATTGGACCCTGCTTGGCACCAACAATCCCCCAACTCTCCTCTTTCAAATCACCGATCCTGACGCCACCAACTTCCCCTGCCGCTTCCATCGCGTCGCGGTGGCCCCGGCGGGTGGTTTGGGACGCTGACGCCTCGAGTTTCCTGGCCCCGGCTGGCATCCCAATTGCGACCAACACCCCCGTTGTCTGACGGGATGCCCCGGAATGCTCCGGGGCCGCTGCCAGAGGTCTGAAGCCTTCCGGACAATGCAGTAAGCTTGGCAGCCTCAAGCTGGGGGCACTGCTAGAATTGGAAACTATGGTCAAATGAACTAAACGCTCGCAAGCGCCGTGCCGCGGAAAAAGCCACACGAGGCTGATCAAGGCTCTGGCCAAAATGGCGCGCAGTCTGGTTCGGATGTTGAACGCCACTCGACGCGAACCTGCAGGGCTGCCGGTGTATCGAGCGGACCTGACGTATCCTGTATCCAATGCAGAACATGGAAAGGCGGTTTGCCACGATGCTAGAAAGGGCTGATACGAAGGAAGCCATTGGTCTAACCCTGATTGCGCCCCCGCTCCACTCGACCAGTCGTTGCACGACCGGAATGGGGAGATCGTAGCCGCGGCGCGAGTGATCATGCAGACGTTCCCGGGCCAAACGGAACAGAACGCCGTGGCGCGCGCGATGCCCGTCGTGCAAGACCTCGAGGCCCGAATCCAGTTGCTGCACGATCCCTTGCAGTGAGGCCCCTTGCAACTGAACTGATAGTCGCGTAAAACATAGGCGCAACCGGTTTATTCGAGAGTATGAAGCAAAGCTGCGAAGAGAAAAAGTACGAAGCAAAGCTGCGAAGAGAAAAGGAGTGGTATCGTCACGACACCGTTCAAAAAGGCCACTGGCTGAACTCGCGGCTTTTCTATTCTCCTAAGCGGCACGCTGCCAGTGCCAACTTTTGCCGAATGCAGTTTGTCAGGCGGATTCAGGAAGTGCTGGAACAACACCACCTGACGGATCCGCGGATGCTGATTGCGCCAACCGGCAGCGGCTACGACCTGCCCTATTTGTTGCCGCTCTCGCGCCGGATCGTCGGAATTGACATTTCAGCGGTAGCCTTGGAATCCATTAGGGACAACTCCATAGAGAAGCATGTCGGCGACATCAAGCACATGGACATGTTCCAGGAGGGAGAGTTTGATATCGTTGTCATGTCGCAATTCTTCCACCATTTCCTGGACTTCGGTTTTGATGAATTCGTGCTCGAAGCGCGCAGAGTACTCCAGTCTGGGGGACACTTCTTTTCATTCGAACCAAGCATCCTTCATCCGTTCGCAGCAGCAGCCTGGTGCGGGAAGAGGATTTTTGGCAACGTCAGCGGGTGTGTCGAGGATGAGTCTCCTTTTTGCCCCCAGCGGCTGGCAAATGCCCTCACACGTTGCGGGTTTGTGGATGTGGGATTCTCGGCCACCAGCTATTCGCACCACTGCATGCCAGTTCCTCTCGCGCGAATCATCAATACGGTTACCCGTCCGCTGCTCCGCGCGCCCTTGCTCAAGCATTTCGCCTACTACTGCGTCTTTTATGGGCGCAAGTCTCCAAGTTAAAGTGCTAGAGGGCATGAATGCTGGCGGACGCGCAACGAGAATTGTTCTCAGTTTTTAAACACGCTTTGGAATCGGCTGGGCAGAGAGCTGGCCAGCCGTTGGCTCACCCGCGCAGCGTTCGTGCGACATGAAGTTGTATTCATGAGACTGCTTGGCTGGATTGGAATCCTGAGCAAGTCCTGGGTGTCGCCGCAGGTATTCTACGGAAGCAGGCGTCTGGCGGGATGCCCCGGAACACTCCGGGGCCTGGAGTTTGGACATTCTGGAGAACCAGACCTGAGCCAAAGGACTTCGGTTTTATCAGGCGGCGGCGGCTCCGACCATGGATTGGTAGGTGGCCGGTGCCTTTGCGGTGTCAAAGGTTATCGGGTTGTCGGCCAGTTGCTTGCGCAATAACGTGACCAAGTCCAGGCACGAAGGCCGCTTGGCTCCGCGGCGCCATTTGGGCAAGGGCGCATAGACTTGGGTCCGTTGGGGTCCGTAGCATTTCAAGCCGGCTAACAAGAGCCAGCTATACATGGCGACCAGCAGGGCGGGCACTTTGCTGACGGATTGCTCGTTCCATACCTGCGCCTGCCCTACCCCCAAAATCTCTTTCTCATCCCGATGATTGACCTCAATGCCCCACCGGTCAAAGTAAGCTTGCAGCAGCACGAGCGCGTCGGTGGTCAGGTCGGTGGTCAGCAGATAAGCCGGTTGCCGGTAATATTGGCGCCCGTTTTTGCTGGTGCGATAGCCGACCGGCGCCACCACCAGCAGACGGACCGGTCGTTTCCTGGCCCCGCCTTGCCAGTAGAGTTTGGTCACTTCCTTGAACCGCACCTGGCGATAGCATCCGCCGTGGAAGATCAGGGCCTTTTGCCACCGGGCTCTGGAATCGCGCCGCCGCACTTGCTGGGGAGTAAACTTGGTTTGGCCATAGAAACGGCGGCCCTTTCCCGGCGCCCGCTTGCACAGGACAATATCTTTGCGGCAGCGCACCACCACCGACACGTTCTGCGCTTCCCAATCCTCCCGCAAAACGGTGCGGTTGCAGAAGGAGCCATCGCCGACCTGGAACATACGCTGGGCGTGGTGGCTGGTCTGGTTGAGGCGTTGCCGCAGTTCTTGGGTCAGGAGGACAAACTGTACCGAAAGGTTCCGCTCTTTCTTCTGGCGCCGATATTCCGCCCAGTCGGCCTGGGTGGCCTGCTTGCCCGGCTTTTTAACCACCGGGGCCATCTCCAAGCGCACGGGAATGGCGCGCGAAGAACTTTGCCCGTCCTGGAGATAGAGCGGCAGCACCAGGCTGGCTTGGAGAAAGCGGTGTCCCCAGCGCAGGTTGGTTTGGAAGGGCGGTCCCAGCGGGTCCCGATGCCATTGGG
>Ga0182021_10011265_pt1 | contig 10607 bp, 8 predicted proteins | sample 612E3MmetaG_FD_120493 | JGI IMG/M metagenome (GOLD analysis project Ga0182021, IMG submission 120493) | Permafrost microbial communities from Stordalen Mire, Sweden - 612E3M metaG (Illumina Assembly) | ecosystem: Environmental > Terrestrial > Soil > Wetlands > Permafrost | place: Sweden... | reverse complement strand
TGAGAGCTCCCTGGCTTACGGCGGGATATTTCAATGATCCGGAAAGATCAAAAGATTTGTGGATTGACGGCTGGCTGCATACCGGTGATGTCGCCTGTATCGACAAAGAAGGTTATATTCAAATAACCGATCGGATTAAAGATGTTATTAAAACGGGCGGAGAATGGGTTTCTTCGTTGGAATTAGAAAATCTGGCCAGTCAGCATGAGGCAGTTCTGGAAGCTGCTGCCATCGGTGTTCCTGATCCGAAATGGGGAGAAAGGCCGGAATTAATAATCGTTTTACGCCCGGATTTTAAAGGTAAGGTTAAAGCTGAAGATATGCAGAAATACATGGCTGATTGTGCAGCTAAGGGGAAGATTCCTAAATATGGTGTTCCCGACAAGTTTTTATTTGTCGATGAAATTCCCAAAACAAGTGTAGGTAAAATTAACAAGATTCAGCTGAGAAAACTTTATACCTGATAAAAGAGATCTGAGGGGAGATATCAACAAACAAAATATGTTAACAGGAGATATAATATGGATTTTGAATTAACTGAAGAACTTAAGATGTTGAAGGATATGGCTTACAAATTTGCCGTAGCGGAAATAACACCAATTTCCCAGGAGTGTGATGAACAGGAAAAATACACACCGGAAATTAGAAAAAAAGCCGCCGAGAATGGTTTGGTCGGCGCCTGGATTTCGGAAGATTACGGCGGAGCAGGAGCGGGCATTTTGGGCAACACCATCATTACTGAAGAATTGTCCAAAGTCGATATGGGTATAGGCTTGAATGTTGTTGCCGCATCCTTCGGCTGTGAATCAATTTATCAGTATGGCACCGAAGAGCAGAAAAAGACTTTTTTGCCGACGGTATGCTCAGGTGAAAAAGTCAGTGCCGGGTCATTTACTGAGCCCAATGCCGGAACGGATGTTGCCGGGTATAAAACAAGGGCAGCCAAGGATGGCAAAGACTATGTGATCAATGGCAATAAAATGTTTATCACCAACGGCAGCGTGTGCGATTTTATGGTTACTCAGTGTATTACCAATCCGGAAGACAAAAAGCACAACAGCTTCAGTTTGATTATTATCCCGGCTGATGCCAAGGGAGTGACGCGAAACAAACTTCATGGGAAAATGGGAATTCGGGCCAGTGATACGGCGGAAATTGCGCTGGAAGATGTGCGCGTCCCGCAATCCAATCTTGTCGGTAAAGAGGGGCACGGATTCCGGGAATTAATGCACTTTTTCGATACCACCAGAGTCATGGTTTCCGGGCAGGCTTTGGGTTTATCGGAAGCATGTCTGGAAACAAGCATTAAATACGTAAAGGAAAGGACAGCCTTTGGTGCACCGCTCGGGTCATATCAATTGACCCAGATGAAGTTAACGGAAATGGCGATCCGTATCGAGGCCCTCCGCGGTTTGATTTACAGGTCGGCTTGGTTGATTGATCAAGGAAGACCGGATTATACATTGGCCGCAATGGCGAAATTCTACGGCGGACAGACGGCGGTATTTTGCGCCAATTATGCGGTCGAGCTGCACGGCGGTTATGGCTATATTGAAGAATATCCGGTGTCGAAATGGTATCGCGATGCGAAAATCCTGGAACTCTATGAAGGAACTAAAGAAGCAGAAATAATGACTATTGGCAGAGCTCTGCAGGCGAAGTAGTTGTAAAAGCATATTGAGGCAGGGCGACAGTTTGAGGAGTCGCCCTGCCTAATTTTTGTTGAAAAAAGGATCGTTAATGAAAACACGCATTACGGAACTATTTGGTATTCGGTATCCCATTATTTTATCCGGTATGAGTTGGATCAGTGTCCCGAAAATGGTGGCGGCAGTTTCCAATGCCGGAGGGCTGGGGATTCTCGCTACCGGTCCCTATACACCCGCACAAACCCGTCAGGCAATAAAGGAAATCCGCAATCTCACAGATAAGCCTTTTGGGGCGAATGCCACACTGCTTATTCCGGCAGCCTTGAAAAATGCCGAAGTTTTATTAGAAGAAAAAGTGCCGGTAATAAATTTTGCCCTGGGAAAAGGTGATTGGATTGTCAAGGCGGCGCATGCTTACGGCGGAAAAGTTGTCGCGACTGTTGTCAATGCCCGTCATGCGAAAAGGGCGCAGGAATATGGAGTGGATGGAGTTATATCTACAGGATATGAGGCCGCAGCTCATGGTGAGCATGTTACGTCGCTCGTGCTGATTCCCTCTTTAGCGGACGCGGTAAGTATTCCGATTATCGCCGCCGGTGGTTTTGCCGATGGCCGGGGACTGGCAGCAGCACTGGCTTTAGGTGCGGAAGGAATTGCCATGGGAACACGCTTTATGACTACTAAAGAAAGTCCGTTACATGACAACTATAAGCGGTTGTCAATCGAGAAAGATGTTACGGATACAATGTTCTCCACCCGTTTTGACGGGATATTATGCCGCGTTCTGAAAACACCTGCCGCTCAAAAGGTATTTAAAAGAGGATTAAATCTGCCGGCGGCTTTTATAAATTCCCGGGATGTTGCCCGTCAGATGGAGATGCCCTATGCTAAATTATTCTTAGGTACACTGCTTTCCGGTTGGAAAAACGCACGGCAAATGGCTTTTTTGGCAAATGGCTTCAAGGCTTTCCAGCAGGCCACCGAAGATGGAAATACTGAAACAGGAGTTCTGCCCGTGGGCCAGGCCACCGGCCTGATTCACGACGAACCATCAGTCGCCGAAGTAATAGAAAGAATTATCGCTCAGGCAAAAGTGCAGCAGCAGAAACTGCAGGATAATTTTTCATAGCCGGCAGGATTAACCCTCAATGTTCCAGCATAAAAAAGTAGTTGTCGTAATGCCTGCATATAATGCGGAAAAAACACTCCGGCAAACATATGCAGAGGTCATGGAGCAGGGCATTGTCGATCTGGTTGTTTTTGTTGATGATGCCAGTTCCGATAGCACAGCGCAAATTGCGGCTACGCTTACCCAAACCAAACTTTATGTTCATGAGCGCAATCGGGGTTATGGCGGCAACCAAAAAACCTGCTATAAAGCCGCTTTGGATAATGGAGCGGATATTGTGATTATGGTTCACCCCGATTATCAGTATACACCTCGTCTCATTCCCGCGATGGCTTCCCTGATTGGCGGAGGCTTGTATCATTGCGTGCTTGGTTCCCGAATTCTGGGAGGCTATGCATTAAAGGGCGGGATGCCGTATTGGAAGTATGTAGCCAATCGTTTCCTGACTTTTGGAGAGAATTTATTAATTGGAGCGAAACTTTCCGAATATCACACTGGATACCGCGCCTTTTCCCGTGAGCTGTTGTTAAAACTGCCATTGGAAGAAAATTCCGATGATTTTGTTTTTGATAACCAGATGCTGGCGCAAATTGTCTGGTTTGATTATACAATTGCCGAAGTCAGTTGTCCGACCAAATATTTTGCCGAATCTTCATCAATTAATTTTCCCCGCAGCGTTAAATACGGGTTCGGCTGCTTAAAAACAGCACTGGATTTCCGCCTAGCTAAAATGAAATTAATAGCTTCTCCGATATTTCCCGGCCATGAATAAAAAGTATACTTATCTCATCATTATTTTTCTGATAGTTACCTCTTTCATTGCTTATGGCCGTATCTTGGATAACGGTTTTATTAATTTCGATGATGAAGTTTATCTGACAAAAAATCAACATATTCAAACAGGTCTGAATGCAGCAACCATAAAATGGGCATTTACGGCGATTGTTTCCAGCAACTGGCATCCGCTGACTTTACTTTCGCATGCTCTGGACTGGAGTTTGTTTAAGGATCATGCCGGTGGGCATCATCTGGTAAATTTGCTTTTGCATATCGGTAATGCCCTCCTTTTGTTTTTATTTTTAAATAAAATTACGAAAAATATCTGGCCTTCCGCTTTTGCGGCAGCACTTTTTGCATTGCATCCGTTGCGTGTGGAATCAATAGCCTGGGCTGCTGAACGTAAGGATGTCCTAAGCATGTTTTTTGGTCTGGCATCTCTTTATACTTATGCATATTATGTAGAGAAGCCGCAAATCTCTAAATATATTCTCTGTCTTATATTATTTATCTTGGGATTAATGTCGAAGCCGATGTTGGTAACTTTGCCTTTTCTGATGCTGCTGCTGGACTTCTGGCCTCTGGAACGTTGGCAAAAATCGTTGAACCGGACTAATTCGTCAATCGCGGTAGCGAGTAATCAGCAAATGAAAAAGAAAGTAAAGAAGCAAAAACGGCCGACGGAGAGAATTTCCGGACAAAGCAGGTTAGCATCACCGAATATAAGCCATCTATTTCTGGAGAAGATGGGTTTTTTTGTTTTCGCTATCGTTTCGAGTATATTGACGATCTGGGCGCAGAATAAGGGCGGTGCGGTTGCCTCGCTCCAGAAATTGCCGTTTTCTGAACGTATTATGAATGCTGTTGTTTCTTATGTTTCCTATCTGGGGAAGACTTTCTGGCCTGTTGATCTGGCCGTATTTTATCCTTATCAGCATTCTTTTCCCGGCTGGCAAGTTTTAGGCGCCGCAGCAATTTTAATTATAATCAGTATTGCCGTCATCTACTTTATGAAGAAAGCCCCTTTCTTATTTGTTGGCTGGTTCTGGTATTTAGGCACTTTAATTCCGGTAATTGGCCTGGTGCAGGTTGGCCGTCAGGCAATGGCTGATCGTTACACTTATCTGCCGACTATGGGAATAGCAATTATGGTAGCCTGGGGATTAGTTTATCTGCTGCCGCAGGAAAAAATCCGTAAATTTATTTTTATTACGGCAGCTGCTTTTATCCTGACGGGTATATCTTATTTAACCTGGCAGCAGTGTGGTTACTGGAAAAACAGCATTGCTCTCTTTAATCATGCCCTGAAGGTTACAAAAAATAATTATCTAGCGCATACCAACCTGGGAGTGGCTCTGGCTGATGAAGGTAAAAACGAAGCGGCGGGCGATAATTATAACGCAGCTATCCTAATCAATCCGAATCATGACAACGCCCACTATAATCTGGCCAATCTTCTGGTGAAGCAAGGCAAGACAGATGAAGCTATTCAACATTACCGTGAGGCTGTGCGGATTAATCCGGATTATGCTCTCGCTCTCAATAATCTCGGCGTCAATTTAGTAAAGGTGCATCAATACCCGGAGGCGATTGAGTATTACAGGAGAGCTTTGCAGATAAAACCCAATGATGCCGGTATCCATCTTAATTTAGGAGCAGCCCTGGCTGATAGCGGTAAATTAAAAGAAGCAATCGAACAATTTCGTGAGGCTCTGTATTGGAATCATAATTATGAAGATGCCCGCCGGGCATTAAGGCTGGCGTTGGAAATTGAAAAGAGACAAAAGAATAATTAGCTGTTTCCTATGAATAAAAAGTACATTTATTTTATAATTCTATTTCTGATAATCACCTGCTTTATTGCTTATGGCCGCATATTGGGGAATGATTTTATCAATTATGATGATAACCTATACATTACAGCCAACAGCCATATTCAATCCGGCATTAATGCAGCAACAATAAAATGGGCAATGACTGATGTTCATACAGGGCATTGGCATCCTCTCACCATGCTGTCTCATACATTGGATTGGAGCCTGTTTAAAGATAACGCGGGCGGTCACCATCTGGTTAACCTGCTTTTGCATATCGGTAATACCCTTCTTTTGTTTCTTTTACTAAATAAAATTACTAATAACCTCTGGCCTTCGGCTTTTGCAGCGGTTTTTTTTGCTTTGCATCCCTTGCGGGTCGAATCTGTGGCGTGGGTCTCCGAACGCAAAGATGTTCTAAGCATGTTTTTCGGTTTATGGACTCTTTATGCTTATGCTTTTTATGTCACCAAGCCGCAGGCAGCAAAATATATTCTCTGTTTAGTACTGTTTGTTCTGGGGCTGATGGCCAAAGCGATGATGGTAACTTTGCCTTTTGTTATGCTACTGCTGGACTTCTGGCCGCTTAAGCGTTGGGAAAAAGAGCCGATAAAAGATATTCCAGCAACTACCTTTGCGGTCAATCCGCAGATGAAGAAGAAAGCAAAAAAACGAAAACTGATAGGAGGAAAAGCATCAAGGGAAATCAAGCCTTTCCGGCCATCAATAAGTTTCCTTGTAGTCGAAAAAGTGCCTTTCTTTATATTAATCGCTCTCTCGATCGGCATGACATATTATGCCGCCCAATCTGTCGGTGCTGTATCTGTTGTTTCCCCCTTGACAACAAAAATTATTAATATGTGTATTTCTTATGTCGCGTATATCGGTAAAATATTCTGGCCTGTTGATCTGGCAGTATTTTATCCTTATCAGCATGTTTTGCCTTTCTGGCAGCCTTGGGGAGCGCTATTAATTTTATTATTAATCAGCGCTGTTGTTATTTTGTATATCAGGAAACTGCCCTTTCTTTTTGTGGGCTGGTTTTGGTATCTGGGTACGCTGGTTCCGGTTATCGGGCTGGTTCAGGTGGGCAGGCAGGCTCTTGCCGACAGGTATACTTATCTGCCGGCGATTGGTATTGGGATTATCTTGGCTTGGGGCATTATGAATTTATTGCCAAAGGAGAAACTGCAAAAGATAATATTAATACCGTTAGCAGTCATAGTAATCATTCTGATGACAGTTTTAACCTGGCGCCAGTGTGGTTACTGGAAAGACAGCGTAACACTCTTTAATCATGCCCTGCAGGTTACAAAAAATAATTATCTGGCGCATGATAGTTTGGGCGTTGCGCTGGACGCTGAAGGTAAACACCAGGAGGCCATTGACCATTATAAAAATGCCATAAAAATTAATCCTGAATATGACAATGCATATTATAACTTAGCCAATGCGTTTAAAGATCTGGGAAACATGGAAGAAGCGGCGAAAAACTTTCGCGAAACGATACGCGTTAACCCGAATTTTACGAATGCTCATAATAATTTAGGTATCATTCTGGAAATGTATTATAAAAGATATGATGAAGCCATCCACCAGTACCGGCAGGAACTTAAAATACAACCTGATAATTCCGGTGTTCATTATAATTTGGGCATAGCGCTTGCCGCAAAAGGTGAACAGCAGGAAGCAATAAAACATTTTCAGCGAGCCATTTACCTGAAGCCTGATTACGAAGCGGCCCGAGAATGGCTTCGATTGCTGGTGAAGGAGGAACAAAAGCAAACTAAACAATAGCCGCTTTTAGCTCGGCAATGGTTTTTTTGTAATCAGGGCTGCCGAATATTGCGGCGCCGGCAACCAGCACATCTGCTCCCGCCTGGGCAATGCTTTTAATGTTTTTCAAGTTAACTCCGCCGTCAACTTCCAGCAGGGGTTTGTTGGATAAGGCACTTAACAGTTTGGCGGCTTTAGCAATTTTCGGTAAAGTGTTTTTAATGAACTGCTGGCCGCCGAAACCCGGATTAACAGTCATAATAAGCAATAAATCAATATCGGGAATAATTTCTTCGATCTGAGTCAGCGGTGTTGCGGGATTCAGCGAGACGCCTGCTTTTTTACCATATTTTTTTATCAAGTCGATCGTCCGGTGAAGATGATTGGCCGCCTCGACATGGACGGTGATAATGTCGGCTCCGGCTGCCGCAAAAGGTTCAATATAGTTTTCGGGGTTTTCTATCATTAAGTGCACGTCCAGAGGCAGCCCGGTAGTTTTTCTTAAGGCAGCTATTATTGCCGCTCCCACGGTGATATTGGGTACAAAATGGCCGTCCATTACATCAATGTGAATCCAATCGGCACCGGCTTTTTCCACTGCGGCTATTTCCTCGTTTAACCTGCCGCCATCAGCAGATAGGATGGAAGGAGCAATAAGTTTCATAATTATCATCACCTCTATTAATTGGTTTAATTTTAATATACTAATGCAATGCTTGTGTCAATAAACACGATTTGGCCCTGCCGGAAAAGTTCCTTGACACAAATGCGGAAAAATCTGAATATAAACCATGTACATATTATACAACATACTTCTGTTTCTAGCCGCAATTATCGGCTTACCTTATTATTTGCTGAAGATGATTTTTACGGGTAAGTACCGCAAAAGCCTGATACCCAAATTGGGGGGCAGGCAGGCGCAAATATTAGCTAGCTTAACAAATGCGCCGCGCGTCTGGGTGCATGCTGTATCAGTGGGCGAAGTAACCGCCGCCGCGCCCATTGTGGCTTCTTTAAAACAGAAAAGGCCGGATGTGGAAATAATTTTTTCCACCAGTACGGAAACCGGTCAGGAAATGGCGCACCGATTAGTGAAGGGAGTTGCCGCCTTTATTTATTTCCCCCTCGATATTCCCTGCGTTGTGCATAAAGTCATCCGCTCGGTCCGACCCGATGTTTTCGCTATGGTCGAAACCGAGCTCTGGCCTAATTTTCTTAAGATCTGCAGTTTATACAATATTCAGACGCTGATGGTTAATGGACGGATTTCTCCGCGGTCTTTCCATAAATATCAATTAACGAAGTTCTTTTGGAAAAGAATTCTGACCAATTTATGTGCAGCCGGTATGATTGCACAAATTGATGCAGAGCGCTTAAAAAGCATCGGGATAGATTCCGATAAAATTCAAATACTGGGAAATGCCAAATATGATTCATTGGCGGCGATGGCTTCCCCGAAATTGCAGGAAGAAATTACTCGCCTGTTTAATGTGCAGAAAAATGAAAGATTTTTTGTTGCCGGAAGCACTCATCAGGGAGAAGAAGAGGTCATTGTCGATGTGTATCTTGAACTTATAAAAAGTTATCCGGATTTTAAATTAGTTATTGTTCCCCGGCACATTGAGAGGACCAAAGACGTGTTAGAGCTTTTGCATAAACACAATCTGCAGGATGTTGCTACTGTCACCGCGCTGAAGGCTGGGAAAGGTCGTCAGGGTGAGCGCATTATTGTTGTTGATGTTATCGGAGAACTCTTCAAAGTCTATTCGCTGGCAACAGTTGTTTATTGTGGCGGAAGTCTGGTGCCGAAAGGTGGCCAGAACATTTTAGAGGCAGCCGCCTGGGGCAAAGTAATTTTCTACGGCCCGTCGATGGAAGATTTCACTGAGGAAAAAGCCTTGCTGGAAAATGCCGGAGCGGGGATGGAGATAAAAGCCGCCGCAGAGTTGCTGCATGGTATTGTTCAGCTGCTGGAAAATCCCGGAGAACTGGAGCAAAGAGGTACGCGGGGGAAAGCCATTGTTGCGGCGAACATGGGCGCCGCCGTTCGATATGCCGATTTAATCAGTAAATATCTAAAAAATTAATTTAACCGCGCCACAATAATTCCGGTGTATTTTTTATTTTGCCGGAGATAATCAATCAGGGGATTTGCAGAAACAACCACGCACTTTTCTTTGCTGGACGCATTCAGCAAATGCAATTTCTTCACACGCCAAAGCGCAAATCCGACATGAGCAACGTCCAAGCCTTCCGCAGGCGAGGCCAAAGCTATAAGATCACCTGTTTTTATTTTCCTCTCCGCGCTGCTGAATTCCGCTTGCGTCAATACATATAATTTACGGCGGGATATTGTTTTTTCCATTTCCCGAATTTTTTGAAACACTTTTTCATCTTGCAGTGCCGGATAAGCATCTTTGTGAGCGGTCAGGAAATTGACAATTTTGTATTGTGGTTTTGCACCGATTTGGCGGGATATGTCCTTGACGATACCCTTCTTCTTATTGTCGTGAAGCCAGTCGGTAAAGTAATGCAAACGTGAGGAGTAACCATCCATTACACCCTTCCGGTAGCGGATAAATTGCAGTTGGTACCGGAATTCCCGCCAGGAGATTTTGCCATTATGGGCACATCTTGTCAGCGCCAGCACTGTTTCTATAAAAGTAAAACAATCAAATTGCCCTAAGTTGACAATCAATTTTTCTTTATGACCGAACTCCAGAGTTTTCGCAAGATAAGGAGCACCCAGGAAGTAATTCCCGATTGTGCATACCAGATCACTTCCAGGTAGACTGGTATGCCGGAACCGTTGCCGGAAATTAAACAGATTAAATGGGTTCACTTCTGATTACCGTACCATTTCCAAACACCGTTTTCTTTAATAATCATAGAACGATCAGCGAAAGGCACCGTCATCGGTCCCAGATCAACAAAACCGTCAATGAGTGCGATATGGGGATTATTTTTATTCGGTTCAAATTTCGTCAATTTAACCAAATAATTGGTTGCAAAGTTCATAGTATTGTTCAAAACTTTGAGAAAAGTTTCCCGCTCGTAACCGTCTTGTTTAAAATTCACGGCGTAATGCGCACTGATTTTTTTCATATCATGGGTTAAAATATCTTTCCGGTATTGATTGAAAAAAGGTTGCACATCGTCCGGAGATTTAATGCCCGGTGCTTGGTAATCATCGACATTTTCCGTTAGCCCGCTGACCTTTGATTGCAGAACAAAACTGACGACGTCCTGAGAATACAAGGCTGGAAAATCAGTGTGAATAAAATGGCCGGCACCGGCATATATTTTGACCAGAGGCGGATTCCCCGCTTTCTTCAAGTCATCATAAAATGGCTTAATTACTTCCCAGCGCAAATTGCTCTTCCCACTGAGCGGGGTGGGCACAAGCGGATCTTTTTCGCCAAAAGTCAAAAAAACGGGGGCATTGATATTTTTGATTCTCTT
>Ga0182021_10011264_pt1 | contig 10607 bp, 3 predicted proteins | sample 612E3MmetaG_FD_120493 | JGI IMG/M metagenome (GOLD analysis project Ga0182021, IMG submission 120493) | Permafrost microbial communities from Stordalen Mire, Sweden - 612E3M metaG (Illumina Assembly) | ecosystem: Environmental > Terrestrial > Soil > Wetlands > Permafrost | place: Sweden... | reverse complement strand
CTGTCGTTCGAAACGTCGACGGCGAGCATCGCCAGCGCCTACTACGTTCGGCCCGATCTGCCGGGCGGTTTCCAGCCCGCGGGCAACGAGCCCGTGTGTCCCGAGGACTGCGCGGCGGCGTCCGCGGCGGATGGCGAGACGGATGGTGGGGCCGAGAGCGCGGACGGCGGGATCGCCGCGGGCATCGATGGCGGCGCCCAGCGCACCTCCCTGTACCTGCAGCCCCTGGCCCTGGTTCCCGACGGTTCCCGCGTCTACGTCGCTAGCGTTCTCGATACCGCGGTGACGTCCCTCGACATCGGCGACGCCGGGCTCGGCAATCCCCATCGCATCGAGCTGGCCGAAGCCCCGGTCGGAGTCAGCCGCCTGCGCTTGGGCGTCGATCCCTTCGCCACCACCCAGGTCACGCGGTCCGACGGCACCACCGGCACGGTGGCCGGCCAGTTCCTGAGCAATCGCGGCAAATTCCTCTACGCATTTACGGCCGACGATTCGATCCGTGTTCTCAACCTGGACGGAGCCGCGCCCGTGGAATGCGACGCGAACATCCCAATCACCCTGAATCCCCAGAAGCTGGCGTGCTTGCCAGTCGGGAGCCCAGGGCGGCGGCCGCTCGCCCGCGGCCCCGGCATCCGAATTCCGACCCGCACAAACCCCGATAGCCCGCCGCCCATGCCGCGCGACCTGGCCTTCGCGGACTTGCAGCCCACCGCCACCGACGCCAACTATCACTCGCTCTCCGGTCAGTTCGGCTTCGTGCTGGCCTCGAGCGGGCAGGTCAACGTGCTCAACCTGGCCCCCAACGGCGAGGACGGACTCACCCCAATACCCGCCAAGAGCTGCGTCCCCCTCGACAGCGTGACGACCCTTCCCGCGGTCGCGACCAACTCCTTCCGCGAGGCTCGCGACGTGGGCCAGTGCGCGCGCACGCAGATCGCGGTGAGCATTGCCCCGCAGCGCTCGGTGCTCCAGACCGATCAGGCCTTCGCCACCACCGCGACCTTCTCCGCGCTCGACGGGCCGCTCATCAAGCCCTTCTCCCTCGACAACGGGACGACAACGAATTGGTTCGACTACCCCGATCCCGACACCATCATCTCGTGGGCCTGGGACGTCGTCTGGGAAGGCGTCTTGTCGGGAACCGCGCGCGGCAGCGGTCTCGTGAGTCAATCGGACCCGGCCGATGGCCAGTCGGCCGGCGGTCTCAGCGACGCCGGCGCGGATTTCTGCGCCAGCTCCGTGCAAGCCGGTGACGTCTTGATGTTCACGGGCTGCACGCAGAACTCGGACTGCCAGCCCGACGACCAGTTCTCGTGCCAGGTCAGCGTGTCGGGCGCGCGCGGCATGTGCCTGCCCATCGATTCCGCCACCAGCGCGAAGCTCATCGACAACTGCGCCCGCTTCATGGGCAGCCGTATGCGCTACGAGGTCGCGCAGGCCACGACGACCTCGCTCATGTTGCGACTCAAGCTCGACGAGGTGCCGAGGACCACGCTCAATCCCTGCACGCGGGAAACGCAGGAGAAGGACTGCCGGCCCGACGTGGACCACGACTCGCTCGTCACCGGCAATCCGGACGGCGGGGGCAAGCGCGTCTTCGAATGCCTCGAGGTTCGCGCGCACGAGCCTCGCTGCGTGCGGACCTGCAAGGACGACACCGACTGTCGCGCGGGCCACGTCTGCGAAACGGTGCCCTGGGTGGATGCCTCCGTCGGCAAGCTGTGCGTGGAGGCGCCGCCCATCGACAAGGAATGCTTCCCGCAGCCCATGACCTCGTATAGCGTTCGCGCCGGGCATGGCTTCGTGGTTTATGGCAACTCCATGCCGACCCTGCACAACGGGAGAGTTGCCAGCGATGGAAAAACCTGCCAGTACGATTCCAGCGGGAATCCCTCGCTGGTGAATCGGATTCCGCTCTCGGCGCCGCAATGTCCGGACAGCTTCCTTGCACAGGCCCACCCCACCGTGAAGACCGACCCGGTAACTCCGGCCAATTTCGTGCAGAATCTGTCGGCCCAGGCCGGCGCCAATCCATGCCTCTACCAGGGCGTACACACGGATGGGGACGCGAGCGGGGAGGCCGGCGGGGACGACGCCGGGCACGTCCGCGCTTTCTTCCAGAATCCCCAGATTCGCTTCGTGCTCACCAACCTCGACCGCTACGCCGGCGACCTGCTGGCGATTCATTTCGAGTTCCAATATGGGTTCAGCCCGCTCACCGTGGCGATCCCGAGCTACGAGGTCTTGCTCACCATGGGAACGCGCATCCTCGTGGGGCCCACCCAGACTCCGGAAAGCCCGGTCCGGCACGTTCCGCTGATGGACGCCATTACCTACCCATATCTCTATGTAGTCGACCAGGGCCGCACGGCGCTCACCCCGGCCAGCCGCGGACAAGTCTTGCGCATCAATCCGCGCGCCGGCAGCAACGAGCTTGTCACCTTCGACACCACCCTGTCCGGTAGCACGCCGTTCCAACTGCAATAGGCGGCGTCATTCGCCTCGCCCAACAATATTGACAACTGGTGGGGGGTTAACCTACATTGTAGGTAAATGAGCGATAGCGTCCGCACCGTTGTTCGAGACCTCCTGCGCCAAGCGGTCGTGGGAGCCCAGGCGGAAGGGCTGCTGAATCAAGTCCCTGCCTCGATACCGATAGAAAGGCCGAAGCGGCCGGAGCATGGCGACTACGCCACCAACGTCGCCCTCGGGCTCGCCAAGACGGCGGGCAAGCCGCCCCGCGCGCTCGGTGAAGCCATCGCCAAGCACCTGCGCCTGTTCGGCGGCGCGGACCTGGCGGAAGCCACGGTCGCGGGACCAGGCTTCGTGAACCTGCGTTTCTCGGATGCTTTCTGGCAGCGACGCTTGCTCGAGATCCGCAAGGCCGGCAAGGCGTGGGGTAGGGGAGAGGCCAAGCCCTCGGCCAAGCTGTGCGTGGAGTATCTCTCGGCCAATCCCACGGGTCCGCTGCACTTCGCGCACGGCCGGCATGCGGCGGTGGGCGATTCGCTCACGCGGCTTCTGCGCTTCGCCGGGTATGACGTCGTTCGCGAGTTCTATCTGAACGACGCTGGCAACCAAGTCGCCATGCTCGCGCTCTCGGTCTGGACGCGCTACATGGAGGCCGCGCACGCGGCCGACCCGAAGGTTCCGGAAGTTGTCTTCCCCGAGAACGGCTACCGCGGCGACTACATCCGCGGCATCGGCCGCGACCTGCTCGCACGCGACGGTGCCCGCTGGGTCGCGCCAGCGCCGCCCGCCGACATCGAGCCCATCAAGCGCTTCGCCATCGAGAGTTGTCTGGCCATGATTCGCGCGACGCTCGGCCGCTTCGACGTCGCTTTCGACGTCTGGCAGAGCGAACGCGAGCTGCACGAGACCGGCGAGGTCAAGGCCACGCTCGACGTGCTCGACCAGGCTGGGTTCATCGACCGGCGCGACAACGCCGTGTGGCTGCGCACCACGGTCCTGTGGGGCGACGAAAAGGATCGCGTGGTGGTCAAGTCCGACGGCTTGCCCACCTACCTGCTGGCGGACATCGCCTACCATCGCAAGAAGCTGGCGCGCGGCTTCGACAGCCTGTGCGACATCTGGGGCGCGGACCATCACGGGCACATCCCGCGCATGCAGGCCGCCCTCAAGGCCCTGGGTGCCGATCCCGGCCGTCTGTCGGTCATCCTCATCCAGATGGTGAGTCTCTTGCGCGATGGCAAGCCGGTGGCCATGGGCAAGCGCGAGGGCGAGTTCGTCACCCTCGACGAGGTGGTGGACGAGGTCGGCCGCGACGCGACCCGGTTCTTCTATCTGATGCGCCGCCACGACACGCCTCTGGAGTTCGACCTGGAGCTGGCCAAGCGGCAGTCGTTGGACAACCCGGTATACTACGCGCAGTACGCGCACGCGCGCTGTGCCTCACTGCTTCGCCGCGCCGCCCAGCTCGAAGCCCCGCAGCTCCCTCTCACCGAGGAACTGGCGAGCGCCCTGACCCTGCCCGAGGAGATCGCCATCCTGCGCCGCCTGGCGGATTTTCCTGACTTCCTGGCCGACGCAGCGGCTGCGCGCGAGCCCCACCGGCTGGTGCAATACATTGCCGAGCTGGCCGGCGAATTCCAGAGCTACTACACGCGCCTGCAGAAGGTGCACGGCGACAGCATCTTGCCGCAGCGGCGGCAAAGGGTCGGGAACTGGCACGCGACCTGGGACTGGCGGCACACCGCCGCGCGCCTGGCCTGGGTGGAGGCGATCCGGCAAGTGCTCGAAATCGCGCTGTCGCTGGTCGGGGTTTCGGCCCCCATGGAGATGAAGCGAGCCGAGGCAGCCGAGGAGGCCGATGAACCCTAACCGCGTAGGCGTAGCCGGGCTTTGCCCGGCGCAGCCAGAGCGCGGGAGGGTTTGGGAACTCCTCTCAGGGTTCCCATAGGTAGGAGTACCGTCCGTTTTCGCCGAGGAGCAAACCATGGCATACACTTCAGGAGCTACGATGGAAGATCGGGGCCTGCGCGACATAGAACGATGGCGCGACAAGATCGAGGTCCGCCTCGACAATCGCCAGGTCTTCTTTCTGTTTTTCGGCAGCGCCCTGGTTGCCTGCATGTTGTTCGTGCTCGGCGTGATCGTGGGCAAGCGTCTGGAATCGCGCGGCCGCGCCGTCTCACCCGAGATCGAGGATCCCCTGGCCTTGCTCGACAAGGTGGCGACCAGCCCACGGCCGGCGCAGGGTGGGGTGACCCTCCCGCAGGCGCTGTTCGGCACCGGCGGCAAGAATGGCGCCGGTGACAGGCACGGCAAGAAGAACGCGCTGCCCGCGGCCGAGACCGAGAGCGAAGCGGCCAAGCCCGCGGTGGTCGCTGTCCGCGACACCAAGCCCGTCGAGACGAATGCGAAGACGCTGCCCGCGGCGTTGACCGAGAACAAGCCCGCGCCCGCCAAGCCGGAAACCAAGCCCGCGGCGGCCGCCACCGACGAGAAGAAGCCGGAGCCCAGCGCCGCCAAGGCCAAGACCGCCGAGGCCAAGCCGGCCGAGCCGAAGAAGGCGGCCGAGCCCAAGGAAGAGAAGCCAGCGCCCATCCCGACCGTCGCCGCGGGTGGGGACAGCAAGAGCAAGGGTCGCTTTGCCCTCCAGCTCAGCTCCTTCCAGGACAAGGCCGAGGCCGAGGCCTTCGCGCAGAAGTTCGCGAACGAACGGCCCTACATGATCGTTTCCGAGATCCCCGGCAAGGGGACGTGGTACCGCGTTCGCGTTGGCGACTACGCGTCGGCCAAGGACGCGATAGCCGCCAAGGACTCCTTCGAGAAGAAGCACAACGTGATCGCCTACGTCGCGCAGAAGTAGAACGCGTGCTCCGCTGCCGGCTTTGCCGGCAGCGGGGCGTCGCGGGAGGGCAAGGGAACCCTGCCAGGGTTCCCTTCGACAGTGTCTAGCCCGCCACTCTTCCATGGGTGCGAGCCAGTCTGGTCTCGGATGCCCAGCGCTCACCCGATCGACGTGAACAGTGCGGGCTAGAACATCAACCCAACGTTGAAGTGCGTTCTCCACGTATCGTCGCCTGGGTGGCGGTTGAGCGGGATGGCGAAGGACAGGCTGAGGTCGCCCACCGGCAGCTTGATGACCAGCGGCGAGAATCCCACGCCATGGCGGAAGTCACTCGCCGAGAATGCTTCCCAGGAATAGCCAACCACACCGCTGTCGAGGAAGAGCGATCCGTAGAGGGGTGGCGAGATGGGAAACTGCAAATCGATGTTCTGAAGTACGCGCAGGTTACCACCCAACGGGCGATAGCTGATGTAGCTCACGCCGGGCGCCGCGGGCGCGATGATGGTCTCGGTCAGGGCGTAGTCGAGCTGGTAACCACGGATGGTGGTGTCGCCGCCAGCGAAGTAACGCTCGACCTTGGGCAGGAGCGCCGCGCCGCCGATGGGGAAGCCTTGGTCGTAGCGGATGCTGTAGCGCAGGCTGAGCCATGGCAAGAGCGGAACCACCGACAGGCCGCGCCCGTAGAACTTCACGAAGGTGTCGTGGCCGACGTTGAAGAAAAGCGCGGGCAGGGCCACCTCCACGCCCGTCGCAACCTTGAATCCGCGCGTGGGAATCAGGACGTGGTCGAGGCGGTGCCACTCCACTCCGGCGGAGAGGCTGCTCACGAAGGTGCCGATGCGCACGGTTGTCTGGTCCTGGAAGGGGCCGGGTTCAGCCCCACGTTCGAGCAACTCGGTGCGCGAGGTGTTGCGCAGGTTGTAGCGAAGGTTCGCGTCGACGCCAGGGTACATCTCGCGCGAAAAACCGAACGAGCCGCTGCCCGAGTGCACGTCGCCAAGCCGCAAGGTGGCCTGCTGCAGGTAGCCACCGACGATCTCCATGCGAAAGAGCGAGCCAAGGAAGCGGGGATTCGAGAAGCTGGCCGTGCCGCTTTTCAGCGTGGAGCCGTACGCCCCCAGAGAGGTGAAGGTCCAGCCGTGGCCGAAGAGGTTGCGGTGCTCGTAGCCAAGCGCACCGTAGGCGCCGAGGTGGGGGAACGACGAATTGGGCGGAGCCTGATCGGTCGAGGCGCCGGCGCCAACGTGAATCACACCCCAGTGATCGTGGCGCTCCTCGACCTCGATGAACATCGGCACGATAGGGTCCTGGGGTCCCGTGCTGGGGAAGGTCATGGGGTTGGGATTGTTGAAGAGCTGGATCATCGCCAGGTTACGCTGCGCGCGCTCGACCCCGTGGGTGCTCAGGATGTCGCCGCTGCGCAGCTCGGCCCAGGTCAGGATGGTGCCGTCGGTGGTAAGGAAGTTCCCGCGCACGAAGATGGGGCCGACGTGTACCCGGGGCCCCAGCTTGACCTGCCAGGTGATGTTGACCTGGTTGCCGTGGCGCACGATCTTCGCTTCCACTTGTGCGTAGCGATAGCCATCATCGCCGAGTGCCCGCGTAATGCGGTTCTCGTCGCGCTTGACGAAGGCCGGCTGGTAGGGCGCCCCGAGCGCCGTGCGTAGCGAGTCCATGTAGAACTCGTCCTCGCGAGGCAGGGTTTCGCCCGGCGCGACACCCGCGAACTGCATCCCCGCCACCCAGACGAGCGGCGACTCCTCGATGAGAAAGCGGACGTAGAGGCTGTTCGCGTTGCGCCAGGCGGCCTCCTCGGCCTTCTCGATGGTAGCCGGCAATGGCCGCCACTCCCCCGGGCGGGGCGCGATCTCCGCACGCACCTTGGTTTCCGGATAGCCGACGGCGGCGTAGTGGTCGGCCAGGCTTTGCACGTCGAGATTGAGCTCGCGCAGGCTCGCAAAGCCGCCGGCGCCGAGGCCGATGACGCCCAGGACGGGAAAGACCCGGGTGCGAATCACGTCCGCCAGCGTGTCGGTGGGAATCGCGCGGTTGCCCTCGAACGAGATGCCACGCACCTTGAGCATCGGTCCCTCGTCGATGACGAAGACCAGGCGGTCGGATTGCTCCGAGAGCCTGTCCCGACGCCAGGTCACCTTGACCAGCATGTGGCCGCGCTCGTGGTAGTCGTGTTCCAGCGCCTGCGCGCTGGTCGTGGCCTCGACGTCGTCGTAGGCGCCGTGGTCAAGCAGGGTCAGCGCGTCCTGCAAATTGCCCGCGGAGCGCGAGCGGTTGCCCTCGAAGGCGACCTCGACGTGCTTGCGTTCCTTGATGTCGATGCCCAGACGCACGTTCTTCGCCTGGCGATCCAGGCTGGTGTTCGGGTCGAAATCGTCCTGCACGCGCACCCCGGGGAACCCCACCCGCCGATAGTGCAGCACCAAGTTGGTCAAATCCTGGCGCAGGGCCGCGCGGCGGAAGGGCTGCGGCAACTGCCACGCCGTGTACCATTTTCCGTGGCGGAAGCCGTCGGCAATGGTTTCCGGAGCCAGCGCTGTCGCGCCTGTCACCTTGACCGGCCCCAGGGGATAGGCTGGTCCCAGGTTGACCCTGACCAGGAGGTTGATTTCCGCGGGTACCTTGCCGCCGTCGTGAAGCTCGATGCGGACCTCGGCCTCCCAGTAGCCGCTGGAACGTAGGAAGTCCCGCACGTGGTCGGCCTCCGTGGCGATGAAGGCGTCGCGAAGCTCGCCCGCGGGCGGCAGTTTCTGCCCGGGTCGGATGCTGAGCTTGCCCATCACGTCTGCCTGGCGTACGCCTCCGATGACATTCGGCTGGTTGCCCGAGACGAAAATGCGCCGGACCCGGTCGAACGGTCGCAGGCGAAGATGAAGGCGCAGGCCACCGGCGGCGGGAACCTCGGAAATCTCCGAGGCGTAGCCCACGACGTTGAGAACGTGCTTGATGCGCGGGATGGTGCCGATGGGCATGCCCGTGCGGTCGGCGTCCCCGGAGGGAACGAAGGGCGTTCCTGGCCGTGCCACGGTCTCGAGCAAGGCCTCGATGCGCCCCGCCGGGTCGATGCTGCCTTCCACGTCCACGCCCTCCAGATTGACCGACGCCTCCGCCGGCGGGGCGGACGGCGTGGTCGGTGCGTCTTCCGGCCCCGCGAACGCGGGGCAGGAGAATGCCAGAATCAGCATTCCGAGAGCATGCGGGGCGAGGGGGGTCGGCCGGAACAATGTGGAGGTCTCAGGGTATCAGGCGGTCATGGGTTCGGGAATCGCAGCGGGTACTCGAAGGTAAGCTCGAGGCGGAAGGTGTTGGTCTGGATAGGCAGCCCCTGCTGGAGCGAGTAGGTCAGCCGGTCGCCGATCACGCGTCCGGTGAAGTAGTCGCGGAACCACGCCAGCCCTTGTGCCCGGTAGCGTTCCTGGTTCTGGAAACCGCGCAGGTAGGACAGTTCCAGGTCGAACTCGCGCGTGGCACGCGCCTGCACCTTGACCTCGACCCCGTCAGCGCCGACCGTCGGCCGCAGGTTCCACTTTCGTCCGGTGATCATCTGCAAGGTGTCGTCGATGTAGGGCTCGACCAGGTTCGACACGGCGTCGCGTGACACCTGGCCGAGCATGTCGAGACCGCTTTGCTGATTCATTCCGAACACCTGTCCGCTGTTGCCGCTGAGGCTGTCGGTGGTGCGGCCAGACAGCAGCAGCAGCATGGTTTGGTTTCGATCCATACCGTCGGTGGTCGACAGGTCGATGGTGGCCTGGTTGATGGGGCCATTGATCTTCATGAGCACGACATGCTCGTTGCCGGAAGCGTCGACGATGGTGTTTTGCGCCTCCAGGTTCAGCTCGGGTGTATCGCCGGCCGAGATCGATTTGGTAGGCACGAAGGTCACGTGGTTGACGTTGGGGGACAGCTCGAAATCGCCACGCAGACCGATGACGTGAAAACGCCCGTCGGTGGGGCGGATCTCCCCAGAGATCGTCGGCAGGGCCAGGGTGCCGCCAATGCCAAGGTCGATGATGACGTGGATTTCCGGGGCGAGATTGTTCTGCACCACGAAGCCGTCGCCTTCGGTGCGCACGCGCAGGTTGAGCGCCAGGTGCTCGAGCAGGGGCTGGCCTTCCCAGACCGGCCGCGAAACCGACTCGTTGATGCGCGGCGAGAGCACCAGATTGCGCACATTGAAGTCCTGCAGGTAGCGCCCCGAGACCAGGCGGACGTCGCCGGCCAGGGTCAGGCCGTCCGTCGGGTTGCCGGAAAGCTGCATGGATAGCGAGAGGTCGTCCACCTCGACGCCCGCGTCGCGATAGCCGAGCCGGTTGCCCTTGAGCGGCAGGTAGAGGTCGTCCCACACGAACTCCGGCCGCAAGCTGCGAATATGGACGCGGCCGGGCCGGACGCCGCCCGCGCCGATGAGCAACTCGCCCTCGTCATCGAAGACGACCTTCACGTCGCGCAGAAGCAGCTCGTGGCTCGACAGGTCCAGGATGCCACTTTGGATGACAACCTGGCGGCTGATGCCCCGCAAACGCATCTTGATCTCACCCAGGCCGATGCGCGCGGCGACGACCGGGTTGTCGAGCTTCCCGGTCACGCTGGCCGAGATGGTCGCCTTGCCCGACACGTCCGAGACCACGGTTGGCGCGAGGGATTCGAGCACGCTGGCGCTCACCTCGCCGTCGAGGCTGAGCGCGACGGTGCTGGGCGCGAACCCCGGGCCGAGGCCGACCCTGCCACTCACCTTGAGAGCGGCGTTGTCGATGATGACCGCAAGATTGCTCAGTTCCACCGAGGAGGACGTGAGGCGCACGGCCCCCGAGGGAATGGCCACCGCCGGATCGAAGCCGCGCGCCTGCGCGTACACGGGCCGCACGATGGCGATCTTGCCGCTCAGGTCGGGTTTCTTGACCGTGCCACGGGCGTGCACCTCGAGAGCAATGCCACCGCGCAGGGACTTGAACTGGGCGCGCACCAGTGGCTGGAGCAAATCAAGGTCGAGCTTGCCGGCGACGTCGGCGTTGACCGCTCGATCGATGACGGCGCCCTTGCCGTCCTTCACCGGCCGCACCTCCGCGAACAGGGTGAACTCGCCACCCTGGGTAAGCAGGCGTGCCTGGTCCACGACGACTTTCTCGGTGTCGGTCACGATGTGCAGCGGGCTGGCGTTCTTGAGCCAGATGCGCTCCTTGGTCGTGCCGCCGCCTTGCTGTTCCATGTCGCGCGTGAGGGAGGCGTCGATTTGCGAGATGAGGACGTCGATCGCGGGCAGGTGTCCGGGCTGTAG